>Ga0182021_10008330_pt1 | contig 12284 bp, 12 predicted proteins | sample 612E3MmetaG_FD_120493 | JGI IMG/M metagenome (GOLD analysis project Ga0182021, IMG submission 120493) | Permafrost microbial communities from Stordalen Mire, Sweden - 612E3M metaG (Illumina Assembly) | ecosystem: Environmental > Terrestrial > Soil > Wetlands > Permafrost | place: Sweden...
TGATGACGAGCGTGATCGCCGCGAGGATGGCGCTGATCAAATTCAAGGCGAATGCCGGGGACGTGAAGAAGCGTGAGAACACCCAGCCGATCAGCGTGTAGAGCGGATAGCCCGGCGGATGCGCGATGCCGAGTTTCCACACCACCAGTTGAAATTCGCCGTTGTCGGCCGTCAGGACAGAGGGGATGAGCGTGACGAAGTAGAGGGCGAAGAAGACCAGGCCCAACACAAGATCAATTGCTGATTGATGATTTCTGACACTTGCACCGCGCTGCGGATGCAGTGCAGGCGTTGCTGATTGTAAGGAACGCACGTTTTACGCTTTACGTTTTACGACACCACTGCAAAAAGGCTCTAGCCGCAATACTGTTTTGTTAGCGCTCGTCAACTGCGTCCTCGCGGTTGACCCGCCCGCGAGGACGCGGGCTTGGAGCCTTATCTTAACAGTATTGGCTCTAGCCGCCGTCCCGGCGGCGTGTTCCACGTTCAAATCCGCCCCGAGGACGGGGCTTCGCCCAGCGCGTCGCGCCGGGTACGACGTGAGCAGTTTTTTCAGTGGAGTTGTTTTACGTTTTCGTAGGCTTCTACCGTCTCTCGCGCACACTTCTCCCACGAGAATTTCTCCGCTTGCTTCAACGCTCGCTCGCTCAGTGCGTCGTGCAGCGCATCGTCCGTGCACACGGCGATGAGCGCCCCGGCCATGGCGCGCGCATCTTGCGGATCGACAAGGATACCCGCCTCCCCGACGATTTCGGGCACCGATGAGGCGTTCGATCCGACGACAGGCACGCCGCATGCTAATGCTTCCAGCGCCGGCAAGCCGAAGCCTTCATAGAGCGTGGGATACAGAAAGGCGCGAGCCTGCTGATACAAAGCCACCTTGTCCTCTTCGGCCACGCGCCCGATGAAGCGTACCACATCCTCAACCTCAATTTGTTTGGCGATGATGCGTGGATCGTGGAAGAACTCATCGTGTCGTTCGGGCAGGCTGCCCGCGAAAACCAATGGATAATTCTCGCCCAGCACGTCCTGCGCCCAGGTGTAGACCTGCAGCAGCGTCTCGACGTTCTTGCGCGCATCACAGCCGCCGAGATAGAGCACGTAGTCTTCGGGTAGATCGTAGTTCTCGCGTAGCGGGAGGGCCGCACGCTTCGCGTCGATCGGATCGAGGTGATCCGTAAACTCTGGATCGGCGGCCAGATAGATCGTGCGGACGCGATCCGCTGGAATGCGCAAATGCTGCATGATGTCGCTGCGGCTGGCGTCAGAGTCGGTCAGAATCAATGTCGCGCCGCGCGCCGCGGCGCTGACCAACTGTGTATAAGCGCGCACCAGCGCGCCGCCGCGATACTGCGGAAGAATCAAGGGAATGATGTCGTGAATAGTCACGACGATGGGCACACTCGATCGGATCGGCGGCGCCCAATAGGGTACGTGCAGCACGTCGGCTTCGTAGGCCTGCGCCGCCCGCGGCATGATCGATTGCTCAAAGAGCAGCTTGCGGAAATTAGAATGTGGACGCGAAGCGTGGGTGTTGGAAGTTAGAAGTTGGAAGTCGGTGTCCGCTGTGATGTCGATGATCTTAAAAGAATTCTTGTGCGGGACCACCAGAGCATATTCGTGCTGGGGCGCGACGCGCGGCAGTTGTTTCAGCAGTTGCCGCGTATACTGCCCACTGCCCGTATGAAGTTGATCAATGAACCAGCCGTTGAGGACGATGCGCATGATGTAGAGGTTGAATTACCAACTGGTGCGATAATAAAAGATGATCTTTTCCTTTTCATTAATCACCAACAATTTCTTCCAATCTTTTCCTTCCTCAAACAGATATCGATAGGCCGTGGAATCATCCGGCTTAATGGTTAGGTGATCGAAGCATGCACTTAAGAGTTTCGGTTCCGGCAGATCGCCATTCTGCCATTTGGGGAGTTCAAGTGTGGGAGTTGCACTACCCTGTCCCATGTAGATCCAATTGAATCCGTTTTGGAGCAGACCGTCATATTCCACATCTGAGACCCGGAACGCGGCACAGTAATCGAAATCGCCAAAAAAATCTGCTTCGCTTGCATACTGATTGATAATCTGCGCAGAAGCCGGCATGGTGTAGGTGACAGGATGAGACCAATTCTCCTTTGCCCACTTGTCAGCTTCAAACCGGAAATAGGAATATCCAATCCAGCAAGCCAGCAAGCAAACACCTCCTAGAATTACAATCGCCCACGGCCTCTTCTGTCCATGTTTCTCAGGTGAAAGTGAAGCGCGTTTGACCTTGCGGATGGGTCTAACAGGTCTATGACTGGCGTTCATGAAAAGGCTCAAAGTTTGCGGGGACGCGCTAACACATTTTCAAATGGTTCAAAGCCCAAATCGAGATGCAGATAGAACGGATAGGCGTTTTCGTTGGCGTGCAGCACGAATTGAATGCCATCGTGATCGGCCAGCAACCGTTGAATCAACCCGCGCCCGATGCCGCGCTTTTGATACTCGGGCAAAACGGCGACCGTGCTGATGTAGGCATTGGTTGCGCCATCGGAGATGGCGCGCGCAAACCCCACCAGCCGGTCGCCGTCCCACGCCGAAACGACGAACAGCGATCCGCGCACCAGTTGGGCCAGTCGATCTCGATCGGCGGTGCGGCGTTCCCAACCGACGGAGTTGAAGAGTACCGTCAATTGATCGAGATCGACCTCGTGCGTGTCGCGATAAACGATCGTCACACCTCGTAGCCTTTGGGATGCGTGCGATGCCAATCCCACGCGGTGCCGATGATGGCCTCCAGTGAAGCAAATTCCGGCGCCCAGCCCAGCTCGCGCTTGATGGTCTCACTGCCCGCGATCAACGTCGCCGGATCGCCAGGGCGGCGCGCACCGATTTCGGCCTTGATGGGCTGGCCCGTAATCTGACGTGCCGCATCGATCATTTCTTTCACGGAATAGCCCAACCCGTTGCCCAGATTGTAGGTGCGGCTGCCTTTGTCCAGCGCGTGCAGGGCCAGGATGTGCGCCTGCGCCAGATCGGTGACGTGGATGTAATCACGGATGCACGTGCCGTCACGCGTGGGATAATCGTCGCCGAAGATCGTGATCTTCTCGCGCAGCCCCAGCGCCGTTTGCAGAATCAGCGGAATCAAATGCGTTTCGTGCAGGTGGTCTTCGCCGCGATTGCCGCGCGGCGACGCGCCGGCCGCATTGAAGTAACGCAGCGCCGCATACCGCAGCCCGTGAACGCGATCCATCCAGTACAGCAGCCGCTCGATGATGAACTTCGACTCCCCGTACGGACTACCGGGCACGATGCGTTCCTTCTCGTCAATGGGCATCCGCTCCGGCGCATCGAAGAGATTGGCCGTCGACGACAAGATGAAGCGCTTCACGTTGTGATCGACCATAGCGCGCAGCAGGTTCAGCGCGTTGGTCACGTTATCGCCCAGATACAGAAACGGCTGCTGCATACTTTCGCCCACCAGGGTGTGCGACGCGAAGTGCAGCACGCCGTCAAACGGGTGTTCGTCAAACAAACGCTTGACTGCGCCGGCATCATTGAGATCGCCCAACACAAACTTCGCGCGCGGATCGACCGCTTCGCGGTGGCCGGTGTAGAGGTTGTCAAACACCACGACCGATTCACCTGCCTCCACGAGTTCTTCCACCACATGACTGCCAATATAACCGGCCCCGCCGGTAACCAGAATATTCACTTGACGCTCCTTTAGGAAGATTGTGATGCCAAGCCGAGAGTGCCTGGCCCCTCGCCGTCGATGTTGTACAACGAATCCCACCCCTGTCGATCGATCCGTTGAAACGTTTGGCGCGCCGCCTTGATGCCCAGCGCGCGCAGTTCGTTGGCGCGCCTCGGCCCGTAACGGATGATGTCGAGCGGCGAAATCCACTCGTCGGGCGCGATGACGGCGCTTTTCACTTCGCGATGATCCGGCACTCCGGAAGTGCCCTGGCGCACCCGCCGATTGACCTTGCGCAATGCCTCGAAGTCATTTTCGAAAGTGCCGATCAAGGCGAGGTCCAGCACATACCCGATGCCGCCGATGAGACCGCGTGGCGCGGGCGGCAGGGCGCTGCGCTGTGCCAGCGCGCGCTGCACCATCGGACGCGGATCGTTGTCCTCGAGTTTGTGATAAGGCGACAGCAGCACCATCAGCACCTCGTGCGCCTCCGCATCGATCGCCGGGCGCAGTGGCGAATTATACATGACCGCGCCATCCCAGTGCTCGTTATCCTCAACTTCGATGGAGGCATACACGTAAGGGATGCTCGAACTGGCCAGCAAATGCGCGTGCGTCAGTGCCGGAACTTTTTGATACAGCCCTTTGTTCTGCGAGGGTTTCTCGCCGTTGGTATACACAGTAGGATGACCGGTGGTGATGTCGGTAGCGACCATATACAGCGGCATTTTGATTTGCGCCAGTTGATCTTCCGGCACGTATTTTTCCAGCGTGCGTTTCCACGGGGTCCGATCGAACACGCTGTTCCACGGCTTCCAGCGGAAAAAGCGGTGCATGTCCCGGGTGCGGATCGACTCCCACATCTTTTGCAAATTCGTGACGCCGCCCACGGCATACGCTGCGGCGTTCATCGAGCCGATCGAGGTGCCGACGATGATGTCCGGTTTCCAACCGATCGATTCGAGATACTCGAAGACGCCGACTTGAAAGGCGCCGCGTCCGCCTCCACCCGATAGCACCAGCGCGCGATTAGGGGTTGTCTGTTCAGCCATGGTCGCCTCCTATGTATTGTCGGTTGCGTAAAAATACTCGACGATCAACTGCGCCATTTGCTCATAACCATCGCGATAGAATTTGTCGATCTTGTCGTGCGGCGCGTGAGCAAAGATGTGCCGGTCCATTTCTGCGGGCGAGTCCAGCACGCGGTGAAACTCTTCCTGGGCCACGCCGCCGCGCCGGGCAAAGACTTCCACGGTGCGGATGTTAGCGCCGGGGTGAAACTGCTCCGCCAGAATATCGCGCCACTGTATGAGGTAGCGATCGGCCGTGAAGGGCAACCAGTCGATCGGCCTGGCGGTGGCCAACGCGGCCCCGATCGAGCCATCGAGCTGCTGCTGATCGTTGAGATCGCACCACGTCCGCAGGATGTTGTGATAAATGTGCCGTTCACGCAGATTTGTGCCCCAGTGCGCGTGCGGGCCGAAGCTGTTCAAATAGATGTCGCGTACCCACAGCACATCGAGCCACAGGTGGCAAATGTAACCGGCGAGAAACGCCGCGTGATCCGCCGGCAGCGATCGAACGCGGCTCAGGGCCGGGTGCAGACTGAACAGGGCGTTGTGTGGAACGGGCACGCGCGCCCAGGGGATGACGAAGAAGTGAGTCTCCTCGCGCAATTGGCCGGACACCGTTTGCACATCGGGTGCGGTGTTGCCAAAAAGAAAGGCACTGCGTTGAGCCAGCAAGCGTTGACGAATCGAACCGGGCAAGGTCGAATCGTCGAGCAGGTGTTGAGCGATGACGAGATGTTGTACGGGAGTCGGCATGAGAACAATGAGCAATGAGCAATTAACAATGATCAATGATCAATGGACAATGAGATTGTACACCGATTGAAACGACAGGCCAATTGCGCCTTGGCGCGCCTGGCCGTCGATTTCTCTTTCTAAGGCCATTCATTGTATACTGAATCAAGGAAAAAACGCTATGGTTGACCTTGCCGCTGGTTCCAAACGCCGTCGTCCGCATGTCATCGTCATCGCCGCAGAGCGTGTGGCGGCACGCTGGGCGCAGGCCCTGGCCGCCGAACGGGTGATGTGCCTGGTGGCCAGCGATTTGACCGTGGCCGCACGCCTGCTGGCAGAAGAGACCCAAGTGGAATTACTCATCATCGATCGGGTGCTGCTGAATCAACAGCCGCGCGCTTTGCTCAACGTGCTGAGCAGCACCGGGCACTGGCCTGTCATCGTGCCGGTAAAGACGTCTTCCGTGCGGCCCACCGTGGCCGATCGGAAGCGGGTCACCGCGGCGCTGGCCCTTATTCGTCCCAAGCGTATAGTCGATCATCGCCTTAAGATTGGCGAAATGGTCATCGACCCGGAGCGGAAGCGGGCCCGCATCAAGAACAAGCATTGGGTCAGCCTACCGCCCGTGCAGTATCAACTGCTGTTCGTCCTGGCGCAGCATTCCGGCAAAGTCATCGGTTATCAACAGCTGTTGCGCGAGGTGTGGGGCTACGATGGCAGTCCTAGCGAGGCGCAGGAACTGCTCAAAGCGCATGTGCGCTTGCTGCGGCGCAAGCTGGGACTGAATCCCCAGACGGGGGAATACATCCAATCGGTGCGCGGACATGGCTATATGCTCGCCGCGCCGGGTAGTTAGACCGCTGAAGCCAGACAAAACGGCGGATGATCGTCCGCCGTGAGTAATAGCACTGACAAAACTGCCAAGAAGTCGGCGGTTTTTGTTTTACGGGGTCATTCAACCTCACTTGGCTGGCGAGGTGAGTGCTCCAGCTCAGCCAACGATCGGCAAACCGCTTGACCGGCACATGCTTCAGCCTCGTTGTTCAAGCGCTGAACCACTTCACCGTTTTTTCACCAAACAAATTCTTGATTAAGTTTCACCGTGATTTTACCGATCATTTGATCGAAGTACGGTAGAATACCCTGCGATAATGGGAAGCGCATACAGTGATAGGTCATTCAGTGAGGTAAAGCATGGACACCCAACCCAAACCTACCCGGACCTGTGCACCCAAGTGGTATGACGTCCCTGATGAAAAGTGGTTTGATTGGCGCTGGCAGCTGGCGAACCGGCTGAACAGCGTTGAAGAGCTCGGCGAAGTCATCCGTTTGACCGACAGCGAGAAGCAAGCGTTAGGCGCGCCGGGCCTGTTTCGCGTCGATATCACGCCTTACTTTGCCAGTCTGATCGATCCCGATGACCCGAACTGCCCGGTGCGCAAGCAGGTCATTCCCACCGCGCGCGAACTGGAGAAGTTCGAATCGCAGATGGAAGACTCGCTGGCGGAAGATCGCCATAGCCCGGTGCCCGGCCTGGTGCACCGTTATCCCGATCGCGTGCTATTTCTGGTGACGACGCAGTGCGCATCGTACTGCCGTTACTGCACGCGCAGCCGCATCGTGGGCGATCCCGGCGCGACGTTCAAGCGTTCCGAATGGGATGCGGCCATCGATTACCTGAAGCGCACGCCGCAAGTGCGCGATGTGCTGCTTTCCGGCGGCGATCCACTGACGCTGGCGCCGAAACTGCTGGAAGAGCTGCTGGCCCGCCTGCGCGAGATTCCGCACATCGAGATCGTGCGCATCGGCAGCCGCGTGCCCGTCTTCATGCCCATGCGCATCGATCAGGACTTCTGCGACATGGTGCAGAAGTATCATCCGTTCTGGCTGAACATCCACGTGAATCATGCGCGTGAGATTACGCCTGAACTGCGCCAGGCTTGCGATCGACTGTCGCGCGCGGGCGTGCCGCTGGGCAATCAAAGTGTGCTGCTGGCCGGCGTCAACGACTCGGTCAACATCCAGCGTGAGTTGGTGCACGAACTGGTGAAGATGCGCGTGCGCCCGTATTATCTGTATCAGTGCGATCTGGTGGAAGGCTCCGGCCATCTACGCACCACGGTATCGAGGGGGATCGAGATTATCGAAGGACTGCGCGGCCACACCAGCGGTTTCGCCGTGCCCACGTTCTGCGTCGATGGACCCGGCGGCGGCGGCAAGATTCCGGTGATGCCCAACTACGTCATCTCGCAAGCGCCGGGCAAGATTGTGCTGCGCAACTATGAAGGCTTTCTCACCACCTACACCGAGCCGCACGATTACGATCCGCATGCGATCGATGCGCTTGATGCGCAAGCCCGCAAACGGCTGGAACCGGGGCAGAGCGGCGTGTTGGGCTTGCTGGAAGGTGATCGCCTGACGATCGAGCCGGCGGGCTTCAGCGAGACGCATTTGCGCGGAGCCGAGCCGCACCGCCTCAACGTCGATGCCAGCAAGTGGCAGCCGTTGGGCATCGGCACACCCGATCGGCCCGTGTTGAAGGACGTGCAAGTGGTTGAAAAGATCAATCACGAAGTGGAATAGCCGTCATGGCGAGGAGCGTTGTCGCCAGGCGCGCCTCCGCTTTGCGGACAAGGCGTGCGACGAAGCAATCTTCCTCAAATGTGCAGGAGATTGCTTTGCCGCTACGCGGCTCGCAATGACGAGAGAAAAACAAGGAGCACAAGTGTGAGTAGCGAGTCAGATCCGTCAAGCAAACAATGGCCCTCTCGCCGCAGTGAGAGGGCGAACGCCGGTGTGCAGGAGGTGACGCCATGCGCGTAGCCCTGCTGCACAACCTGGCTGAAAATGCGCCGCAGCCGAATCTGGATGCGCCGCATGACATTCTCTACGAACTCGATCACCCGAAGAATATTGAAGCGTATAAAAAAGCGCTTGAAGCGGGCGGTCACGAAGTCTTCGCCATGGAAGGCAACGCGTATCTGGCGCAGCGTTTGAAGGATCTGTCCATCGATATTTGCTTCAACCAATGCGAAGGTTATCGCGGCGATTCACGCGAGGCGCAGGTGCCGGCGCTGTTGGAAATGCTCGGCATTCCGTACACCGGCTCCAAGGTGCTGGCCCTGGCTCTGACCCTGGACAAGGCGATGACCAAGCGGGTGTTGCTGTACCACGGTCTCCCCACCCCGCCGTTTCAGGAATTCCTCAGTGCGGACGATCCGGTCGATCCGCGGCTGGCCGCTCACTTCCCCTTGTTTGCCAAACCGAATAGCGAAGGCACCGGCATGGGCATCGACGATCGTTCGATCGTGCGCGACGAGGTCGAACTGCGCGAGCGCGTGGCCTATTTGCGGGAGGCTTATCACGAGCCGGTGTTGGTGGAGAAATACGTTGAGGGCAACGATGTGACGGTGGGGTTGGTGGGTAACTATCCCGACCTGCATCTCTTCCCGATCTCGATGATCGACAATTCGTTGTACGAGACGACCGGCCTGCACGTTTATGGCGCAGAGTTGAAGATCGATCTGGGGGACGCCTACCAGTATCAATGCCCGGCGCGGTTGCCCGACGAGTTGGCGGCTGAACTGCGCCGCCTGACGATCGAAACGATACGCGTTACGGGCACGGTCGATTTTGCGCGGGTGGACTTCCGGCTCGATCGGAACGACCACAACCGGCCGTATATTTTGGAGATCAATTCGCTGCCCGGCATCACGCCGATTAGCGATTTGACGTTGATGGCGGAGGCCGAAGGTTGGTCGCACGCCCGCCTGGTGTATTCGGTCTTTGAGGCGGCGTTGAAGCGCCACGGCTTGCAGATCGAAGTGCCGTTGCAGGACTATGAAGAGGTGCGCGTTCGCTAATACCGGACGGCGTCACTGCGAGCGCAGTGTGCGAAGCAATCTCCCGCCGAAGAAAAGATGAGATTGCTTCGTCAGCCACAAACGACGTGGCTTCCTCGCAATGACGATGACGCGCCCAAGGGGAGATCATGTTAGCCCTAAACGCCTATGCCGAACCCCGCACGCGCCAGCGCGTGCGCGCGGCAACCCGGAAACGCCCCGCCAAAGTGCTGGTGGGCTACAGCGCCGTGGAAAAACTCGATCGTGGTGAAGCGCGCGATCTGGAAACCGATCTGGAAACGATCGAGACGGCCGAGACCATCGCCAAGAATCTGCGCAAGGCCGGGTTCGATGCGGAGACATACATCGTTTACACACTGCGCGATATCGATCGCCTGATCGAGAAATACGATCCGGACAATCTGCTGTTCTTCAATCTGTGTGAGCATCTGCAAGGCCGCGCCACCGACGACGTGAAGATCACGACGCGCCTCGACAAGCTGGGCTTCACGTACACCGGCGCGCCGACGGCGACGCTGCGCCGCACACTCGATAAAGGCCGCGCCAAGCAGGTGCTGCAAAAGCAGAACATTCCCACCGCGCCGTATCAGGTGTTCGCCCGCGCGGATGAAGCGATCACGGTGCCACTGCCCGCCATCGTGAAGCCGGTGGCCGAGGATGCCAGCATGGGCATCACGCGCGAGTCGGTAGTGTTCGCCGAGGCGCAGCTGCGCGATCGGGTGCAGTATGTTCTGGATGTGTATCATCAACCGGCGCTGGTGGAAGAGTACATTATCGGGCGCGAGTTCAACGTGGGCCTGTGGGGCAATGGCACGACGCACCTTCTGCCCATGGCCGAGTTGAGCTTCACGCAGTGGGAAAATCCGTATCAGCAGTTCTGCCACTTCGACGCTAAGTGGAATCCCGCCTCGCCGGAATATCAGACGATGCCCGTGATCTGTCCGGCCAACATCGACGCGGCGACGGCCGAACGCATCCGTGACGTAGCGCATCGATCGTATGGGGCGCTGGGCTGCCGCGATTATGCGCGTGTGGATATGCGCGTGCGCGACGGCGTGCCGTATGTGCTGGAGGTGAATCCCAATCCGTGCCTGGCACCGGACGCGGGCTTCCCTAACGCGGCGCGCGCGGCGGGTTACGCGTATCACAAGATGACGGCCCAGATTGTCGAATGGGCGTGGAGCAGGCGGGTGGGTCATGCCTGATACGAAGTATGAAATTAGTGAAACGCGCCGCGACGAGTTTAAAGTCATCATGGAGATTACGAAGCGCGCGGCGGTGTTCAATGAGAAGGAAGTCTACACCGTTACCGAACTGCTGGAAGGTTACGAAGAAGGCCCGGAGGAGAGCGGCTACTATTTCTTGAGCTGCCGCGCGGTCGCGCATCCTGAGCGGAACGCAGAGGAGTCGAAGGAAGTGCGACCCGGACAGGTAATTGGCTATGCCTGCTGGGGGCCGCGTCAGCTATCGGGCAACGGGTACGACCTGTACTGGATTTGTGCCGATCCCGCCGTGCACAGCAAGGGCGTGGGCCGCGCGTTGATGAATCGCGTGGAAGATGAAATCCGACAGCGGAACGGCGCGTGGGTGGTGATCGAGACTTCAGACACCGATCATTACGCGCCCGCCCGCCGGTTGTATGAGCGCTGCGGGTACACGTTGGCGATGCTGTTGAAGGACTTTTATCACGACGGCGATGGATTGTGCACGTACACGAAACGGTTGAGATGATTCGGTAGTTAGTGGTTGGTAGATGGTAGTTGCTAGTTGGTTAGCAGTCGCCAGCGAGTTCATTCCTCGCTGGCGGTTTTTGTTTTAGAATAGTGAGGTGTGTTGTACTTGGGTTTGGCTTCATAACGACAACCTCCGCAAGCCTGTCTTGACTTGAGTTGGATTGTGGCTATACTCAAATCTAGATATTGACGCGGCTGAATTGCCGCGCTATTAGGCGGACTAGCGAACTACCAACAAGGCCAGATTTCAAATTACGCAGGACTGTATATACTTAATATCGCTATATCAGCGTGAGGAGTCAAAAATGGAATTCGTATCTACCGAAAACTTCGATAGCGACGCCGAAAAAGTAATGTGGGATGCGATCAAGATGGCTTTCGAGAGTGAGCCGGGATATTGTTGGCACAATTATCCAATTACAAGCATGTCTGGGCCCCGATTGGTGCCAGACATATTGATTCTTCACCCAGTCTGGGGATTAAATGTAATTGAAGTTAAAGGTTGTTTCATAAATAACGTAGAGGCTATAGCCGGACCGATTTGGTATATGCGTAATTGGTACGAGGACCAGATGGCTCCATTGCAGCAAGCCGACAAACACATGTGGGCCATCGTAGATAGGCTTAAGGAATTTCGATATGGCATACTTCGAGACGACAATGGCTATTGCAAACTAACACACCGCTCTTTTGTTGCTCTTCCATTTATTACAGAACAAGAATGGCGAGAAAAATTTGGCTCGAATCTAGCGGAACCCAAGTGGCAATCGATTTTCTCGACAAATTTAGAGCCGGGCGAACTGAAGAATCGCCTGAGTAACGTTCCAATTAGGAAACAAGGTGCTATCACCGAAGATGAGTGGAATGCTGCAATTGCAGTGCTAATGGGTTCAGAAGCCCTACAAACAATCCCCCGACGCCCTAGCAAACGTGATAATAACAAAGCGTCCATGCTACGGCAAGTTGAAGAAATGATGCGCGCCTTCGATTTACAGCAACACAAAGTAGCCGTTCAGACGCCAGCGGGCCCTCAACGTATACGTGGACTCGCTGGTACTGGTAAGACAGTCGTCCTCGCCCAAAAAGCAGCCTTTATGCATGTAAACTACCCAGACTGCTCACCTTTCGACCATTTTGGCTCATCCGTTATCAATTAGCACCGATGGCGGATCAAACACAGATTCAGGGACTTGCATCAATTGCA
>Ga0182021_10008331_pt1 | contig 12283 bp, 9 predicted proteins | sample 612E3MmetaG_FD_120493 | JGI IMG/M metagenome (GOLD analysis project Ga0182021, IMG submission 120493) | Permafrost microbial communities from Stordalen Mire, Sweden - 612E3M metaG (Illumina Assembly) | ecosystem: Environmental > Terrestrial > Soil > Wetlands > Permafrost | place: Sweden...
GTGCCATGCATGGGCAGGCGCGCGAACCCCGCCAGGACCGGAAGGTAGCAACGGTAGCGACGTTCTTCCAGTGCCGTGGAGTGCCTGGCCACTTTTATTTTCATTTTCGATTTGCGATTGCCGGTTTTCGATCTGGTCTAGCGTCCTTGTGTCTTCGCCCGGTTACCAAGTCATCGCGCGCAAGTGGCGCCCCCAGACGTTCGACGACGTCGTCGGGCAGGACCATGTGGTCCGCACCCTGAAAAACGCCATCGCGCGCGGCCGCATCGCCCACGCCTATCTGTTCGTCGGGCCCCGGGGCACGGGCAAGACCAGCACCGCGCGGATTTTCGCCAAGGCGCTCAACTGCGCCGGCGGCCCCAAGGCCGATTTCGATCCCCAGGACCCGGCCTGCCTGGCCATCGCCGAAGGTTCGCATCTCGACGTGATCGAGATCGACGGCGCCTCCAACAACGGCGTCGACCAGGTGCGCGATCTGCGCGAGACCGTGCAGTACGCTCCCGCGCAGGGTAAGTTCAAAATCTACATCATCGACGAGGTGCACATGCTCTCGGCCGCCGCGTTCAACGCGCTGCTCAAGACGCTGGAGGAGCCGCCGGCCCACGTGAAGTTCGTCTTCGCCACGACCGACCCGCAAAAGGTCCTGCCGACCATCATCTCACGCTGTCAGCGCTTCGACCTGAAGCCGATCCCGCCCGAGCTCATCGTCCAGCGTCTGCGCAAAATCGCCCTCGATGAAAAAGTGCAGGTGACGGACGAGGCGCTGGCCTGCATCGCCCGCCTGGCCGATGGCGGCCTGCGCGACGCGCAGTCGATCCTCGACCAGATGATTTCCTTCTGCGGCGCCGAAATCGCCGAGCCCGATGTGCTCGACGTCTATGGTCTCGTCGCCGCCGGAAAGATCGCCGAGCTCGCCGCGGCGCTCGCCGCGGGCGACCACCCGAAAATCGTCAGCCTCGTGGACGATTGCGACGCCAACGGCCGCGATCTCGTGCGCCTGTTGAGCGATCTCCAGGCACTCGTCCGGCAGGCGCTGCTCGCCGCCATCGCCCAGGGCGGTCGCACCGACCGCCTCGGTGGCGTCTCGCTCACGACCGAGCAGATCACGCGGATGCTCGACGCCCTGCGCGAAGGCGAAGGCGGCGTAAAACTCGGGCTCGCGGAAAAAATCAATTTCGAGGTCACGCTCCTGAAGGCCGTCGAGGCCAGCCGCTCCCGGGCGATCGACAGCCTGATCAAGGAACTGACGGCCCTGGCCGACGAAGCTCCCGCCTCCGGCGGTCCCGACGACGGCTTAAAAAAAAAGCCCTGATTGACCGGCTGGAAGCGCGGCTGGGCGCGGCGCTGGAGCGGGGTAAAGCGGACAGCGGAGGGCGGAGAGCGGAAAGTCCTCCCGTGGCAGTTGCCGAGTCCGCCGAGAGCGATGCGGTTGCGGCGCGCAGCGATGTGTCCGACGGGCTGAAACCGCCGTCACCGGAGAAGGTCGAACTGTCTTTGCCGGGCGAAGAGGCGGAGACGGCGTTCCTCGCCGAGGCGCGGGAACGTGGTGAGGACGTGGTGTCCGTCGCCGCGGCGCTGGCCGCCGCAGAGAGCGAAGATGAAAAGGGCGCGTTGCCGCCGTTGGAGGAATTGATCCAGAAGCTTCCGGCCGAGCTCCGCGACACGCTCGACGATCTTTTCCGCGCGAAATTCGTGAAGGTGATGCGGGTGCGGAAAAAGGATCTGCCGGCCTGATGCCAGGGAACGTAGCAGCCGACGTGACGAGGCTGGCCATGGGTGCTAACGCCTCATTCCGAGCGTAGGGCCGAACCTTGCGTCCGGGCCGTCTGGCGCCTCCCGGTAGCCGCGAGCGCCAGCGAGTGGGATTTCTTGCGTCCACTCGCTCACGCTCGCAGCCACAGGAGGCGCGGCCTGCCGGCGAGCGGCCGCCCTTTCTGAGGCCGTATCTCTCAATCTTCTCTGTGAACTCCTGTTCGTGCTCTGTGGCCTCTGTGACGAGATCGGTCTGCGGAATTCGCGAGCAAACTCGCTGCCTACGGGGAATGCGAATGCCTGTCACCGCTTCCCGTTGAGCAACTCCTCCGCGAGCGCGGGAGCATCGTAGACCTTGCGCAACGCCTCGATGATTGCGGCGCTGTGCACGCTGAGCGCGCGGCTCTGCACGTCCTCGTAATAATAGTCGGCGGAGAGCGACTGGATGTTGCCGTCGAAAATGATGCCCACGAATTCGCCGGCGCGGTTTACCGTCGGGCTGCCAGAGTTGCCGCCGATGATGTCGCACGTGCTCACGAAATTGAAGGGCGTGTGCGGATCGAGCCCGGCCTTCTTCGCCAGCCAGCGCGGTGGCAGGTCGAACGGCGGCTGGTTGCCCTGGCTCGCACTTCGCGCGTAGAGCCCGTCGAGCGTCGTGATCGCAGGAATGAACTTTCCGTCCTCCTCGTACCCTTTCACCAGGCCGTAGCTGAGGCGCAACGTGAACGTGGCGTCGGGATATTTGCTGGTGCCTTCGAGGGCGAAACGCGCCCGGGCGATCGCCGCCTGTGCCTGTTGCTTGATCTCATCCTGCGCCTCCAGAACCTTGCGCAACTCCCGCGCCTCGGGGTCGATGACTCGCGCGAGTTCGATCAGCGGATCCTTGGCTGCCGTCACGACCACGGCCCCGCCCGCATAGAGTTTTTGGCGGAAAGCAACATCGCGCACCTGTGTGCCGTTGACCAACTCGGCGGCCCGCGCACGCGGCGCCTTGCCGGCGAGAATCTTCTGCACGGTGGGGTCGAAGGAGCCGAGCTTCTCGGTCAGAAAAGTGAGGGCATCGCCGAGCTGTAAAATCTCGTAATCCGGGTAGATCGGTTTGTCGGAGAACAGCTCCAGTTCCAGCGACTCGCGTTTCGCGTCGGCGAATTCCTTGAGCCGCTCCCCATTGGGCTTCGGGCGCTCGTCGCCGGCGCGCAGGAGCGTGCGGGCCATGCCGAACAAGTCCCCGACGAAAGCCTGTCCGCCCTCGAGCAGGCGGTACCGCAGAGCCTTTTGTTTGATGACCTGCTGGGCGGCGGCGATCTTGGCATAGGCGGCCAGGGCATCGGCCGAGTCGGACCGGCCGGTCAATTGTTGCTTGAATGCCGCCTCAGCGGTGGCCTTGCCGCTCATGATGACGGGATCCTGCAATGCGGCCAGTTCACCATCGTACACCTTGCGGGAATTCTGGAGCATGAGGAAAACGTCCCGCGCCCGGCGGGCATTCTCGCCGCTGCGTTGGCTCCACGCGTTGAGCAACACCTCGCGACGCTTGAGCAACTCCAGGATGTAGGGCAGGTTGACGTCACGCAGGTATTCGAGTTCGGCGACGGTGAGCAGGCGGCTGGTGCGGCCGGGGTGGCCGGAGACAAACACCAGTTCGCCGTCCTGCGCGCCCACCGGCGACCATTTCAGGTAGTCCTTCGGGTGAACCGGCTGGTCGTTTTCATAGACGCGAAAGAGGCAGATATCGAGGTCGTAGCGGGGGTATTCGAAATTGTCCGGGTCGCCGCCGTAGAACGCGATCTGCTCCTCGGGAGCGAAAACCAGCCGGATGTCGGTGTAGCGCTTCGAGCGATAGAGGTGATATTGGCCGCCCTGATAAAGCGTGACGACGTCGCTGCGCAGGCCGGTCTTTTCGCGCGATTCCTTTTCGATTTCCGCGGTGATTTTGCGCCGGGCCTGCGCGGCGGCATCGCCGGTGGCGCCGGCGGGCACGGCGGCATTGACCCGCGCGGTGACATCCTCGATCGACTGGAGAACGTTGAGCTCGAGATCGAGGCATTTGATCTCTTCGGCTGCCGTCCGGGCGTAGAAACCGTCGCGCAGATAGTTGACCTTTTCCGAGCTCATCTTCTGCAACGCATCGGCGCCAACGTGATGGTTGGTGATCGCCAGGCCGTCGGCGCTGACAAACGAGCCCGAGCCGCCGCTGTTGAAACGTACGGAAGCCTTGGAGAGGTGATCCAGCCATGCGTCGGTAAGCGCGAAACCGTACTGGGCCTCGATCTGCGCGCGGGGCGGGTTGCTGTAGAGCCACATGCCCTCGTCGGCGCGCGCGAGTGCAGTCAGGGTCAATGCGGCAAAGATCGGACAGAAAGCGGCGGTGATTCGCATAAGTTTAAAATGTACCGTCTCTCGAACGAGACACGAAGCGCAAGCCGACAAAAAATGCTAGCTCTTCCGCACTGCCGGAATTGAAAGGGTCGCCCCTGGCTCCGCCGCGTAACCGCGGCGGCTACGATCGGGACGCACTGGCCGCGCCGGTTACGGCGCGGGAGACCATGGGCAAACCACGTGCGGCCATACTCCAGCTTAAGCTGCTCAAATTGCCCAGTGCGGAATGTCATCTATTAGATGACATTCCCTCTGGGAAATTCCGGAATTTGCGCCAGGCAGGAGGAGAGGATGTCTCGTTTTGTGAGCGGGCCGCCACTTGCCCTAGCGCCGTCCCATCGTGGCGCAGAGCTTCAGCCCGCGCAGCCGCAACGACCAGACGCCCTGCGATTCAGGTCCAGGTGGGGTGGCTTATCCTTAAGCCGCCGTTCGCGTCATGAAGTCAAACCGGCGCGTTAGGGATAACGCGCCCCACCCGGTGATCCGGCGCGGGCCAAAGCTCCGCGCTACGAGAAACATCGAGCAGTTGCAGAAAACCGAGATACGCCCCGTATCCACGGCAATTGTGCCCCAATCTTGACCTGCATCAACGCGCCCCACCGCCACATGTGCTATGCTTCAGACATGTCATCCGCCATCCCACTCGATCCCGCCACCGCCGCCACCGTGGTGCTGTCCGACCTGCTTCAGTTTGCCGAGGGCGGGATCGTCAGCCGCACGCTGCTCAATACGCCGGCGGTTCGCGTAGTGCTCTTTGCCTTCGCCGTCGGCCAGGAACTCACCGAGCACACCAACAGCCGGCGCGCGCTCGTCCAAATCCTGAGCGGGCATTGTGACTTTCTGTTCGGCGGACGGTGGCAGCGATTGGAAACCGGGACGTTCTTGCAGATGCCGCCGCATCATCCGCACGCCCTGCGCGCCGTCGCTGGCCCCTGCGCTCTGCTGCTCACGCTTTGCACCGAAGCCGACGCCCCGTCCGCGACGCCCGCCACCACCGCTACGGCCGCCGAGGCCAACGGTTGAAATCCTTATGACTTTGGTCCGCCCCGCGGAGCGCAGATGGATCCTCCACCTTGCTGCAGATGAACAGCCGCGGTTTGTCATCCTGAACGAAGTGAAGGACCCATCTTGATGCTGCTGGCCGACAACGCGCCGTTGGTTGCTTCGCGGCGCTCAGGATGACAGACTTTCCTGAAAGAGTTCAATCAATCCGGGCGCAGCGAGACTGCGCCCCTACGCCAATCTGCGACCATCCGCGATATCTGCGGCTAATCAGATCCTCCGGGTCGTCAGCGGCCTCCTGTAAAATCCAACCTCGATCTGTGGAATTCAGCATAAAAGCCGCTGTTCAAAAGCGGCTTTTTCGTTACTGCTCATCGGTGTGAAAGCCGCCGATTTCTTTGCCCTGCCCGAATCGCTCGCCTCGTTTCGTCCGTTTTTTTCGCCCGACGTCGCCCCGTGGGAATGGTTGAGCCAGATCGGACCGGCGCTGGCGGCGCAGCGATACGATCAACCGCTGCCTCCCATCCCTGCCGGCGTGCATCTGGAGGGCTCGGTTTATCTTCATCCCTCCGTCCAGCTGCCGCACACGGCCACGCTCATCGGCCCGATCTGGATCGGTCCCAACACCAAGCTGCTGCCGGGATGTTATCTGCGCGGCAATGTGATCGCCGGCGCCGACTGCGTGATCGGTCACAATGCCGAGATCAAGAACTCGCTCCTGCTGGATGGCGTGCACGCGCCCCACCGGCCGTACCTCGGCGATTCCATCCTCGGCAATAACGCCCACCTCGGGGCCGGCGTGGTCCTCTCCAATCTGCGGCTCGACCAGAAAAACATCTTCGTACGGCTGCCCACCGGCGCGATCGACAGCGGTCTGCGCAAATTCGGCGCCATCCTCGGCGACGGAGCCGAAATCGGCTGCAACGCCGTGCTCAACCCCGGCACGCTCCTGGGCAAGCGCGCGCTGGTCATGCCGTCCATCACCGTGGGCGGCTATGTGCCTCCGGCCACCCTCGCCCACGTGCGCCAGACGGTGACCTTCCTCCCCCGGCGGAACTGAACCGCGGGCACCACCGCGAAAATCATTCTCGTTCTCTTTCTCATTCTCGTTCTCCGCAGACGAAGAAACCACTAATGGGCACTAATTGACGCTAATGACCCCGGAATGCGAAGTTGGTCACAGAGTTCACAGAGGCCAGCAGGAGGGTCACAGAGCATTACATCGGAGTAGATCCAACTGCGATATTTACTCGGCAGATGAATCCAAACCTTCGGCGATGAGATCCCCATGTCTTTCTCCGTGAACTCCTGTTCGCCCTCTGTGGCCTCTGTGACGAGATCGGTCTGCAGAATTTAGTGAAGATTAGTGTGGATTAGTGGTTAATTCCGCTGCGATTTTAAGACTCATCACCATGCGCATTCTTTCCGGCATCCAACCTTCGGGCACGCTGCACATCGGCAACTATTTCGGCATGATGAAGCCGGCCATCGAGCTGCAGGCCCGCGGCGAGTGCTACTACTTCATCGCGGACTACCACTCGATGACGTCGCTCACCGACGCCAAGGAACGCCGCGCCAATTCGTTCAACGTCGCGCTCGATTTCCTGGCCTGCGGCCTCGATCCGCAGAAGAGCGTGTTCTACCGCCAGAGCGATCTGCCCGAGGTCTGCGAACTCACGTGGCTCATCGGCACGCTCACGCCGATGGGCCTGCTTGAACGCGCCCACAGCTACAAGGACAAGATCGCCAAGGGCATTGCGCCGAATTTCGGCCTCTTCGCCTACCCGGTGCTCATGGCCGCCGACATCCTGCTCTACGACGCCAATCTCGTGCCCGTCGGCCGCGACCAAAAACAGCACGTCGAGATGACGCGCGACATTGGTATCAAGTTCAATCAAACCTACGGCGAGACGTTCGTCATTCCCGACTCGGAAATCCGCGATGAGACCGCTGCCGTGCCCGGCCTCGACGGCCAGAAGATGAGCAAGAGCTATGGCAACACGATCGACATTTTCGGCGACGAGAAAGCCACGAAGAAGAAGATCATGTCCATCGTCATGGACAGCCGTTCGCCGCAGGAGCCCAAGCCCGACGCCGACAAGAACCTCGCGATCCAGCTCCTGAAGCTGGTCGCGCCAAAGGACGTCGCGACCGACTACGAAACCCGCCTGCGTACCGGCGGACTCGGCTACGGCGATCTGAAGAAAGCGTTGTTCGAACACTACTGGAATTGTTTCGCGCCCTACCGCGCCCGCCGCGCCGAGCTCGCCGCCAACCTCGACTACGTGGAAGGCGTGCTGCGCACCGGCGCCGCCCGTGCCCGCACCGTCGGCAGCGGCGTCCTCGCCCGCGCCCGGAAAGCCAGCGGGTTTTGACGGCTGGCCTCACTGCGACCTTCGGCGTTCGGACAAACCGAATACTATTTTACAGGAGGCCGCAGAGGACGCGGAGAGAATCGCAGCGATCGACGCAGTTGAAAATGTAGGGCGGGGTCGCCGAACCCCGCCGCGCTGAAATTCTCCGATTGTAGGCCCGACCGATGGTCGGGCGGCTATTCTGCAGGTGAAGTGCGTTCCCCCCTCGACTGGCTCGGGGCGCTGCATCTTTGACCTGTCCCTCCACGCTGCATCTTTGACCTGTCCCTCCAGGCGTCCTTGACCTGTCCCTCCAGGCGTCCCCTGAAGTGATTGGGGTGCATTATTTTTGACCTGTCCCTATTTGACCCTCTATTTGACCCTCGCAGAATGCGGTGACGGATCTGGTGGATCGGCTTGACCTCAAGACGCGCTGAGCGCGTTGAGGTCAACGCGCTCCACCATTGTCATTCTGTTTCGCGAGTCTCATTAAGTCCACCGACATGATCCACGCACTTCCCGGAATGGGCGCCAACCGGCTCATGTTCCCCAGCCCGTGGGACGAGCTGCCCGACATGGTCGTGCACGAGTGGTCGGAATTCCCGAACCACGTGTCACTGCCCGAACTCGCTCAAACAATTTGCGAGCGGCAGGGTGTGCGCGACGGCGATGTGGTGATCGGCGCCTCGCTGGGCGGGATGGTGGCCTGCGAAATTGCCAAGCGCCGGCAGCTCCGGGCGCTATTCCTTGTTGGCAGCGCAGTGCGAAAAGAAGAGATCAACCCGCTGCTAGCGTTCCTTCACCCGCTGGCGCAGGTTGCTCCAATCGATCTGGTCCGGCTCTCTTCCGCTTCGATTCCGACCGATCTCACCCAGATGCTCAAAGACGCGGACAGCAAATTCATCCGCGCAATGTGCCGTGCCATCTTCGAATGGGAAGGCTTGGGTGATCATCCCGTGCCGTGCTATCGCTTGCACGGTCGATTGGACCTCGTGATCCCGCCGCCCAAGAAGGTCGATTTGTTGCTCGTCGGCGGGCACCTGATCTCCGTGACCCACGCCACGCAATGCGTTGAATTCATTCGGACGGCCTTGCGGTGACGCTCCTGCCAAAGATCCACGGGGCAAGCCCGAGGCATCAGAAGCGAACCTGTAGGAGCGACTTTACGTCGCGATTCCGGCAAACCATCGCTCACTGCGCTTGGTCTTGTACCGCTCCAGCGCGCAAACGACGCCGGCGATCGATTTCCGATTGGTATCGTTCGCGAGTATTGAGGCCATTTTGTCGAGATTCGTCATCGTGAGCGGGGCCAACCTGAGGAACGGATCGTGCCGGCCAGGCCCAATCGTCGCCCTTGACGCCGCCGTCATCCTTTTCGTTCGGCCCGAAGGAATAGAGCATGAATTGGCCGTCAGCGGTGCGACGGTAATGGAACGGCTGGCCCGTGTATATATCCGTCGGCAACGTCGGGGCAAACTTCGGCAAGAGGGTCTCCAATTTCTCAGGATACTCGCCCTGCTCGGCCTTGCACCGTTCCAGCGCGCAGACGACCCCGGCCATCGATATCCGGTTGGTCTCATTGGCAAATCTGGGGGCCATCGTGTTGATATTGGACATTACAATCACAGCCAGCCTGTCGAACGGGCTATGGCTCTCCTGCAGCTCCTTGAATTGCGCTTCCAGTCGTGCCACCTCGGCCGGCCGATAGCGCGGGGGCGTCTCGTCGAAACCGTTGGCGAGCGCTTGCTGCATCGCGAGGTTGCTGACGATCAGGTTCTGCCGCCACCAAGCGTGCGGGATGAACGCCGATGGCCACCTATGGTGCGCGCCGAGATTTGCCCAAGGAATTTCAGGTTTATCGGCATTGATAACCCGATTTGAGATCGCCCGCTCTCTGCGCAAAGCCCGGTTGTAGGCGATCGGACCGTTCGATGCACCGAATCGCTTCTGAAATGCCTCGTACTGTGCGGACGTCCACCGCGAATCTCGCCAACCGTCCCAGAAGACCTGCATCTCCGATCCGTTACAGATCGCCTCAAAAACCATCACATTCAGCAATGTCCCGTCCGCTTCGATGGCGGCCGCGAGCCGATGGAGCACAAGTGCATCCTCAAACGCTTGATCGGTTCTCCCCTCGGCCAACTCCGCACTGACGTACACGCCAACAAGCTGGCTCAGCCCGTACAGGCCATCGAAGTTCGGAAAATCAAACCGATTGTTCGGCGTCAGAATGGAGCGAAACAGACTCTGTGGTCGCGTATGTGAGGCGGCGCGCAATTCCGTCATCACCGGTTCGAGCGGCTTGAGAACGGCCCGGACCTGTGCGGCTGGTGCCAGGCCCGGAACGACGGACTCCGCTCTGACCTTCGCAGGCAAACTGGCCAGCCATTGCTGCAAATCGAGGGATAGGCCCCGACTCCACGGAAACATCGGGCCTGAGGCGAGGCCCATGTCCCGCAACTTCGCTATCGGCTCCACCACGGAAGACTTCGGCTGATAGGCGAGCGCTTCGAGCACCGGCGTCTTGGCAAAGTTTTGATCGTCCGGAACGGGAGCTGGAGCAAGGGCTTCCAAATCGAGGCTTTCGCCGAGCGCCGCCATCGCCTTGAGGTGCGCCGCCCAGGCGCGCTCGCCGCGCCAGTTCTCCTCGGCATAAAAGAGCGACACCGCCGTCGCCAACGCCGCTACGCTGAAAACCGCGACGCGGAGGATGGGAACGAGCCGACGGGGTCGGTTGTGCGACGTATCTTCTGTCGTTGTCGTGTTCATTTGCATTGGGTCCGGTGCCCCGAAGTCGGTTTCGGTTGGGCTGGGCTGTAGCCACGAGCGTGAGCGAGTGGAAGCAGGTCCACTTGCTCACGCTCGTGGCTACTTGGCAGATGGAACAATCCGCAAGAGACTGGCATCGCAGTAGTTTCCCGAAATGCCTCGGCGTTTGTCCCGAAGATCATGGCCGGGTTCAGACGACGTGGACGGAGCGTCGGCCAATCCAACTCTGCGCGGGCTGGGCCGGCGGCTTCGGCGGCGCAGGTGGGTTCAGCAGTTGGGCCAGCCGACGCTGCTGCTCCTGCAATGCCAGCCAGTTCAACTCCACCCGGCCCGACGGCTCGCGCGCCATTCCGCGAAACGGTTTCCAGCCGGCGGCCAGGTTCAGCGTGAGAATCGCCACCCAAACCGCGGCGAGCCCGGCCCAGGCCTGCGGACAAGGCCAGAGCCAAACGCTCCACCCTGCTGACGGGCGGGACAGCTGCGCCGCGCCCTGCCGCGCGGCTTGCAGAATCTCCGTGCGCCATTCGGGCGGCAGCGGTTTCGGAGTCTGGCGTTGGAGCTGAGCTTCAAAGTCGTCGGATTTCATGACGTAGATATGCCGGGCGTGGAGCGGCCGTCGGCACGGTTGAGTTCATTGTACAACGGACGCAGCCGGGCGCGCAGTTTGTCTACGCCGTAACGGTATCGACTGGCCGCCGTGTTGGGCGATAGGTCGAGAGTCGTCGCGATCTGTTCGAAGGTCAGTCCGGCCCAAAGCTTGAGATGGACGACAGCGCGTTGCTCCATGGGCAACTCGTCCATCGCGACGCTCAGCCGCTTCCGAAAGGCGGCTACGTCCGGATCGGCGGCGGGCGCGAAGTGGCTGACGGCCTCCGCCGCGAAAAGGTCGTGTTGCCGTTCGCGCGTACCGCGCCGGCGAAACAGGTCGATGGCCAGGTTGTTCGCCAGCCGGAGCAGAAATGCGCGCTCGTCATGCACGCCGTCCAGCCCGCGCGGCAAGCGCGCGAGTTTCACGAAGGCCTCCTGCAACAAATCGCGCGCGTCCGCCTCGTGGCGCGTGCAGGCGAGCAGGAACGCGAACACCGCCGGGGCGTGTTCGTCATAAAGCCGTTCCAGATCGCGGGGCGGAAGCATCAGGCGAAATAAAGACGCAGGTGCAGGCCGGATTTGTCCAGAAATCTGCGCAACACGCCTCCAATGCTTTTCGCCCGTCCCTTAGAAATCTCTCGGAAATCTAACCGCGAAGAACGCGAAACGGCGCGAAATCCGATCCAAGGAGTATGGTTCAATCTGCGTTCGTCTGCGGTGAAATACCCTCTGTTCCCTCCGCGGCCTCCTGTAAAATCAAATGCCGGTTTGGTTGCGGCGGCATTCGGAACGCCGGCAAGCTCGCTGACCTACGAAACTCCTAGATCCCGGGACCACTCAGATTTCGAAGTCCCATTCGCGATCCTTCGCGCCGATTCGCGGTTAAAAATCCCCCGTCCGAATTTCGTGTCTTTCGTGTGTTTCGTGGTAAACCATCCGCCATCCGTTCCCATCCGTGAAATCCGTGGTCAAACTCGGGAAATCGGCATCACACCACCGTGACCCGCGGCATTTCGAGCTTGGCGATCGCAGCCATGATGCGCTCGGCGGCGATCTGGAAGCGGGCTTTGCCGGCGGTGGGATCGTCGTAATCCGCCGACAACAACGGGCGCCCGTAAACGACCGACACCGGCGTGTTCAGACGCAGCGAACCGCCTTTGCCGAGCGCCTCGAACGAGCGAAAAATGCGCGCCGGCACAACCGGCACCAACGTGTGGCAGGCGATGAAACCCACGCCCGCTTTCGGTTTCCGCGCCTCGCCATCGGGCGAACGCGTGCCTTCCGGAAAGAGGATGAGAGGCTTCCCGCTCTTGAGTTCCTGCATCACGCGCTTCATCGCGCCGATGTCGGACCCGCCGTCGCGGTCCACGGGGATGCAGCCCACCGCCGTGAGCCACCACGCGGGGATGCCGGGTTTCCAAAGCGTCTTGCGCGCGAAC
>Ga0182021_10008332_pt1 | contig 12281 bp, 11 predicted proteins | sample 612E3MmetaG_FD_120493 | JGI IMG/M metagenome (GOLD analysis project Ga0182021, IMG submission 120493) | Permafrost microbial communities from Stordalen Mire, Sweden - 612E3M metaG (Illumina Assembly) | ecosystem: Environmental > Terrestrial > Soil > Wetlands > Permafrost | place: Sweden...
AAAACGGCGAGTCCATTTCAGACTCGCCGTTTTAATTCTCGTTCAGGCGTTTCCACTGCGCGCGCTTACCGGGGATTGAGACCGTGAAGCAAATCCATGGATGTCACCTGAAGGAAAGTGATCGAGATTGTACCACAGGGGATGGTATAATTTCCGTGGCAATCCCATCACACCAGGCGGCCCACTCCGCCACACGCCGTGTCCCTGCTAACGCGGGGCGGCGCGCCAGGCGGGCGGGGGAATGGGCGAAGATGGGGATTATTCCATCGGACTATGACTGTGGCAAGGAGTACCCGATATGTTAGACATGATTACGGCGATTTATGAGAACGGTGTATTGCGCCCGACAACGCCGCTGGCGCTGCCCGAACATAGCCGCGTGCAGATTCAAATCCAGGCGTTACCGGCGGACAGCCCGGCCGAGCATCGTCGGCGCGTGCATGAAGTGCTGGTGGCGGCCGGCTTGAGCTTGCCCCGGCCAACCGTCCCACCCGACGTTAAACCGTTGTCGGCTGAACGGCGTGAAGAGTTGGCGCGGCGCTTCGCGACCGATCAGCCCATGGCCGATCTGATTCGCGAAGAACGCGAGGAAGCAGATGACCGACTATTACGCGGATAGCAGCGCCTTGCTCAAGCGGCACGTTCACGAAGTCGGCTCGACCTGGTTTCAGGACCTGGCGGACCCGCCAGGTGGGAACACCATTATCACCGCCCGTATCAGCATGGCCGAAGTCTACAGCGCCTTGAATCGTCGCTTGCGCGAAACGCATTTTACCGCGACAGATTATGCTGGCATCGTCGCCGATTTTGCCGCGCTGTGCGACGCCGAATATGATCTCATTGAATTATCGCCGGGCATTATCGAACAGGCGCGTTTGCTATTGGAGCGCTATGTCCTGCGGGCGTACGATGCGGTTCAACTCGCTTCGGCTTGGACCGCCCGTAACAGGCTGCTGGCCGCTCGCCTGGCTGCGCCAATCTTTCTGGCTGCGGATGATCGCCTGTTGAAGGCGGCCCAGGCCGAAGGCTTAGCAGTGGATAATCCCAACTTGCATCCGTAGCTTTCCGGCCCGAACCAAAACGGCGAGTCCATTTCAGACTCGCCGTTTTGGTTCGGGCGCTTCCACTGCACGCGCCTGTTGGGGATTGAGTCCGTGCAGCAAATCCATGGAATCACCTGAAGAGGGAGTGCCGAGATTGTACCACAGGGGGAACGCACAACGGCGAGTCGGAAGACTGACTCGCCGCTATGCTGATTGAAGCTATAATGATTTGGGGCAGGCTGGTTAAGCAGGCCATACTCACAAGCGACTTCAGGCGTGTGAGTGAACCTCCCGAAAGACCCACCGAAGTCATGTTGACTTCGGTGGGTTTTGGCGAGTTCAACGGGTCTTCTCGGTTAGCGCATCACTACTGGCAAGTAGATTCGATTCACGCTGATGTATCCCAACCCTGAAGATTGGCACGAACTGTTACCATTCACCGTTAGTTGCACTGGATAAACACCGCTTCCCGCATAAGTGTGAGTCGAGGTGCGTCCCGCAGCGGACATTCCATCACCAAAATTCCACTGCCAGCTATTAGCGTTTGTTTCCCATGCAGTAACAGTAACAACTGATCCAGATTGAGTTACTGTGAATGCAGAAGATGGCCCCCAAATCGCCTGTACAGGATGCACAACCGAACTGACACTTTCTGCATTAGAGACAGTGAGAGTAACGGTATACAAACCTGGGCTGAGATATCCAGTGTAAGGGTAAGGCAGGCTTGGTTCAGGGTTAGAACTTCGATTGCCGTCTCCCAAATCCCAGTTCCACCCACACTGTTCACAGTAAGGCGTAGTCTGGTTAGTAATCTGAGGAACCTGACCGACACAGACCGTAGGTGAAATCTGGAACGCTGCTTGAATTGGCTCGTACACAATTGAGTCAAGCGTGTCCGAATAGACTGCCGAGATGTTACCTGAAGGATCTTGATATTGCACCCAGGCTTCTGGATAGGGCCAGCTAACGGTGTCTGTGAAAGTCTGCCAGGCGGATCCATTTAAGTCAGCCACAGTCGCAGACAACCGCATCTGGATATTGTCTGAGGCATAATCGGCGGCCCATAACCGAAGGGTGTAAGTGGGTTGTGCGGTCATACGGAACTGGACACCTCCCACAGGCGGCTCGGTATCCCCAGCTTGAACAGCGGTTGGAACAACCATATCAAACAACGCCCGATAGTTGTCAGACGTATACCATTGCCAACTTTGAGGAATGCCGCCATTGGAACTGACATCCAAAAACGGGGTTTGGATAGTCTGATATTGCCCTGCATTGTAACGATGAAAATGCAGATGGCTGCCGGTCGAGCAGCCTGTGCTGCCTGATACTCCAATTTGCTGTCCAGTTGCCACCTGAGTGCCGACAGTCACATCGACACGACTCAAATGAACATAGAGCGAGTCCGTGTTATCCGAGTGGCGGATTTTTACAAAATTGGCGCTGTTCAAACAAGCATTACTGCAAATGAAATTCCCTTGTGACCAGTAACCACACGGTGTTCCATCGGTTTTCACGGCAATCACCCGCCCCGCCCGCGATGCAACCACCGCATTATAGGTTATCCCGAAATCAAAAGCGTAGCGTTGTGAGCCGGTATGGGAAAAACCGCTATCATTGCCCTGGGTACACATATAATTCGCGCCACCCGGATAAGGCAGTCGATAACCATCAGCACGCAGAGGCGTCAGGACGGCGCTGTGATAGGTACTGGCATTGGCCTGAACCGACACCTGGCTTTGATAAGCCGCGTAGCCATTGGCGGAGATGTTGATATTGTGCGTGCCGGGTAGAACATTGGCAATGTTGAAATCACCGCTGCCGTTGGTCGTACCCAGTTTGCCACCCGCATTCACAACCGCGCCGGCAATCGGCTGCCCTGTATTTTGCGCGGTGACTTTGCCGTTAACCATGCCGTAAACCGGCGTCGTAGTGAAGTTCTGTGCAATGGCACCCGGCGGCAACAAGAGCGGGCCACGCACCACAGGCGAGAGTGTATACAAAGAGCCAGCCGCGCTACGTATCATGTAAAAGCCAAAGGACAATTCGCTGAAAACGTAATGCCCTGTCCCATCAGTTATGGCGGTTTTAATGACTGTTTGCAGCGGCCAGGTGATGCAGGTCACAGGTACACCGCTTATTCCATTGCCGCCATTATCAGCAACTTGGCCCGAAATAGAATACCGGTTGGTTACGTTGAAATTTTGACCTGTCGCATCGGGCGGAACATTTACCTGGCGGGAAGCCGGAGAAAAGAGGTAGCCATTCTTACTGGGAGTTACGGTATAAGTTCCGGGCGCGATACCGCTCAGAGTATAGTTTCCGTTGACATCAGTATTCGCTGTATGACCCGCCGTGTCAGCGACTGTCACCCCTGAGATGGGGGTACCGGCCCCATCAATAATACGGCCAGAGATGGAGGAGAGATTTGTTCCAGTGAAGTCGTTTCCAGTGGCGTGATAAGGCGGCCCACCACTGGCTGCCCGCGAAGCGGGTGAAAAGGTATACCCGGTTTTGCTGGGCGTTAGGGTGTAAGAACCGTTATCCAGGTTATAAAAGCTAAAATCGCCATTGCCATCGGTGACAGCCGTATGACCAACGCCATCACTGACTGAAACGCCGCCAAGTGGTTGACTATTGCCATCAACGATATGCCCATAAATATTGAATATTTCTACCCCGTTAACGGTGCTGGGGGTGTCTCTCCATACTCGAAAGCAACGATTGTTAGGATGATCATAGAGAATGTCGCCGCTGCCGGGATCGGTATCGCTGACGCCTAGGCAAATTCGATAGGTTTCGCCCATCAGCGCGCCGGTTACCATATAGCGATTTTCCCAACCGTTGATAGCGCCAAACGGCCAGGTGCCAAAATTCTGTTCTGGCAAAGGCAGCAGGCGTCCAGACGTGACCCAGTGATAGTTTCCGGTCACGTCAAAATTCATAACGATGCTGCCGCTGTAGTTAGTGCTCCAGCTAAAATAGATGTTACGGATTGCGTAAGCGAAAACCAAGGGGACCGCTACAAACAAAAAAATCAGAATCACTGTTAAAGTAACGGACAACCTCTTGTGCGAAAGTATCAAGTTTTTCATTTTGGGCTCCTGATAACAAACTTGTTTGCAAGTTTCGATCTGGGCATTCCACGCCTAACGACTTCAATCGACTGATTGACGACGACGATGGTCAATCCATTTCCACCCTTCCACCTCCAACCTCAAATTTCCGAGTTGTCCGTCTCCTAAACCGCAGTTCCGAACTCCTCGCTTGCAGTTCTGAACTCGAATTAAGCAGTTCCCCATCTAAAAAATTACGGCTTGGAACTCGAACTTTGCAGTTCCACGGGCAAATTAACGAGGTGTGTAACTCGTAAACTACGGTCCCGAACTGCATTTAAGCAGTTACTTACCTGAAAAATTACAGTTCGGAACTCGTCGCTTATAGGTTTGACCTTCTCGTCCAGTCCGCTCTCCTGCAAGCGGCAGTTGATGCGCAGGAGAACGGTTGGCAGCGAACTTACGCCTTCGGTTCTTCGGCAGGCGGTGTGGCCGTGTGACTGCTCTTGGCAAAGCGGCGGCTCATCTTCTTCAGGCTGGTATCCAGATCGGTACCCTTACCCAATCGCTTGAGCACGTCATACGCTTCCAACGAGGTGACAAACGCTTCGCTGCCCGCTTCCAAAATGGTGTCGCTGATACCCTCGGCCAGGCGCGTCAAGCGGCTCAGGATAGGCGTCAAGTCTTGCACCAACTGGAAATCTGTTTGCGCACCGGCCACATCAATCGCTGCTGGGATCAGCGTGGGATTTTGCCCGGCAGACATCAGCACATTGCGGACGAAGTCCTGCCCCTGTACGCCCATCTTGGGCAGGGCTTGCCGCTCTTCGGGCGACAAGCCGATCAAGAAAGACAGGTTGGCTTCCAGCGTCGTCACCGCCTGGTCCAACTCGGTCTTCGCCTGCTGGGTCAGCACGACATCAATGCGATTTTGCGCGGTCATGTTGTTGCCTCCTGGCAATACAAAAAATTCTGGCAGAGCGATCTCGCCAGTTACTATATCATGCAGTTTCAAGCCGATTTCTTTCGCCGAGAACCGGGCCATTTCAAAATTCGTCGTAAATGCCCGCTCACGCCGGTTGTGCTATACTTTGCCACACCTCACCCCACTTTGTAAACACCGATCGGACATCTTTCGGACACAAATCGGACTTGGATCACAGACGCTATGTCCATTGATCTCATCACGCCGGAATTCCTCACGCAGACCTTGCAAGTCTATCAACAGTCCCAGTCCCAGCCCCCGTCATCCTCCTAAGAACAAGGTACAATCGGTATTGTCGGGCCGTAATCCGCTAAACATGCGAGGCATATCTATGGAACAGACCATCACAGTGACGATTTCTGACCAATGGCTGCAGGGCCAAGAGTTAGATCAAGACCAGTTGCGCCGCGTCCTGCAACTCGGTCCGGCCCAACTTTCCCGTGAGCAGGCCGCCGAACAGACGCCCGCGCGGGTGATACAGGCCCTGCTCAAAACCGGCCATGTGCGTCATTTGGCACCGCGCGGCGAACTTCAGTCACCCCGCCGCCAGGAACCGCCCACCTTGCCGGGCCAGTCCGTGAGCGAGTTGCTCATCGCGCAACGGCGAGGCGAGTGGTGACCACCTATTACGCCGACAGCAGCGCGTGGGTTGTGCTTGCCTCCGATATGGCAAGCCTCGCTATCATCTTGTCATCCTGTCATCCTTGAGACAGGGTATAATCTCGCTGTAGCCGGTTATTTAGCATTGAGGAGTTGGTGATATGGAATACACGGTCATTCTCACGCAACCCGCCGCCGCCCGCTGGCGTGCCACGGTTCCCGCTTTGCCCGACTGCAGCGCCGAAGCCCCCACCCGTGTCGAGGTGCTGGGGAAAATTCGTGACCGCATCATCAGCGTCGCGCGTCAGGCCGAAGTGCTGCGCCTGCAGGTGCCCGTTGCGCCACAGTTGATGCCCCTCGACGCCGAAACGCCCTGGCGCTGGTTCGGGGCCTTTCAGGATGATGCGACCTGGGACACGCTGTTTGACCAGCTCGAGCAACAGCGAGAAGATCAAGCGCTGGGAGCCTGAACTGTGTACTTGTGGGACACCCACATTCTCCGGCATTTTGCCTCCGGGCATTCGACCTTGCGTGAGCATCTGCAGCGTGTCGCCTGGGCCGAAATCGCTTTACCCTCCGTCGTCGTGGCCGAGGTGGTTCGAGGCCGCGCCGATTATGCGTTGAAGGCCACTCCGCAGCAGTCGCCGCTCGCTCATCGCCTGCTGCTCGATACGCTGCACTTGCTCCACACGTTCACCTGGCTCGCTTTCGATCAGGACAGCGCCGCTGAACTGCTCCGCTTGCAGCGATCGGTTCAAACGCGCAAACGCTATGCCGATGCCCAGATCGCAGCCATGGCACTGGCGGGGCACCACATCGTCGCCACGCGCAATCAAGCCCACTTTGTCGACCTGTTGCCGCCCGCCCAATTAGCCAATTGGATCGATGAACCGCCGCGCTGATCGGAAAACCTCGACGCCTCGCTCTGCCCGCCGACGAGCATTTTCGGCAAGCCGGGTTTCGCGCGCTGCTGCGCGAATGAACGTCACTTGCACCAGATGATGGCATTGCGTTCCAACGTCTAGCCTTGCTTCCACACACAACAGCCATTGCCGCCCTCGTATTGCCAAACATTATAGGGATCATCAGTGTTGCCATTACCATAGGTATGAGTGTCGGTTAATGCAAAGCGGCTTATGCTATACTCTGCCACAACCCACCCCACCCTGTAAACACCGTTCGGACGTCTTTCGGACACGTTTTGGACTTATCTCTATGCCGGTCGACACGATTACCGCTGCCACGCTGGACCAAACTCTGCGCGCCTTCCAACAAGCCGAAGAGCCGCCTTCTGATCTGCTCGACCTTCATTTATTAAGCGATACCGGCTCTGCCATCGAACGCGGCATTCGCCTACATGACTGGCTGCGCCAACAGACGATTGAGCAACTCGATCGGCTGCGCCAGGCCGAAGGGCTGCCGTTGAAGGTCGATGAAAACGCCACCCGCGAAGCGCTGTTGGATAATCTGACCGGCGACTTTCACCGCAGCAATCCCGACCTCAAAGCCTGGAGTGCGTTATACTTCCGTTACTTCACGCCCTTCGTCTTACCTGTCAAAGATCTGGCCCAGTCTGTCGATCTGGTGGAACGCCAGTTCCGACGCTACGTTGACGAGGGCGTGCTACACTTGCTCAACCTGCTGCGCCGCGCCGAGATAGAGGCGCAGCGCCAGGCCCGTACCCGCGGCGCACACCTGCCTCCGCTCGAATTTGCCCGCCTGTATGGTGCGGATGATTTGATCAACCGTATTGCACTGCAGGTCACCACAGGCGAACACATCCCGTTAATGAGCATTGAAGGCTTGGGCGGAATTGGCAAGACGGCGTTAGCGCGCGCGGTGGCCCAGCGTCTGGCCGAGCGCGGCGACTTTATTGATGTCATCTGGATTAGCGCCCGGCACGAATACCTGGATGAAAGCGGCGTTGTTGTCCGTGAACATGATCCGGCCTACTCGCTGCACGACCTGGTGGCGCGCCTGGCACAAGCGCTGGGTCTAGACAAGTCGATCGGCCTGCCTACAGCCGAAAAATTGAACGATCTGTACGCTTTATTGAACAAACGCGCCTATCTCATCATCCTCGATAACTTGGAAGCCATCGCCGATAGCGAATTACTCATTCCCGAGTTACGTCGTCTGGCGGGTCCCACCCGCTTTGTCATCACCAGCCGCGCTTCGCTGCGGCGTTTTCCTTATGTGCAAGTATGCGCCGTGCCGGAATTAAGCCAAGCGCATGCCACGGCTCTCGTCGCCGCTGAATTGAGCCGACGTGATCGGGCAGCGGTATTGTCCCCCACAGAACTGCAGCCAATTTATGACGTAATCGGTGGTCTGCCCCTGGCGCTCAAGCTCGTCGCCGCGCAGCTGGGGCACTTGCCGCTGACGAGCGTGTTGGACAATTTGCGTCAAGCCAAACGCACGCCGGGCAATTTGTATACCTACATTTATCAACGCACCTGGGAATTGCTGGACGATGCCGCCAGAGGATTGCTGCTGGACATGTTGGACATCTCGCCGGACGGCGAAGATGCCGACTGGCTGCGGGGATTGAGCGGGTTATCTCTCTCTGACTTTGAAAACGCGTTGGCGCGATTACTGCACTATTCATTGGTGGAAGTAACCGGGCGACTCGTCGATCCACGTTATCATCTGCACCGCCTGACGGTTACTTTTCTGCGCACCGACCTCATGCAGCAATGGAACGCCGATTAAACTTGACCAAGTTTTTCATGACGACGATCGCCGGTCAGGTCCTTACCCCTTGGCAACACCACCAGCACCGTTGGACAGCCACTTACGAACAGCGTTTGTTCGATCGGATGGCGTGGGCCGTCGAGTACGTTCGTCAGCATGCGCAGCAATCCAACCAGGTGCGTGATCATTTTGAAAGTCTGCTGGCGTTGCTGCGTGCCGCTCATGCCCGATCAGCTTTACACCCGATCGCGCTTGATCTTATTGAGGCGCTGCACTTGTTACCCGCGCGATGGGGTCACTGGAGCGAATGGGAGATCGAACTGCGCTTTGCCGCGCACCTGGCCGAGCAATTAGGGCAGCCCGATCGGCAGGCCGTTTTTCTCGCTAATCTGGCACACGTGCTGATCACACTGGGGCAGCTGGATGAAACAATTACGATCAGTACTCTGGCAATCGACCTGGCTCGTCAACAGCAGTCCATCGAGCCGTGGGCGGTCGCCGGGGCGGCGCTCATCGCCGCCTATCTTTCGCGCGGTGATACCGAGCAGGCTCAACAAGTCTGGGCCACGCTAGATGCAGAACGCCACAGCTTCGTGACCGCCTCCGCTGCGGCGCAGCGCATCGCTCAGTCTCAGTTAGGCTTGCGGCACATCGACTTTTTGAATCGATCCGGGCAAAATGAAACCGCGCTCGAGGAATGTGGCGCACTCATCGCTACTTTGGAAACTCTACCCGCAGCCCCGTTCGATTTGCTGGCAAACATTCACTCGTGGTGCGGGGTATTGTTCTATCACCTCGGTCAGTACGAGGCTGCGCTGACCGCCGTTCAGCGCGCACAGCAGTTGGGTCGGCAGGCCGGCGATGTGGCCTTTGTCGCGGGCGAGCTGGCTAATCTGGGCATGATCTACATGAATTTGGGCGATCTGGATCGTGCTGTCGCCGCTTTTGAGCAAGCAGTGATGGAACTCAAGCACTTCAAAGCGTTGGGACAATATCTCAATGCGGTGGGTACCCTGGGCGCCGTCTATTTGCTGCGTGGTGAACTGGACCAGGCCTTCAGCTGTTTGACTGAGCAGCTGGCCCTGGCGGACGGTCTACACTATGTGCGCGAAACGGCGCGGGCACTGAGTAATCGCGGCGCGGTGCTCATGTATCAAGGCCGTCATGCCGAAGGGTTGTGTGACATTGAGGCTTGCCAGACCTTGCTCCTGGCGCAAGGCCGCCGGGTCGTCTACATTGGCTCGCTGGTCGATCTGGCTTACTGTTGCGCTCAGCTGGGCGAGACCACTCGCGCGCAACGGGCGGCGCAAGACGCGTTACACCAGGCGGATGAACTGGGTTTGCTGAATCTACGTTTGATTGCCTTGCGCTGTTTGGCGCAGATTGATCCGGCCAATCATCAACACGAACGGTTGCGGGAAGCCTTAGCGTTGGCCCGTCAATTGAAGCGCCGTCTGGACGAAGCGGGCTGCCTGCTCTCACTGGCCGGCGCTACAGCAGTCGACACGGAGCGCACCCAGTTGTGGAATGAAGGCGTCAGCCTGCTGCAACAATGTGGCGCGCGCGCGTGGCTGGCCGGGCATTCGCCAGACCATCCGCCATTTATAGCCATGACTCTGTGATTCATTGCCTACAAAATCAGTATAAAACTATCGGTGGCTCACGCTAATCGGCCAGTCGGAAGGCGACCCGCCATCACGTTGGAACATCGTTGAAACCCTTAGCAAAACTGTCTGCTGCAAAAAGGTTGAATAAAGCGATCGTAAAACGGAATCAGCAAGCGCGGCCTTACTCAATGGTATAATCAAAACGCAGAGGAGCGTCGGCGATGAATTTTCCAGTCATCCTCAATGAATTCAAACGTGAACTACGCAGCCTCTACGGCGAACGCCTGAAAGACGTTATCTTGTTTGGGTCGTATGCGCGCGGTGAGGCTCACGCCGGCTCCGACATTGATGTGATGGTCGTCCTGCGCGGCGATGTGGCGCCGGGCCGCGAGATCGACTACATGATTGACGTCATCACCGAACTGAATCTGAAGTACAGCGTCTTATTGTCAGTTGTGCCGGTGGCTGAAGACAAATACCTGCGCCGAAATAGCCCGTTGCTGCTCAACGTGCGGCGTGAAGGAGTTCCGGCATGACAGAGATCGAATCGCTCGCCGCACGCTCCGCGAAGTATCTTCGCAGCGCCGCGTTGCTGTTGGACATTGGCGATTATGAATCCTCTGTCTCACGGTCGTACTACGCCATGTTCTACTGCGTACAGGCGCTTTTACTCACCAAAGGGCTGACAGTCTCTTCACATGCCGGATTGAATACTGTCTTCAGCGAGCAATTCGTCAAGACAGGGCTGCTTCCCAAGCAAATGAGCCGCGAGCTAAACAGAGCCTTTGAAAAACGGCAGTTGGGCGATTATGAATCAGTCTTTGTGTTGTCTGAGGACGAAGCTCGGGAAGTTCTCGAACAAGCGCGCGGTTTCACCACTACCTGCCTCGACTATCTCAGGCAGACGGGCAACCTGTAGCCCGACACAGAGCAGCTCACGTCATTAATCAAGTTGCGATAGTCTTCCATGTGCCCAAGCAAAAATCAACGAAAGGGAACTTCCCCCTTCGCTGACGAAGTACCGCAACGCCCGTATTCGCAGACTTGCCGCTTCGCTGATTCTTACGCGTTCTGATACAACTCCACCAGCACCCCGTTCGCACTGGACGGATGAATGAATGCGATCTTCTTCCCGCCCGCGTCGATGACAGATGGCTAATTGCTCTTCAACAGTAACGGCAGAGAGAGCCGATGCGGCACAATAGTGACCAGCGTCGCCGCCGTTTGAGTGTTGACTGGATTAGAGGCGACGACAGTGGCCGTGAAACTAAACTGCGCGGTGAAGGGATACGTGTGTGTCACCACGCGTCCGATAGCCGACGGCGATCCGTCGCTGAAGTTCCAGGTGAAAGTCACCGGATCACCGGCTTCGATTGTGGCCGTCAAGGTCGTCGGCTTGCCGATGGGAGTCGGGCCGCTGTTGCTGGCGCTTAGGCCTGCAATCGGTCTGGCAGTAATTGTAACAAGTGTCGTCGCCACGACGGTACTGATGCTATTCGTCGCCGTGACGGTCGCCGTATAAGCGCCGATGGCATTGTATTGATGACTCAGAGTTGACCCACTGCTGCCTGTCGTGCCGTCGCCAAAGTCCCAATGATAGGTAACGGCGATGCCGCTGGCTGTGGCCGTGAAGAAGGTCAAACTGCCCAGTTCAGTGGGACTGCTACTTTGCGCGTTGAGGTTGGTGATTGGCATAGCGAAGATCGTCACTGGTGTCGTCGCCACGCCGGTACTGATGCTGTTCGTCGCCGTGACGGTCGCCGTATAATCGCCGGTGGCATTGTATTGATGACTCAGAGTTGATCCACTGCTGCCCGCGGTGCTATCTCCAAAGTCCCAGTGATACGTGATGTTACTACCGCTGGCCGTCGCCGTGAAAAAGGTCAAACTATCCAGTTCAGTCGGACTGCTGTTTTGTGCACTCAAACCAGTGATCGGCACAGGAAGAGAGTATTCGTATGCTCCAATGTCGAATCCGCCATCGGCTGGACGAGGATTACCATCGAGATCGGTCAGCACGCCGACATCAACACCGACATTGATGGCGGCTGAAGGCGGAAGAATGTGGTAATCGTTTACCGTCGGATTGACAAAGCTCGGATTACCAAAGATATCATGAGCGCCACTGCTAACAGTGCCGCTCATGTTAGAGGTATTACCGAAAAACAAGTTGTATACTGCCCACGGGCATAAATTGCGGTTTTGTCCTTCGACCTTTTCTGATAAAATCGGGATATGACCATTCAACTGACCTTCACCCCAGACGACCTCGCCGCATTGAGCGAAATGCGCTACA
>Ga0182021_10008333_pt1 | contig 12280 bp, 10 predicted proteins | sample 612E3MmetaG_FD_120493 | JGI IMG/M metagenome (GOLD analysis project Ga0182021, IMG submission 120493) | Permafrost microbial communities from Stordalen Mire, Sweden - 612E3M metaG (Illumina Assembly) | ecosystem: Environmental > Terrestrial > Soil > Wetlands > Permafrost | place: Sweden...
CCGTCAAGGGCGACATCCTGGCCGAGATGGATCGCCATCACGAGGCAGCGGAAGCCTACGACCTGGCCATGCATATGGAGCCCGAGGACCACTGGGTGCTACACCAGGCGGCGCGCGAGCACAGCCGGGCTGGTCACGATGACCGGGCGGCCGAGCTTTTCGAACGGGCGCTGCGCTTTGACCGCGACGGCTGCCATCAGACTTTGATCGACTACGGCGATCTACTCCGTCGGGTGGGTCGCATTGGCGACGCCGTCCGCATGTACCGCAAGGCCGTGGCGGCTTGTCCCAACGACGTGGAATGGCGGCGCACCCTGCGCGAGGCGGAGCGCGAGTTGATGAGTGCTCCTAGTTGAGAAGCGGCGAAGGGAGCGGGTTTGGCTGGGTGGCCGTGCGCTGCTGAGAACACAGAGGGGAGAGGGGAGGACACGGAGGCTACCTGTACTACTAGGGTGCCGCTTCTTCGCGGGACGCGAAGGTTTCTTCGCAACGCCCGAACATCATGCCGGTTTCTCCGACTCTGCGAACTCCCCTCTCACCTCTGTGTTCTCAGCGGCGGGGCGCTCGCGAGATGCAATTACGCCCTTTGGTTGCGGCCGTCAGGCTGCGATGTGAAGGACGTGCCTATCCGTCGGCGGCGGCGCGGTCGAGGTACCAGACCAGTTTGCTGTCTTCGGCAGGCCGGATGCCCACGATGGGACGCATGTGCAGATCGTCGGGTGCCTGGGCGGCGGCGAGCAGGGCTGCGTGCTTGCTGGCGCCGGTGACCAGCACGGCCAAGAAGCGAGCGGCGCAGAGCACGGGGTAGGTCAGAGTCAGGCGCGGGCGGGGCTGCAACACGCGCTCGCCATCGTTGAAGCGCACCCAAGCTTGGCGTTCGTCGAGAGCCGGCGAATAGGGAAACAGGCTGGCGGTGTGCCCGTCAGGACCCATGCCCAGAACGGCAGCATCAAGCCGGCCGCTGGCAAGAGCCCCACGCAGATCGTCCTGGTAGCGACGATCGCCGTCGGGCAAGCCGACGGGCATGGGATGAACCTGAACTGCGGGAATCGGGACCTTGTCGACCAGCGCGGCTCGAATCATGGCGAAGTTCAGCCTGGGATCGTCCTTGGGCACGCAGCGCTCGTCGACCAGCCACAGGTGGGTTTGCGCCCAGTTGCCCGCGGCATAGCGCGCATCCGTTGCCAGCAGCTCATAGAGCTTCTGTGGGCTGGCGCCGCCCGAGAGGGCCAGGTGCACGCTGCCGGCCTCACCTATCCGCTGGTGCAGAGTGCGGATGAGATCGTGGGCCAATCGTTGCGCCACCAGCTCGGGCGACGCTTCGATCACCAGCCGGCCGCGCAGTCCGCGAAGATCGTCCTGCCCGCTCATGGCGGCAAGTCGAAGTCTGACGGGGCCGCCGGCTCGGTGCGAGACACCGTGGTCTCCGGATTGCGCCACGGTCCCTGCGGCTGGATCAGCTCGTCGGCCGCCGCAGGCCCCCAGCTTCCCGCGGGGTAGGGCGCAAGGCCTTGGCCTGGGTGGCCTTGCCAGTAATCGAGCACAGGCATGACGATGCGCCAGGCGGCCTCGATCTCGTGGCGATCCTTGTAGAGTGACTGGTTGCCGCGAATCGCGTCCAACAACAGCGTAGCGTAGGCTTCAAACGGTTCGGCACTGAACTGTTTGCGATAGTCGAAGTCGAGCACGGCCGATTGGATGTGCAGGCCCAAGCCAGGGACCTTGCCTTCGAAGCGCAGACTGATGCCCTCGTCGGGCTGCACATTGACGACCAGGCGGTTGGGGCGGGGGCGGATCTCGGCACCGTCAACATTGCGGAACAAGTGTGGCGCGGGTTTGAAATTGATCACGAACTGGGTGAGCTTGCGCCGCATGCGCTTGCCCGTGCGCAGGAAGAAGGGCACGCCCTCCCAGCGCCAGTTGTCGATGAAGATCTTGAGGGCGGCGAAGGTGTCACACGAGCTGCCGGCCGGCACGCCGGGCTCCTCGCGATAGCCGGGCACGACAGCGCCGTCAGCCTGGGCGCGGGTGTACTGGGCGCGCACGGCGAGACGGGGCACCTCATCCGGGGAGATGGGGCGCACGGCCTCCAGCACATGGCGCTGCTCGCTGCGCAGGTCGGAGGCCCGGAACGAGTTGGGCGGCTCCATGGCGACTACGGCCATGAGCTGAAGCAGGTGGCTCTGGATCATGTCGCGCATGGCCCCTGCGGAATCGTAGTAGGCGGCGCGGCTGCCCACCCCCACGGTTTCGGCTGCGGTGAGCTGGACGTGATCGATGTACATCCGGTTCCACAGCGGCTCGAAGAACAAGTTGGCGAAGCGGAAGACCAGTAGATTTTGCACCGTCTCCTTGCCCAGGTAGTGATCGATGCGGAACACATCGTCGTCGTCGAAGACGCGGCCCAGGACGCGGTTCAGGTGTTCCGCGCTGTGCAGGTCACGGCCAAAGGGCTTCTCGACGATAATGCGCTGTCGGGCGGTCGGGTTGGTCTCGGCGGCACACCAGCGCTGCGGGCCCTTGCCCAGCTGGGCGGCGCCGATGTTCTGGATGATGGGTTCGTAGAGCTCCGGACCGACGGAAAGATAGAACAGGATCTCGCCGCCAGTGCCGTGGGCTTCCTGCTGCTGACACATGGCCTGCGCGATGCGCGGCCAGTCGTCGGCGTGCACGGCATCGGCCGCCAGGTAGTGCAGGCGTCCGGCGAATTCGCGCCAGCGTTCTTCGTCGAAGCCGCGCCGCTCTTGGCACGCGCCCTTCACCCGCTCGCGAAACTGGTCATCCGTGAGCGGCGTGCGACTGATGCCGAGCACGCCCACATGCGAAGAGAGCAGCCCTGCGATGTGCAACTCGAACAGGCCTGGAATGAGCTTGCGGCGCGTGAGATCGCCCGAAGCACCAAAGATCACCAACAGACACTGTCGCTCGTCCATGTCGGGAGCAAGCATAGCGTCTCCAGCCTGCGCAGGCGAGGTAAGGTGTTGCCCATCCGGCAGCAACCCCGTCTGGCTGCGGGCATCAGGCTAAACCCGAATCTTCTCGTCCGGTCCGGGGGCCTGCACGGTGGCGAATTTGTGCTCGGCTAGCTTGGCCATCAGCGCTGCCTGGGCCGGGGGCTCGCCGTGGACCAGCAGCACCTGACGGAGCTTGCCCTGGGTGCGTACGCTCTCCGCAAACTCGATGAGATCCTTCTGGTCGGCGTGTGCGGAAAAGCCGTTGAGTACCACCACCTCGGCCGCCAGTCGCCGCATGACCCCGAAAATCTTCACCTCGCGCTGGCGCTCCACGATGCGGCGGCCGAGCGTGTGCTGCGCCTGATAGCCGACGATGAGAATGGTGTTGCGCGAATCCTCGATGCCTTCGCGCAGGTGATGCAGGATGCGACCAGCTTCGCACATACCGCTGGCCGAGATGATGATGTGTGGTCCAGCGCTGGCGGTGAGGGCTTTCGATTCTTCCTTGTCGGACACGTAGTGGAGGCCGTCGAAGTCGAAAGGCGAATCGCCGCTCACCAACTGGGCGTAGGTTTCCTTGTCGTAGCACTCGGGGTGCATCTTGAACACGTCGGTAAGTTTCACCGTCAACGGTGAGTCCACGTAGACGGGCAGGGCCGGCACCTGATTGGCCTTGCGCAGGCGTTTGATGGAATAGACGACTTCTTGCGCCCGCTCCAGGGCGAAGGACGGGATGATGATCTTGCCGCCCCGTTTGGCGGTGCGATTAATCGCCGCGGCCAAGGCACTGTCGACTTCCTCGATGGGCGCGTGCAGGCGATCGCCATAGGTGCTCTCCATCATGAGACAGTTGACGCCGCTGGGAACTTCCGGCTCGCGCAGGATGGGCAGGCCCTTGCGGCCCAGGTCCACTGCAAAGGCGATGCGCGTGTTGTCTTCCTCGAAGTCCAGCACCACCACCGCGCTGCCCAGCACATGGCCGGCGTCCAAGAACTTGAGCACCACTCCGGGGGCGATCTCCTGGCCGCGCCGATAGGGCAGGGCCACCATCTGGCCCAGCAGCGCGGTGACATCGTTGTGGTCGTAGAGCGGCTGCGCCGGCTCCATGTCCAGGTGTTCGCGCTCGATCAACTTTTGAATGTGCCGGGAGTCGGCTTCTTGAATCATGGCTGCGTCGAGCAGCATGGGCCCGCACAAGTCGCGGGTCGCGGGTGTGGCGTAGATGGGGCCATGGTAGCCCCGCTTGGCCAGCAAGGGCAGGGCGCCCGCGTGGTCGATATGCGCGTGTGAAAGCACGACCGCGTCCAGATCATCGATGGGCACGTGCTGGGCGATGGCGCGGTTCTGTTCGACGGATTCCTTGCGGCGGCCCTGGAACAGGCCGCAGTCAAGCAGTATGGTTGCCCGCGACGTTCGCACCACGTGCTTGGAGCCGGTAACCTGACGGGCTGCCCCGATACATTGGATCTCGATCAATCGCCACTCCTTTGATAGAGCCAGGTGGTTTCGTTCTTGGCGGTGCGCGAGCGCGCGAACGCGGGCGTTTGCAGCTCAGAGGCAATGCCTTCAGTGAGCAGCGCGAGTGCGGTCTGAGGATCGTCAGCGAAGCGGAAGAGATCCAGGTCATCCCGGTTGATCATCCCGTAGCGGATCAAGGCATCGAAGTTGATGATCTCTTTCCAATAGCTCTCACCGTAGAGCAGAACCGAGATGCGGCGGTCCAGTTTGTGGGTTTGCGCCAGGGTCAGAATCTCGGACATTTCGTCGAGCGTGCCGAATCCCCCCGGAAACACCGCGATGGCGCGCGCCATGTGGGCAAACCACAGCTTGCGCATGAAGAAATAGCGGAACTCGAATGATAGCTCGGGCGTCACGTAGGGGTTGGTGTGCTGCTCCTCGGGCAGACTGATGTTGAGGCCAACCGTGCGACCGCCCGCCTCGGCGGCACCGCGGTTGGCGGCCTCCATGATGCCGCCGCCGCCGCCCGAGCACACCACCAGGCGTCCCGGTCCTGCGGGCAGGCCGGCCGACCAAGTCGTCAGCAAGCGGGCCAGCGTGCGTGCGTCTTCATAATAGCGACCGAGCGGCCCCTCAGGGGCGAGCCGGGCAGAGCCAAAGAAGACGACGGTACCGCTGATACCCTGGCGGGCAAAGCGGTGCATGGGCTCGATGTACTCGGCCAGAATGCGCAGGGGGCGCGCGTCGTCGGTGGCCATGAACTCATCGTTCTTGTAGGCAAGAGGATTGTGGGCGGTGGGAGGCGGTGGGGATTCCTTCATGAGTGTCTCCGTGTCTTCAAAGTAGATATCGGTCGACCAGCCACGCAACTAATGTCCCCGTGGCGGTACCGACGGCATCCCAAGTGAGGTCACGCCAGGACAGGCCCCTTCCGCCGTACTGGTCGGCGAGCTCTTTGGCGATTCCCGCCGCCAAGGCGACGCCCACGCCTGACAGGACCCGGATGCTAGGCCGCTTGGTGAAAGCCGACGAGTCGGCGTAGGCGTTGCCCGCCAGGGCGAAGCTGACGCTGCAATGCATGGCCTTGTCGCGGCCGAACCAAGGGTCAGGCTCGGCTGCCTGCGCGGCCGGCCGGGCCACCAATGAGGCCGCCAGCGCTAGCGCAACGGCCAGAGGCAGGCGAAACGTCGCGCAGCCCATGGGGAAGGCGCGTGACGACGGAGGCTCGAAAATGCGGGCCATCAGAGATGCAGGCGCGCAGCTTGGCACGCTTGGGGCCATCATAACCGCCGGCGCGGAAGAGTGCACTTTTCCCTTTTCACGGACCCCGTCCCCGCCCTGGCCCCCTGCACCGAATTCCAGCCCTGTAATTGACCCCCCTGGGTTCACGTGTTATCGAATGGAGACTGCTTGGGAGCTCGATGGGCAAGCGCATACTGGTCGCCGACGACAGCCTGACGATCCAAAAGGCCTTCGCTATGGTCCTGAGCGGACAGGACTATGCGCTCTTGTTCGCCCGATCAGTCGAGGAGGCCCTGGTCGTTGCCAAGGGGTCGCGGCCCGACCTGATCATCGCCGACGCGGTGCTGGGGACCGGCAGCGGCTACGATCTTTGCGCTTCTGTGAAGGCCGATCCGGCGCTGCAAGGCGTGCCTGTGCACATTCTGGCGTCCAATCAGAACCCGCTGGATGAGGCGCGCGCGCGTCGCGTTGGCGCCGACGGTCATCTGCTCAAACCGTTTGACAGCCAGGTGCTGCTCGACAGCGTGGGCGCGGCTCTACTGGCTCCGGCCCGACCGGCACCCGTGCCGGTTGCGGAGGTGCCTGCCATGGCGGCGCCGCGCGCAGCAGCCCCTGCGTCCCCCTGGCCTCCCGTCGAGGATGTCAACATCGAGGACGAAGTCGTGGCGCCCGACGATGACAACTACGGCGAGTTTACCATCGAGCGTGGCTCTGCGGCGGGCCCAGCGGCATGGACTGCTCGGCCCCCGACTTGGCCAGGGACAAGGCCGGCGCCCGCCCCTTCACCGCCGCCCGTGGTAGCCCCAGCGGGCCGGCCCTCATTGATTCCCGGTGTGACCCCGCCGGCCCCTGCGGCGGCAACTAGGCCTGCGCCCCCGCTCCTTGACATGACCCCGGCTTATGCGCCGGAAACTTCGGCGCGCCAGACTGGCAGTCGGACCATCATGGGCTTTCCAGCCGTGGGCGGGTCTTCCCAAGTCCCTGGCTCCCCGGCTGTTCCTCCCGCGGCAGCGCGGTCGCCGGTGCCCCGGCCGAGCCTGCCTCCACCGGTTGCTGTGCCTCGGGTTGCGCCGCCTGTCCCGGTCGCACCCGCTCCGGCGCCCCCAGGTGTTGCCGCTCTTCAGACGCCGACCCGGCGCTCGGCGAGCATGCCCGTCGTGGCGCCTTCGGCCGCGCCGCCCGTGCCGGCTACACCTACGCCGATGCCTCCGACAGCCGTGCCTTCGCCAGCACCTGTCTGGCGCTCGGCGAGCATGCCGGTCGCGGCGCCGCCAGCCGTTCCGACGCCCCTGGTGGCGGCCGTGTCGTCGGCCATCGATCAGAAAGTCGCGGCCATCGCGGCCCGTGGCCGCGAGTACGAAGCAATCGCCAAGCTTTCGCGTGAGATCATCGAGCAGGTGGTGTGGGAGGTGGTCCCTGAGTTGGCCGAGGTGATCATCAAGCAAGAGATCGATCGCCTGGCCGCTGGCAAGCGGTAGATGCCTTCGACTTCCGCCGCCACGCACCGGAAACCAGCTAGGAATTTCGGAAAGGCGGGACTACTGTCTGTCCCTTCTATTCTAAGCAGCACGTCATGACCGAACTTGCGAAGACCTACGATCCTACTGCTATCGAATCGCGCTGGTACCAGGAGTGGCTAGATTGCGGCTACTTCCACGCGGACGCAGCCACACCCAAGGCGCCCTTTTGTATCGTCATCCCGCCGCCGAATGTGACCGGTTCGCTGCACATGGGCCACGCGCTCACCTGCGCCATCCAGGACATCCTCGTGCGCTGGCGGCGCATGGCCGCGTACAATGCCATGTGGCTTCCGGGCACCGACCACGCCGGTATCGCCACCCAGATGGTGGTGGAACGCGAACTGCGCGCGACGGAGAAGAAATCCCGCCACGACATCGGACGCGAGGAGTTCGTCAAGCGCATCTGGGACTGGCGCGAGCGCTACGGCAGCCGCATTCTAGAACAGCTCAAGGTGATGGGTTGCTCGCTGGACTGGGAGCGCCTGAAGTTCACCATGGAGCCCGACTACTCGCGCGCGGTCATCGAGGCCTTCGTGCGCTTGCATGAAGAGGGGCTCATCTACCGCGATCGGCGTCTCATCAACTGGTGCGTGTCCTGCCGAACGGCGCTGTCCGATCTCGAAGTGGAACACGACGAAGCTGCGCAGGGCGAACTGTGGGAGTTCGCCTATCCGCTGGCTGATGGCACGGGCGAAGTCGTGGTCGCGACCACGCGGCCGGAGACCATGCTGGGTGACACGGCGGTGGCGGTGCATCCCGATGACCCGCGCCACCAGGCGAAGATCGGGAAGATGATCCGGCACCCGTTCCTCGACCGAACCTTCCCGATTGTGGCCGACCCCATTCTGGTCGATCCCAAGTTTGGCACGGGCGCTGTGAAGGTCACGCCGGCACACGACCCCAACGACTTTGAATGTGGGCAACGTCACAAGCTGGGCTTCATTTCGATCTTCGACGAGAAGGGTGTGGTGACCGCCGAGGGCGGGCCGTTTGCGGGGCTGGGCCGCTTCGAGGCGCGCAAGCAGGTCAAGGCCAAGATCAAGGAACTGGGACTCGAGCGCGGCAGCAAGGTGCATGTTCACGCCGTGGGACACTGCCAGCGCTGTCACACCGTGGTGGAGCCCATGCTGTCCACCCAGTGGTTTGTCAAGATGGAGCCGCTGGCCAAGCCGGCCATCGAGGCGGTGGAGCAGGGCAAGACCCGCTTCGTGCCCGAGAGCTGGAGCAAGACCTACTTTCACTGGATGAACAACATCCGCGACTGGTGCATTTCGCGCCAGCTCTGGTGGGGACATCGCATCCCGGCCTGGTATTGTGGAAGCTGCGCCGGCATCACCGTGGCGCGCACCACGCCGCAGGCGTGCAGCAAATGTGGGGGCGTGAGCCTGAAGCAAGACGAGGACGTGCTCGATACCTGGTTCTCGTCGTGGCTGTGGCCCTTCGCGACCCTGGGCTGGCCCGAGGAGACACGCGATCTGCGCACTTTCTACCCCACCAGCGTGATGGAGACGGGTTACGACATCCTTTTCTTCTGGGTGGCCCGCATGATGATGGCCGGGCTTCACTTCATGAAGAAGGTTCCCTTCCGCACGGTGTACCTGCACACCATGGTGACCGACGAGAAGGGCGACAAGATGTCCAAGGTGAAGGGCAACACTATCGACCCTCTGGACGTGGCGCAGAAGCACGGGGCCGATCCGCTGCGCTGGGCGCTGGCCTGGATGACCAACCAGGCCGCGCAGGGCAAGAACATCAAGTTCTCCCTGTCCCACGTCGAGGATGCGCGACGGTTTGCCAACAAGATTTGGAACGCGACCCGCTTCGTGTTGATGAACCTCACCGACTACAACGCCGATCAGTTCGCCGACCGGACCGCTGAGGGCCCCGACAGCGTCGAATACGACCTGCCAGAGCGCTGGATTCTATCTCGCGTCCAGCGCACCAGCGAGGAGATCAACCGCGCCTTGGAGGATTTCAGAATCGCCGAGGCGGCGCAGGGGCTGTACCACTTTATCTGGAACGACATCTGTGACTGGTACATCGAGCTGGCCAAGGCGCGTTTGCAAGACCCGAGCAAGGCGGCCGAGCGTTGGAAGATCCAGGGGACCTTGGTTACTGCGCTGGACGTGGCCATGCGACTTCTGCACCCGTTCATGCCGTTCCTCACCGAGGAGCTCTGGCAGCAGTTGCCCAAACCACAGGGTGCCCCCCAGAGCATCATGATCACGCTCTACCCCATCCCGGATCCGCGCTACGTCGACGATGCCAGTGAGGCATCGATGGCGCTGGTGCAGAAGGTGGTGACCACCATCCGCATGCTGCGCACCGAGAAGAGCGTTCCGTCGATCCAGCGGCCCCGAGTGATCCTGAACGTGGCTGACGACTACAAGAAGACCATCCTGGATGGCTACCGCCACCTCGTGATCGAGCAGGCCAAGCTGGGTGAGCTGGTGGTGCGTCGGACCGGCGATGCGCTGCAGGGGACGGTGGTCACGGGTCTAGCCGGCGACGTGGAGGTCATTCTCCAGCTGGAAGCCCCGGCCGACTCCGCCGCCGAACGTTCCAAGCTGGAGAAGGATCGCGCCAAGTTGGACAAGGATCGGGATCACCTGGCCAAGAAGCTGGCCAACCCGCAATTCCTCGAACGTGCGCCTGCCGCCGTGCTGGAGAAGGACCGAGCCCGCCTGGCCGAGATCGAAGCAGCCCTGACGCGTCTGGACGCGACGCTCAAGGGGCTGAGCTAGATCTCAGCTTTCCACGTACAGTTTCAGCTGCTCGCGAACGACGTCTTCATTCAGTCCGGTGCGGAGTTGTTCCTGCAGGCAGTCAGCCAGGGTGAGCTGCATGTCTTCGACGCCGCCGTCCTGCATGAGCTTGGCCAACAGGGCCCGCGCTTCGCGACTTTCGTCATCGCGGATGAAATCCTTGACCATTTCGATGGTGAGCCCGCCGGAAAAGTCGAGCATCGCGTGGTCAAGGAGAAAGGCGATGAGTTGTTTCACAGGGGCCTCCGGCGGGGGGTGACAATCAATTTCTACGAACGTCTGCTAATATCCCGAAAACGCTACGAAAATCAAGGAAGAATCGGATGTGGGCACGTGCTTTTTCTGCGACCGGACGGCGCCGGAACGACGGATTGCCTCGTCGTGCGTCCCGCGGTGGACTCTGTGGCTGGGCGCCAGAAGGCCGCGGACGCCCGGCCCGAAGGTACGCAAGTGCGACGTGGCTCACATCTGGAGGGCGACTGCTGTGAGTTTGCGAGCCCGCAGGCGGACAGCTGAAGGGGCCGGGCGCCCAGGCGCGCCACATCTTGACGGACTCACGGTATTTGTCTACGGTCGCAATGTGACGTCCCGTCGCTGCCTTTGGGCGCTCGCCCTGGGGATTGTCGTTCCGCTGGGCTGCGGACCGGTCGAATATTTGTCTCAGGTCAGCTCTCGCGCTGCCTCTGCCTTGGCGCAGGCCGGGCAGGAAGGGGCGGAGCAGAAGGCGCCCTACGAGTACGCGAAGGCGGTCGCGTACCTTCACAAGGCTCGGGAAGACGCGGCCCACTCCAACTACCAGACCGCCATTGATTGGGGTCGTCGCAGTAAGGACTGTTCACGCAAAGCCATCGCGCGTGCCCAGCGGCCCCTGCCCGCCGGTGCGGCCGTCGATCCTGAGCACACAACATGCGGGGAACCATGAACCGCCCACGGCGAGTAACCATCGGCGGTGCCGCGGGGCTGTTGCTCTTGCTGCTGGGCTGTGCTGGTCAGGACTTGGCGGTACGGGCCAATGGCGTTCGCGACAGATTGCACAAGGCGCGCGCCAACGGAGCCTACCGGTGTGCCCCTCGTCCGCTGGCGCTTTCCGAAGCCAACCTGGAGTTTGCCGAGCGCGAGCTTGACAGGGGTGAGTACTTCACCGCTCTCAATCACGTCGAGATTGCCGAAGCCAACGTGCGCGAGGTCCTGCGCCTGTCGTCGGTAGGTGGTTGCGGAAAGCCGCCGGTGGTTAGTAAGCCTCCTGCACCGGCCAGCCCGGTGGACACAGATGGCGATGGCATCCCGGATGTCGACGACCTGTGTCCCACTGTTCCCGAGGACAAGGACGGTTTTCAGGACGAAGATGGCTGTCCTGACCTCGACAACGATCAAGACGGAATTCCCGACACCCTCGACAAGTGCCCCAACGATCCCGAGGACATGGACGGCTTTGAGGACGAGGATGGTTGCCCCGACTTGGACAATGACCAGGACGGAATTCCCGACGCGTCCGACTTGTGTCCCAACGAACCGGGCCCGCCCGAGGAAAAGGGTTGTCCCAAGAAACACACCCTCGTCTCGGTGACCCAGGAGAAGATCGAGCTTCACCAGGCGGTCTTCTTTGCCACGGGCAAGGCCACCATCATGCCGCAAAGCTTTGCCCTGCTGGATGAGGTCGCCGACGTGCTCAAGACCCGGTCGACCATGCAGGTCAGGGTCGAGGGACACACCGATACCCGCGGCAGCCGGTCCAACAACATGCGCCTCTCGCAGGCGCGGGCCGATTCGGTCAAGGCCTATGTCGTCGGACGTGGCGTCGACGCCAGTCGGCTGATATCGGTTGGATTCGGACCTGATAAGCCGATCGAGACCAACAAGACCGCGGCGGGACGTGAACGAAACCGACGGGTCGAATTCATGATATTGCAGCAATAGCGGAGGACCAACCCAAAATGGGAAACGCGACTACACGACAGCTGGCGGTTGCATCGGGTACGGCCCGAAGGGTGTCGTTGGCTCTGCGGGTCGTTCTGATTGGTACGGTCTTGGCAGCGTCGGCCGCGCCGGTGCTGGGCCAAGAGGATGAACGGGCGGTCAAGAAGATCATCGACTTGAACAAGAAGGCTCTGGTTCAGATCGACGCCAAGAAGTTCGAGGCGGCCCGCGACGGCCTCTTGCAGGCGGTGACAATAGCCAAACAGGCGAACCTGCTCACGCACAAGATGCTGGCTCGGACCTACGTCCACTTGGGTGCGGTCTATTTCTTGGGCTACAACGACAACAAGAATGCGGTGAAATACTTTGGCCTGGCCAAGAGCGTTCGCGCCGACATCCTGCTCACGCCGTCGCTGGCAACCCC
>Ga0182021_10008334_pt1 | contig 12280 bp, 11 predicted proteins | sample 612E3MmetaG_FD_120493 | JGI IMG/M metagenome (GOLD analysis project Ga0182021, IMG submission 120493) | Permafrost microbial communities from Stordalen Mire, Sweden - 612E3M metaG (Illumina Assembly) | ecosystem: Environmental > Terrestrial > Soil > Wetlands > Permafrost | place: Sweden...
AGCTGAAATTACAGACATTAATTTTGACCCAAGTCTGGGCGAAATAATTATTGAAACAAAAAAGCCTGGTTTGGTCATTGGACGAAACGGCGCTGTTTTGCAGGAAATTATAAAGAATACCAAATGGCGTCCACATGTTTTGCGTAGCCCTCCAATCAAGTCAAAGATTGTTACTCACATGCGTCATTACTTGCATTCTGAAAGTAAAGAACGAGAAAGAATCCTTCGCACTGTTGGTGAACGGATCTTCAGACCTAAAAGTTACGAGGTCGGAGACATTCGAATGACCGTTCTCGGTGGAGCACAAGAAGTTGGCCGCTCAGCATTTCTAGTAAAGACGCGGGAAAGCAGTGTTTTACTTGATTGTGGTATTAATCCTGGTTCAAACCGGCCATTTGAAGCATTTCCAAGGTTCGATTGTCCAGAATTCCAGATTGATTCATTAGATGCCGTTGTTATCAGTCATGCTCATCTTGACCACTGCGGTTTAACTCCATTTCTCTACAAGTATGGTTACGATGGTCCAGTTTACTGTTCTGCGCCAACTTCAAACTTAATGACTATGCTGCAGTTAGATTATCTAGATGTTGCCGGCAAGCAAGGTGTTACGCCTTATTATGACCAAAAAGATGTAAGAGAATGCGTTTTGCACACTATTCCGCTTAGATATGGTGTTGTTACTGATATTGCACCTGATATTCGTTTGACTCTACATAATTCAGGGCACATTTTGGGTGGTGCAATGGTCCATTTGCATATAGGTGAAGGTTTACACAATATTGTTTACACAGGCGACTACAAGTTTGCTAGAACTATGTTGTTGGAAGCTGCTGCCACAGAATTTCCACGCATTGAAACGGTTATTACTGAGAGCACTTACAGCGGCGCGGACGATGTTATGCCTTCGCGACTTGAAGCTGAGGAAGCTATGACCCGTGTGATCAACAAAACATTGGAACGAAAAGGTAAAGTCCTGATTCCAGTGCCCGCCGTCGGCAGAGCCCAAGAAATAATGCTTATCATCGATGGTTACATGAAACGTGGTTTAATGAAGGAAGCACCAGTTTTTATTGAAGGAATGATAAGCGAAGCCACCGCAATCCACACGGCGTACCCAGAGTACTTAGGTAGAGAAGTACGTCACAGCATCTTACATGAAGGAATTAATCCATTCCAAAGCGACTACTTCACAATTGTTGAACATCCAAGCGTTAGACAAAGCATCATTGAAGGAGAACCCTGCATCGTGTTAGCCACTTCAGGCATGCTTGAAGGTGGACCAGTAATCGAGTATTTCAAGAATTGGGCTAAAGACGAAAGAAACACAATAATTTTTGTAAGCTACCAAATTGAAGGTACAATGGGGCGAAGAGTGCAAAAAGGCGTTGGCGAAGTAACTATGATGGATAATGAAGGTAAAATAGCCGCGCTACAGGTTAAGATGCAAAATGAATCAATTGAAGGGTTTTCAGGTCATTCAGATAGGCGACAACTGGTTAATTACTTAACTCATCTTACGCCAAAGCCTGAACGTATATTTGTTGTGCACGGTGAAAAACAGAAAACGATGAATTTCGCCAACTTTATGGATACCAAAGCAGGCATAAACACAATTGCCCCAGCAATTTTGGAAACTTTTAGGCTACTTTAGGTAAAGCTTCATTAGAAATAGGCGCTGGCGACTTTTCACGCCAAATCCGAATAGTTTTCGGGCAGATAACAACTCGTTCTTCGCCCAACCGTGCAATGTCACCGCCTATAGATTCAGTGAACTGATAGAGTTCGTTAACTGCATTTTTTACGTCTTCAATGCTTTTCGTGGCGAGAGGTGTAACTCGTAGAATAATGATGTTGCCATTTTTGACTTCGTTCTTTATGTTTTCTATGTCTGTGATCTCCTTAAGTGGCATGGCTTTGAGATAGGTTTTGCTTGGAGCTTCAACTACTGGTTCCTGTTTTTGTTCTGGAAGCGATTCAATGGTTTCTGGTTTTTCCTCTATTGTTGGCAGAGTGTTTTCTTGGACTGGTTCCTGAGACGCAACAGCTGGTTCTTGTTTTGGTTCTTCCTGAGTTGGAGTGAGAGGTTCTTGTTTTGGTTCTTCCTGAATAGGTGTAGATGGTGTATTCTGCTCTGGTTGTTTCTTTTTACGGAATAGATTGAACGGCATTTTCTCTCTCAACCCCTTAATATCTATGCTTCGACAGTTAAGCGTTTCTTTATTTTTTGACTCTAGTACTACCATATTTTATGGTTATTTAGCACCTAAATATTTTGCTGCGCCAAAGGGTGGCAAGCTTGAACAATTCACAGTTTAGAGGAACAAAATATTTTAGAAAAAGAAAACAGCGGTTTTTAGAATTTGAGTTTCTCGATTTATGCAAACAGAATTATTAGATTATTCATTACCACTATAGTGAGAAAGATTACAAGACCGATAGAAGATATTTTCAATAATCTGGAAGAGTAAACAAACGACTTTGTGCTTTTGTTTTGGGTTTTCATTAAGGCTTTGTTTGCTACAACAAATGAAAGAGCAACTATCATGGTTGCTGCAAGCTTAACGACTAAGAAGGCTCCAATGTTTGTGCTAACAATTCCCGCTAAGAAGGGGTTTAACTCAACAGCACCAGAATATAGAACTCCAATAACAGTAGTTATGCAGTCTATAGAACCCATTATTATTAGAAGCAAACTTGGAATTACTTGTGCTTTTAACATTAATCGCCTTCTCCTTTCTCTTGATAACACTTGTTCATCAGGAGCTTATGAATCAGCTTTCGTTTTTTGATATATTCCCAAAAACAACAAACATGCTTAATCTTTTGTTGTTAACTAATTATAGCGACAAAAATCATCATTGAATTGCGCACAAGCCTTATATTTTTAATGTTAAACCTTCTTGCTGAAGGTTTACGTATGCACAAAAAACTGATGATTCCTGGCCCAACAGAAGTCAGCCAAAAAATACTCAACGAGCAAGCTCACCTGCTAATTGGTCATAGAGATAAAGAATTCTCAAACCTTTACGCTGGAATAACGGAGAAACTAAGTAAATACTTTGAGTTGACTGAGAACGTAAAGCCTACCGTAACTACATCTTCAGGCACTCTTTGGTTTGACATCGTGGGCAGAAGTATAGTAAAACAAAAAGCTTTAGCCTGTGTAAATGGTGCTTTTGCTCAGCGTTGCGCTGAAACCCTACGTGCGTGCGGTAAAACTACTGACTTCTTAGACGTTGAATGGGGCAAAGCAGTTAAGCCCGAAATGATAGCTGAAAAACTTGACAGCGGCGAATATGATACTTTAACTGTATGCCACAACGAATCTTCCACAGGGGTAAGAAACCCAATTAAAGAAATCGGTCAAATGGTACGCAAGAAGTACCCGAACGTAATTTACGCAATTGATGCAGTTTCTTCAATGGCGGGAGACAAAACCCTGCCTAATGAAATAGGATGTGACATTATTTTCGCTTCAAGCCAAAAATGCTTTGCTCTACCGCCTGGATTAACCATAGCATTAGTTAACGACCGAGCATTAGAAAGAGCCAAACAAGTTCCCAATAGAGGCACCTACACCGACTTGGTTGAAATTTTCGAATTTGAAAAGAAGCATCAAACACCCTTTACCCCGTGTATCCCATTATTGTATGCCTTGAACAAACGCATGGACCTTTTGCTTGCTGAAACATACGACCACGTTTATCAACGCCATCTAGAAATGGCAACATACACTCAGCAATGGGCAAGAAAACATTTTCAAATGTTCCCCGAACCAGGCTATGAATCCATAACGGTTAGTTGCATAAAAAACACTGTAGACAAAAATTTCAAGGAGCTTAACCAAAAGCTCGGCGAAAAAGGTTATATGATATCTAATGGTTACGGCAAACTGGCTGACAAAACCTTCCGGATTGGTCATATGGGTGAATGGAACCTGGCAGGAGTCAAAGAAGTTATAAGCTTAATTGATTCTTTTTGGGGATTAGCGTGACCTTTAAAATTCTAATAAGTGACAAGATATTCGAAGGTGGCATCAGACTTCTTGAAGAAAAGGGGTATCAGGTGACTCGAGGATGGGATATTCCGAAAAACGAACTTCCCAAAATTATCTGCGATTACGATGTCTTAATTGTCAGATCTGCCACCAAAGTTAAAGGTGAACTGCTAGATAACGCAAAGAAACTCAAAGTAATCGGACGTGCAGGAGAAGGCTTAGATAACGTTGATTTTGAAAGAGTTAACTCCATGGGAATCGTTTTGGTAAATACTCCACATGTCTCTTACATGAGCGTTGCAGAATTAACGATAGGTTACCTAATTGCACTTGCAAGAAACATTGTGCAAGGAACCGAAAGTTTGCGAGAAGGCAAATGGGAAAAAGAAAAATTAATGGGTACAGAAGTAAACGGCAAAACCCTCGGCGTAATCGGTTGTGGCTATATTGGAAAAACAGTTGAACGCTTATCAATAGCATTGGGCATGCGTGTGCTTCCAGTTGAAGAATGCGTCTATGACCGGTTTATACCTCTTGCCGAAATGCTGCCCCGAGCCGACTTCATCACAATTCACGTCCCCTTAACACCTCACACTAGACACATGATTTCAACAAAAGAATTTAGTCTAATGAAAGAAGGGGTAATGTTGATTGACTGCTCCCGCGGCGGAGTTGTTGACCAAGAGGCGCTATACCAAGCATTATTTTCGGGAAAAGTTAAAGGCGCTGCAATTGATGTTTTCGAAGAAGAACCGCCCAAAAACAGCAAATTATTAGCACTAAACAACGTTATTGCCACCCCACATATGGGTGCTCAAACATATGAAGCCCAGCTAAAAGCAAGTATACAAATAGCTACAACTGTCATTGAAGCGTTGGAAAAAATAGTAAAAACATCTTGAGCTGAAACACTTGGTTGACATTAGACCCTTCAAAGCCATACAGTACACTCATAAAGCTGGTAATCTAGAGAACCTAATAAGTCAACCATATGACAAAATAGATCCTGAAATGCAGAAAGAATACTATCAGAAATCGCCCTACAATTTTTGCAGACTGATTCTACCCATTGAAGCTAACAGGTATCAAATAGCACATAAGCAGGTCGAGCAGTGGCTAAAAGAAGACGTTTTAGCGAAAGAAAAAGACCCTGTAATTTTTGTATCTCGCCAAGAATTCATTCTGAATGGAAAAAAATATGAACGTACGGGATTGATAGTTGCTTTACGCCTCTATAACTACAGTGAAAACATCGTATTTCCACATGAATTTACGTACAAATCACCAAAAATTGATAGATTAAATATGTTGCGTGTGGTCCAAAAAGATCTTGAACCAGTTTTTCTAATTTATTCCGACACCGAAAAGAAAACCGTCAATTTCATAGAAGAAGCAAGTAAAGCAAAACCCAATATCCAAGTTACTGATCCTTTACACGTTAAACATACCATTTGGAAGGTTACCGATAAGCAGAAAATAAATCTGTTGCAAATTGAACTTGGCGGCAAAACCATGGTCATAACTGATGGGCATCACAGATACGAGAGTGCATTAGTCTACAGAGACGAAATGCGAAACAAAGTAGATTGGACAGAGGCTTCAGCATTCAATTTTCATATGTGCTATATTGTGCCAGTTCAAGAAGAAGGGCTTGTTGTTTTGCCTACTCACAGGCTTCTGAAGAAATTCAAGTTAACAGACGAAATTCTGGAAGGGTTAAAACGATTTTTTGATGTTATAGAAATCCAGCCGACGATCGAAGCTTTAGACCAATTTTTGAAGAGCCATTTTAATGAGCATGCTTTCGGTGTCTACAGCATCGGGAAAGCTTATGGTTTATCTTTGAAGCATAATAAAGATGTTTATGATTTTGTTAACGCTAATGTTTCAAAGGAAACTAAAATTTTCGATGTTGTAATACTTCGAGATATAGTCTTTAAGCATATTTTGAAAACGGGTGAACTTAACATGGATGAGAACATTCTTTACGCTCGTTGGACAAAGGAAGCGGTGGAGAAAGTTAACCATGGTGAAGCCAGCATTGCTTTTCTGGTTAACCCTATAAACGCCCAAACAGTTGTGGAGATAGCTCAACAGCATGAGTTATTGCCTGAAAAAAGCACTGATTTTTATCCCAAAATGGCTTCCGGTTTTATGATTATGGATATTTCACCCAGCGAGAAACTCTAGCCAATTTTATGGCAAGGAAAATATTATAAGCGCTAACCAATAAAAAGAAAGCCAATTAAAAACGAGAGAGGAAACAGAGAAAAATGGGCGAAATGGAAAAAACAATAAACAAGATACCCGAACCGCCGGCAGCTGTACCTGAGACAATTGCTCCAATGAAGAAATACTTAGCTGAACTAATAGGAACAATGGTGCTAGTGCTTATGGGCTGCGGAAGCGCAGCTATCGCAGGTTATTATATTGGAAATGTGGGAATCGCTTTTGCTTTCGGTCTTGCTGTGCTTGCTATGGTTTATACGATAGGAAGTGTCTCTGGCTGTCACATAAACCCAGCCATTACTATTTCAATGTTGGTTGCGGGAAAAATAAGCGTAAAAGACACGATATTCTACATTGTTTTTCAATGCGTAGGCGCAATTATCGGCGCAGGAATACTTTATGCAATAGCATCGGGAAACAAAAGTTACACTTTAGTTGCCAATGGTTTAAGCAATACTAGTGGTCTGGGTGCAAATAGCTACTCTGCATATTCTTTAGCGTCTGTGCTCATTGCTGAAATTGTGTTAACCTTCATTTTCGTGCTTGTCGTTCATGGCTCAACTCATGAAAGGGCGCCTAAAGGATTCGCTGGATTAGCTATCGGCTTAACCTTAGTAATGATTCACATAGCCGCAATACCTATCGATGGGACTTCAGTAAACCCGGCAAGAAGCTTAGGACCTGCCCTTTTTGTCGGAGGTACCGCCTTAAGTCAGCTTTGGGTCTTTTGGGTGGCGCCTATAATAGGCGGAATCATCGCTGCTATCGTCTGGAGAATCTTTAAGTAAGCCAAAAAATAAAACAATCTTTTCTTTTTTTGATTTTAAGAACAATTATTTAATGAATTTAGTGGCGTGCCTCTTGAATCTTTTCTTGCACACAAGACTGCAGAAATGATAGGTTTCACCTTCATAGGTAATTTTGAATTTAGCAGTATCCTCGTTAAGAACCATGCCGCAAACTGGATCTCTAAACGACATTCTTTGTTTTATAGCCTCACTGCAATCATTCTACTTTCTGCCTTTTATGGTTAATGGTAGCAAAAAGTAAAAAAACGAGTTATAATTATCGAGAAATATCTTAAAGCTATAAATTTTTGCAAAGGAATAGCCGGAATTACTTTTGAAAAAGCTTCTTTACAGATAGTATCAATAATTACATTTTAAGGGAAGACTTGAATCTGCTAATTAGAAGTTAAAGAAAATAAGCTCAATTCCACTGAACCAAAGTATAAAGTGTTTGGTTTAGTTTTTGTTAGTCGTCTTCTGAGTCCTCTTTTGCCAATTCAACTGAAATTGAATCGTCGTGGCTTACGGCGTTTTTCCGAGTTTCTTTTTTATTCGGCGGTTCCTGCTCTCTTCCCTCCATGAAGCCTTCTTCGGCAGCAGTAATTTCATCATCCTCCAACATTGTTTCTCTTTCCTCGGTGTCATAGACATCGTCGGTTTCTTCTTCTTTTTCTTGTTTAGTTAGAGGGGGTCCTTCGTAAAAGTAAGGTTGAGGTTTTTTTCTTGGTTTTGGTTTGCTCATTTAGTTTCCCTGATTTCAAACGTTCAAGCACTAAGTCTTGAACAAATTATTATCCTGATGCCTTTTATGAATATGTGACTGACTCCCGACAGCAACAAGTGAAATTTAATTGGGATAAGTCTTTCTTTTAAAATACAACAATTTTGTAAATCTATTGTATGGAATATCTTGATTTTAACCCATGTTGCCTTTTTTTGTTGAAAACCAGCTTTTTAGATGTATTGAATTGCTTGAAATCTTGCTAAACCTTTTTATACCCAAAATCACATCGTTCGGATTGTCACAATAACTCATGTATCACACCAAAGCTCCTGAAGCTTTTAGAGAAATCATGAACATTCTGTGGCAGGAGAAAAATAGTATATGCAAATTCAAACATTTCAGGATTTACCATTAACTGGAGAAATCCTAAGAAGTATAAAAGAACTCGGGTTTGAAAGTCTTTTTCCAATTCAGGCCCAAGCAATAATGCCCTTGCTTGAAGGCAAAGATGTAATTGGTCAAGCCCAAACAGGAACAGGAAAAACAGCTGCTTTTGGTATCCCAATGGTTCAACGATTAGACCGTGAAATTCGCGGTGTTCAAGGCTTAATTTTAGTGCCAACTCGCGAGCTAGCTGTTCAAGTAGCAGAAAACATGGCGTCTTTTGCGAAATATGCCCGAGCCAAAGTCTTGGCTGTTTACGGTGGAGAATCAATCAATAAGCAAGTACACGCTTTATCAAACGGTGTCCAAATTGTTGTCGGAACACCAGGCCGAATAATCGACCTCATGGAAAGACGTGTATTAAACCTCGGCTCAGTCAAAATGGTAGTTCTCGATGAAGCAGACCGAATGTTAGACATGGGCTTTGTCGAAGACATTGAATACATCTTATCAAAAACACCACGTGAAAGACAAACAAGCCTTTTTTCAGCAACAATTGAGCAGTCTGTTATGAGAGTCTGCAACAAATACATGAAAAACCCGCAGAAAATCCTGGTTAGCAAAGACGAAATCGCATTAACACAAATGAAACAATACTACACACTCGTCAATCAAGGGGGCAAGTTTGACACTCTATGTGACATAATTCGCAGTGAAGGAGTCAACAAAGCAATAGTCTTCTGCAGAACCCGCCGAGAAACAAGCAAACTCTCAGACCAATTATATAGAAAAGGATATCGAGTCCAAGCATTGCACGCTGGCTTTACCCAAGCACAAAGAGACCGCGCAATTAACGACTTCCGCTCAGACAGACTTAGCCTGCTTATTGCAACAGACGTAGCTGCAAGAGGCTTAGACATAGAAGGCATAACACACATAATTAACTACGATGTACCAATGGATGCACCAGTATATTTCCACCGCATAGGAAGAACAGCCCGTAAAGGCGAAGAAGGCACTGCAATAACATTAGTCAGCTACGGTGAAATGTCAGACTTCAACAACATCAAAGCCTTAACAAAAACAAAAATTGAAGAAATTAAGTCAACAACAGTCAATGACGAATCACCAATCAAGAGCTTCTTTTAAAGCAAATTGAAGCACCTTTTCATTTTTTGAAAAGAATACAAACAAGCAAATACTCTTTGCTTATTTTTTTAATACTTTTATTTTTTGCTGATACAACTCGTGTTCTACCAAGCATGAGACAAATAATGTAAAGATAAAAACAAATAAAAAATGTATAGCAGAAGTCTCTAAATGCATCTTTCTGAATTACTCTAAAACTTCTTTAAAAGTATAGTTGGCAGAACATCTTTATTAGCCAGTCCAACATAACTCACTAACCTGAATGGTGATATTTTTGACCCAAACACTACATGGAAGAATAACAAATTATAGAACAGGCCCAAAATCACAAACATCCAAAGAATGCTTGATCGAATTTGAAACAGTTAACACAGCAGCTATAGCGGGCAAACTTGTAGGTCAAAAAGTATCATGGAAAAACGGCAATAGTAAGATGCTTGGAAAAATTAGGGGAGCACATGGAAAAAACGGCATGGTTCGGGTAAGATTTCCACATGGGGTTCCAGGCCAAGCAATCGGAACGATTGTTGAATTAATCAGCTAATTTTTTGTTTCAAAAATAGTTTTTTGAAGATTTTCTAAGGCATATAATTCAAGTTTTTCAGGTTACTGTTTAAACACAACTTTATTTTTTATAGTTCGCCAAAATCTTTAGATTCGTAAACGTAATCTTCCAAACGGACTTTCCCATCTTTAATTAATACAGTGTAATCTGCTTCACAAATGGGACAAGCCACTATATCGCCCTGTTTAAGATCATCCTTTTTGAAAGTATTTCCACATTCTGAACATTTCAAAATGATATTTTCAACCCCTTCTCTACATTTTCAAGTAATTGTGCGCTCTAAGCCAATCTGACTGGTTCTTACGGTAACGCCAAAATATGTCTCCTCTGGTTTCCGTCTGAAAATCCCATGGCGACACCAAAACTACGTCTCCTTCTCTGATCCATACGCGCCTTTTTAGTTTGCCCCTAACTCTACATAATCGTTCTTTACCATCTTGGCATTTTACTGTAATTCTTTCGGCGCCAAGCATCTTAACCGCCACACCTAATACGTCATTTGAAGACGGTAGAACCATGCTATCGAGGTTGCCCTCATTTGTAATTTTTCTTTTACCCATTTTTTCAACTTCTTATTTGGCTTTAACCAGAATCAATAATCAGAATAGTTCGAGAAAAAGTGAAAGCGACTATTCGATCTAACTCTTCCCCTTAGAATCCTAATAATTGAAACAAGAAGAATGCGCGAACTATATTAATATGCTAATCCAGAAAGCCTTTTTTCTTCATGTTTTTCCGTAATTATTCTATTTCTGAGGAGTTAATTCAGAAAAAATCAAAATCTTTCTTCATTTAGGTAAAAAAGTCTATTTTCTCATCTATGTGTTTATAAGTGCGCAAGCTCCATCGATTAGTTATTGAAGAGTCTCTTTTATCCTTTGGGACTACCCTATCTGCATAACGGATTCTTTTCAAAAATCAATATAGAGGTAAATAACTTTGTGTATGTTAAGAGCAGGATTAGTAAAAAACTGTCGCAGATGCAAATCGTCTGTTCGACTAAATTGCGTTTATAGAAAGAAAGTAAGGCAAAAATCTTTTTCCGATAATAAGAAAAAAGGTGAAAAGTCTCCTTAGTTTTTCTTTCTGTATAGAATAAGTTAATCGAGGTGAAAAAAATGTCTCAACGAACTCTTCATGAAGCAAAATGTTCTGTCTGTAATCAAGTAGCAGTTGTGCCTTTCAAGCCTACTCCAGGTAAGCCAGTTTACTGTAAAACATGCTTTTCCAAACGCTTAACCGGTCAAACCACCAACTCAGATGCAAACCACAATTTTGAACCCAAACAGGCTTGGGCAAGGCGTAGATAATCCAAACATTTATTCCTGAAATCGCAACTTTGGAAATGCTTTAAATTGAAGTTAATTAAAGGTTGGAAAAAAATAAGCAATGAAGGTGGCTATTTGAATGAAATCACAGGGCAAACCTTGATAATTTCAAAAAAAGAATTCAGCCAAAACTACCACGTGCTTTTATTTGTTGGAGAGCAAACTAGTGAGGCGGAAAGTAAAACGATCTCGCCTGATTTTCGCACTGAGGTTAAGGCTGAAACCTTCGCTATTGACTGGATGGGAAAACATCCAGATGGAATGATTTAATCACTCTATGGTTTTAGCTGAAAAAGCTTGATGAACTAATTTTAGTGAAATGTGTTATCGGCTTTCTGGTTACCCGTATGGCCAAGTTTTCCCTCAATAAGGTGTAACATACATTAAGTTTTTCGAAGATTAATGTTTTCTTTATATTAGACTTGTGATCAATAGTAAATAGTTGTAATCAATAATTTTTTACAACAGGTAAGAAAGGAGAAATTTAATGTACAATAATTACAAAAATGTATTTGGCGAAAACTATAAGTGCAGAATATGTTCAGCACATTTTAAAAATCCTGAAGAACTAAGAATCCATAGAATGGTTAACCACAAAGGTCATATGCTCACTATCAAACGTTAGCGCAACGAACTATTTCTGTAGCTCCAATTCTAACTTTTATAATTTAAAAAAATAAGCAATCATTCTTACCGCCTATCCTTTGTTTGAATTTAAAATAGGCGGATGGGTTTGATCCCCTGAATTCAACCCTCAAGAACGGTTTGAATGTCAATTATTGTTTTTTTAAAAATTAACGTGGATTTACGTTTGCAAGCATAGCAACAGCTGGTAAATGTTTTAGTCAAGAAAGTTTGACTAAGCATTGGTCAAGAAATCTTGACGAAAACGCTTTTACACCAAAAAAATTACAAAGTCCATCGGAGATAAACAATGGCAAATGTACTTCTATTAACGCCAAAAACTGAAAACAACCACGACTTATCTGGAAAAATAAAATCGCTTGACGCAGAATGCAAAAAATGCACTCCAATAACACCTTTGGAATGCATAAGCCGATGCCACGTCTACAAATTAAAAAATGAGCTCAGAGCACTTCGCCAAATGATGGACGC
>Ga0182021_10008335_pt1 | contig 12279 bp, 12 predicted proteins | sample 612E3MmetaG_FD_120493 | JGI IMG/M metagenome (GOLD analysis project Ga0182021, IMG submission 120493) | Permafrost microbial communities from Stordalen Mire, Sweden - 612E3M metaG (Illumina Assembly) | ecosystem: Environmental > Terrestrial > Soil > Wetlands > Permafrost | place: Sweden...
CGTGCGAAGTCGAGGTCGGAGTCGGCGGTGGCGAGATGGCTCATCAGTCCGACGACGTTCCGTTCCGGGACGGACAGAAGCTCCGAGAGGCCGAAGCGCCCCATACCGGTGTCGAGCTTGAGGTGCACGCGGATGCCCTCGGGGATGTCGGCGTCCGCGACCGCGATCTCCAGCCCCGCCTCGCGAGCGCGGGCGACCTCGCCGGGAACAAGCGGCCCCATCACGAGAATGCGCGCCGTCGGATACTCGGCTCGCATCTCCAGTCCCTCGGCGAGCGTGACGACGCAGAGCACGCGAGCGCCGGCCGCGAGCGCCGCGCCGGCCACGTCCACCGCCCCATGCCCGTAGCCGTCGGCCTTGACGACCGCCCACAGGTCGGCCCCGTCGAGCGCGCCGATCAGGCGCTTGACGTTACGGCGGACGGCGCCGAGATCGATCGTCAGCTCAGAGCGGTGCATCGCTCCATCGTAGAAGCAGAGGCCGTTATCTGCCGGGGGCTCGGAGCGCGGGCGGGCGGTTGCGCGCTGAGTTGGCCGCGCGGGGAGGCGGGTTCCCCGCCTCCCATCCCCGATTCGATCCTGACTCGATGAGTTGACATCCCATTCCGCCCGATCAATGCTGCCGCATCACCCCCGCCGCGTCGTTCTCGGCGTTCCCCCATACGAGAAAGCGAGAGAAGATATGAAGACCGGATCCGGGAGGCTGTCCCCCTCCATGATTCTCGCGTGCCTCGCTCTGTTCGTCTCCCTAACGGGGGCGAGCATCGCCGCGAGTCACTATCTGATCACCTCGACCAAGCAGATCAAGCCGAGCGTGCTAACGAAGCTCAAGGGCGCCAAAGGGCCGAAGGGCAATACCGGGGCCACCGGGGCCACGGGCGCTGTCGGAGCCGCAGGCGCCACAGGCGCACAGGGTACTCAAGGACTGAAGGGCGATACCGGAGCCGCAGGAGCCGCGGGCGCCACTGGGCCCGCAGGGCCGAAGGGAGATACCGGACCGACCGGCCCGGCGGGGATCGGGTTCAACCTGACGCAGGTCGCAGAGTTGAACTGGTACGGCGTCAACTTCGCCGTCGGCTCCTACGGGTTCAACCTGCCCCTAGGGGTGGCGTTCGACGGCAGCCACATCTGGGTCACCAACTCCGGCGGCGACTCGCTGACGGAGATCAAGGCCAGCGACGGCTCCTGGGTACAGACGCTCTCGGGCGGCTCCGACGGGTTCAACTACCCCCGGGGGGTGGCGTTCGACGGCAGCCACATCTGGGTCACCAACCAAGGCGGCGACTCGGTGACGGAGCTCAAGGCCAGCGACGGCTCCTGGGTACGGACGCTCTCGGGCGGCTCCTACGGGTTCGACCAACCCTCCGGGGTGGCGTTCGACGGCAGCCACATCTGGGTCACCAACTGGAATGGCAACTCGTTGACCGAGTTCAACGCCAGCGACGGCTCCTGGGTACGGACGCTGTCGGGCGGCTCCTACGCGTTCAGCAGCCCCGAAGGGGTGGCGTTCGACGGCAGCCACATCTGGGTCACCAACCAAGGCGGCGACTCGGTGGCGGAGCTCAACGCCAGCACCGGCTCCTGGGTACGGACGCTCTCGGACGTCTCCTACGGGTTCAACGAACCCTTCGGGGTGGCGTTCGACGGCAGCCACATCTGGGTCACCAACAACGGCGGCAACTCGTTGACCGAGTTCAAGGCCAGCGACGGCTCCTGGGTACGGACGCTGTCGGCCGGCTCCTACGGGTTCAACGCCCCGTTTGGGGTGACCTTCGACGGCAGCCACATCTGGGTCACCAACCAAGGCGGCGACTCGGTGACCGAGCTCAATGCCAGCGACGGCACCTGGGTACAGACGCTGTCGGGCGGTTCCTACGGGTTCAACTGGCCCCGGGGGGTGGCGTTCGACGGCAGCCACATCTGGGTCACCAATTACAGCCTCAGCTCGGTGACCGAGCTGAGCATCCACTGACCGATCGGCCGGCCCGTCCAGGCGAGAGGACCCCGCGTGAAGAAGGCGGGGGACTCTCGCCGCCGGGCGCTCGTCGAGCATCGAAACGTGGGCCGTACTGGACTCGAACGAGCAACCTTGGGATGAGGAGGAGTTCACGCATACGTTTCGAGCGTTCCAGAGCGACCACCACCGAGCCCTCCTAACTCGAAGAGACGCCCAGGCCTGTACCGACTCCGTGCCCAAACGCGAGCCGTGCACTCGAATCGACGAGCTCCGGCGAACGGACGCGAGCTCGCTCAGGCAAGCGCCCGCGGCAGCATCTGCGCCACGTCGCCTGCGACCACACCGACCTGCGGCTCGATCAGCTGCGCGGCCCGGCCGTGAGCGACGGCGGCCGCGGCGGCGGAGCGTGAAGGCTCTAGCCCCTTGGCCAGGAACGACCCAACAACGCCGGTGAGAACGTCACCCGAGCCGGCGGTCGCGAGAGCCGGCGTCCCCTCTTCGCAGACGAGAACGCCGTCAGAAGGCGAGGCGACGATCGTGTCGGCGCCTTTGAGTAGCGTCACCGCCGAGAAGCGTTCGGCGCACTCGCGGGCGGCGGCCAGGCGATGGGCGTTCACCCAGGCGGATTCCTTCCCGAGCAGGCGCGCCAGCTCGCCCGCGTGCGGCGTCAGCACCACCGGCGAGCGCCACTTGCCGGGCTCGAGCCCGAACAGGGCGTCGGCGTCCACGACCGCCGGCAGCGTCGTCCGCCCGAGCAGCTCGCGCACGAATGCCCGCGTTCCATCGGAACGTCCGATCCCCGGCCCGAGCGCCAGCGCCTGCGCGCGCGGCTCCAGCTCGGCGACGAGATCCAGCGCCTCGACAGTCAGGCATCCGTTCTCGTCCTCGGGAGCCGGGTGCTTTACGGCTTCGAGCAGGCGCAGCTCGACCGGGGCAAGCGCGGAGCGCGGCACAACAACCGTGACGTAGCCGGCATCGGCGCGGAAGGCCGCCTCTCCGGCCAGGCAGACGGCTCCCGAGAGACCCGGCGAGCCGCCGACTACCAGCACGGAGCCGGCGCTGAACTTCGTATCCGAGCCACTCCTGCGCGGAAGCTCCGAGAGAATCCCGAGCGTCGTCAGTCTGCACGCGGTCTCGCCGCCCGAAAGACCGATGTCGGCGATCTCCAGCTCGCCCCGATGGAAGCGTCCCGGCGCCACGACGTGCCCGATCTTGCGGGCGTAAAAGGTGACCGTCAGAGCCGCCTTCACGGCCGGGCCCGCGATCTCGCCGGTCGACGCATCTACGCCGGAGGCGATGTCGACCGAGACGATCGGTACGCCGGCGGAGTTCATCTGCTCGATCAGGGCGGCGGCATCGGCGCGCGCCTCGCCCGAGAAACCGGTACCGAAAAGTGCATCGATGATCACGTCGGGATCGCCCAGCTCCTTCGCGTCGCCCTTCGCCTCGACGACCCGTACGTCGCAGCCTTGAAAGCGCAGCGCCTCGGCCGCCACCCGTCCGTCGCCGCCGTTCGAGCCGGCGCCGCAGACCACGGTGTAGGCCTTCGCCTCGGGGAAGCGGCGCACGGCCGCCTCGGCCACCGCCGTCCCGGCCTTGTTCATCAACTCGCGCATCGAGTCGGGATAGCCCGGGTAGGCCTCTTCGACCGCGCGCATCTCGGCGGATGTGAAGAGGGGCTCGAAGGCCGGCCTGCCGCTCACGCTGATTCCTCCAACCGAACGATCGCAACTGCAGCAGCCATCCCCTTGGAGTGGGTCATCGAGACGTCGATCTCGCCGGCTTTCGTCCGCTCTGCCCATGCTCTTGTCTTCCCCGAAAGCGAGACGCGCGGTCGAGGGCGACCAACAATCTCGATCTCCTTCCAGGTGAAGCGCACGCCGCAGCCGAGCGCCTTGCCGACGGCCTCCTTGCCCGCGAAACGAGCCGCGTAACTCTCGGCGGGGTTGGCGCGCGAGTCGCAGTAGGAGCGCTCGGCCTCCGTGAAGCAGCGCTCGCGAAAGCGAGGACGCTCGAGCGCAGAGCGAATCCGCTCGATCTCGATCAGATCGAGGCCCAACCTCAGCGCTGCGTCGCTAGCCATTCGGGGAGGTCCGCGATCGATGAGAGGAGCACGGTCGGGCGAACGCCGGAGCGATCGAACGTGTCGGGCCGGAACTTGCCTGTGCGCACGAGCACAGTCGGAATACCGTGCAGTTGCGCGCCGCGGATGTCCGACTCGATGTCGTCGCCGACCATCCAGGCCTGCCCGGGATCAGCGTCGAGCGCCTCGAGCGCGGCGGCGAAGAAGGCGGAGCTCGGCTTGCCTAGCGTCGTGGCGTGTGTCCCACAGGCGTACTCGAGCCCGGCCACGAAAGCGCCCGAGTCGAGCAGCGGCCCGTGCTTGGTCTGCCACCAGCGGTTCTTGTGCAAGCAGTAGAGGTCGGCGCCGGCTTCGAGCTCGGAGAAGGCACGGGCCAGGTTCATGTACGAGAAGACTCTTCCGGTCTCCTCGGTCTCGTCGGCGCCGCCGAGGAGCACCGCATCCGCGCCCTCTCCGACCAGCGTCATTCCCTCCAGGTCCTCGACGATCGCCGACATCGTCAGAGCCAGCACGCGCCGGCCAGCCAGCGCCCGCGCGGCCGTCCGCGGCGTCGTCTGCAGCTCCTTCTCGTCGATCTCGAAACCGATCGAACGTAGCTGCTCCGCCAGTCGGGCGCGCGGGCAGGTGGTGTTGTTGGTCAGAAAACGAAGACGATGACCGGCCTCGCGCAAACGGCGGATAGCACCGGTGGCTCCGGCAATCGGCTCGTTGGAGACGTGCAGCACGCCGTCGATGTCGATCAGGATTGCGGCCACTAGAGCGAGTCTATTGGTACGGGGTGAAAAACGGGGGCCGGCGAGCTGCCATGCCGATTAGAGTTTCTCCGCCTCCGGGCTCGACTCCTTGCTCGAACTTGCGATCTTCGGCGCTCCCGCACCGAGCACCGGCGTTCAAGCCGGCGATCCTCGCCCGGAGAATCTCGCCCGCTAGCTTGCTTGCTGGGCTTTCTCCGCGCCCTTCTCGGTCTGGCTGAAGCGCTCGCCGACTTCGCTGACCAAGCCGGCGTCGATCATCTCGCGGAGCCCGCTGCGAACGAGATAGAGAGGCATTCCGATCTTCACGACCACTTCCGCCGCGGTCATCTCCGTCTGTACGGCCTCGAGCATCGACCGGCCCGAGCCGCTCAGCGTTCCATCCGGTCTAACGCACGGCATCTCCGCCCCCTCTAGAGCGACTTCTTACAGAGGTACCAATCGGTGCATTCATAACCCGCGCCGGTCCGCTCTTCGGCCAGCTCGGTTGTGGTCGGAGCCGGCACGATCACCTTATCGCCCGGGCGCCAGTTGGCCGGGGTCGCCACCTTGTTCGCGTCGGCGGTCTGGAGCGCGTCGATCAGGCGCACGATCTCGTCCATGTTGCGGCCGGTGGTAAGCGGGTAGTAGATCATCGCCCGAAGTACGCCCTGGGGATCGATGACGAAGACACAACGGCTGGTCTCTGTCTTGCTCTCGCCCGGCATCACCATGCCGTAAGCGGTCGCGACCTTGCGGTCGAGGTCGGCGATCACCGGGAATGGGATCTTCACGCCGGTCTTCTCCTCGATGTTCCGAACCCAGGCGATGTGCGAGAAAACGCTGTCGATCGAAAGCCCGAGCAGCGCGGCGCCGCGCTTCTGCAGCTCCGGGTAGATCTCGGCGAAGGCCATGAACTCGGTCGTACACACAGGCGTGAAATCGGCCGGGTGGGAAAACAGGATCAGCCAGCTGCCCTCGAAGTCCGAAAGCCGGAGCGGTCCGTGCGTCGTAACGGCCTCGAAAGCCGGAGCCGGCTCGTTGAGGCGCGGAAGCCCGATCCGAGCTTCGGATTCCTCGATCATCGTCATCAAGCGCCTCCTCGGTCGTCGGACACGGCCGCCTGGCCGTTCTCGCCGCGGGTAGCGGTACCCGGGCGTCTCCTTCACCGTTTCCGGCGTAGAGCCCGCCGAAACATCGGTGAATCTGAGTGTGACTACGTGGCTACGGTGCGTCGCCTGAGGGCGGCAGCCAAGCGGACGGCGTCAGCTCGAGAGCGCGAGAGAGACCGGCCACCAGCGGCTCGTAACGGGCGCGAAGCTCGCTCAAGCGCGGCTCGACTTCCTTCTTCGCTCTCAGGTCGAGGCCGCTGCTTGCGGCCAGTTCCCAGAGCACGGCGAAGTCCGCGCCCTCGAGGCGCGGCGGGTCGAAGCGGTCGGGCTTCGCGTGGAGCACGTGCGAGAGGTCGGCAAGGGCGTGCTGACCGATCTCGAACGTGATCTCCGCCGCCTCGACCTGGGCCTGCTCTGGCGCCGCCGCGATCGCGAACCCGCAGCTGTCGAGCACGGTCGTGAGCGCAGCGAGCCAGTTCTGGCCGACGTGTTGCGAGCGGAAGTAGGCGAGCGCCGGATGGGAGAGATGCGTCTCCATCAGCTCGGCTGCCCAGCCCTCCCACTCGGCCAGGTAGCGGTCGAGATCGGGCCAGCCGCCGCGCCTGCCCGCGCGTGCCAGGAGCGCTCCGGCCGTGGGCGGCGTTCCGGCGCGCGGCGCCAGCTGCGCGACCGCCACCTCGCGCCGCGCGGAGGCCTGGTAGATCATCGGCAGGTAGCCGATCGCGATGAAAAGCACGCCGAAGCCGCAGGCCGCCTCGCCGAGGAAGAGCCCGCGGGCGAGCGAGGTCGAGGGTGAGAGCTGCATCGAGGCGCTCAGGAATCCTCCGGCGCTGAAGAAGAGATCGTCGTCGAAGCCGCCCGTACCGACGCGCACGACGTGAGATCCGCCGGCCCACTGCAGAAGGGCGAAGCCGAAGATCAGAGCGACCGCCCAGAGGAAGATGGCGAAGAGCAGGAGCAAGGGGCCGTAGAAGCCGAGCATCGTATCGCCCGATCGCGCCGGCAGGCGCCGCGCGACGAAGCGCCAGACCCGCCAGCCGACGACGAGGATCAGCCGCGCGATGCGCGGCTCGTGCCTGACCCGGCGCGGGAGAATGAAGGCGACGAAGAACTCGGCCAGAGTGAGGGCGATTACGGCTGCACCTGCCAGAGCGGCGAGAACGTGCACGCGCTCAGGCTCTCTGCGACCGGAAGCAGCGGGTCGTCATCCCGAGCCGAAACTCCTACTCGACGGTGACGGTCTTGGCCAGGTTACGCGGCTGATCGACGTTTAGGCCGCGAAGACGGGCAATGCGGTAAGCGAGAAGTTGCAGCGGCAACACCGCCAGCACCGCCTGCAGGAACTCGTTCGTCTTGGGGACGTAGATGACATCGTCGGCGTGGTGCTGAATATCCTCGTTACCGTCAGTGGCGACCGCGATCACCTGGGCGCCGCGCGCGCGGGTCTCCTGGATGTTTGAGACGACCTTCTCGTAGACGTGAGAGTCGGTGGCGACGCAGACGACGGGAGTCTCCGAGTCGAGCAGCGCGATCGGGCCGTGCTTCATCTCGCCGGCCGAGTAGGCCTCGGTCGGAATGTAGGAGATCTCCTTCAGCTTGAGCGCGCCCTCGAGGCAGATCGGCAGGCCGATGTTGCGCCCGAGATACAGGAAGAAGGGCTTGTCGAAGTGGCGCTCGGCGATGTCCTCGATCGGATGGACGCCGTCGTCGGCGTCCTGCAGGAACTGGGCGATCTTGTCGGGCAGCAGCTGCACCTCGGCGATCAGCGACTGGATCTCCTCCTCGGGCAACGTCTCGCGTACCTGCGCCAGCTTGAGCGCGATCAGGTAGAGCAATGCGACCTGGGCCGTAAAGGTCTTGGAGGCGGCGACTCCCATCTCGAGACCGGCGCGTGTGTAGAGGACGGAGTCGACCTCGCGCGTGATCTGAGCGCCCATCATGTTCGTGATCGCCATCGTTCGCGCGCCCTGCTGGCGCGCCAGCACCATGGCCTCGATCGTGTCGCGCGTCTCGCCCGACTGCGAGATACCGATCACGAGCGTGTTCTTGTCGAGCACCGGATTCCGGTAACGCCACTCGCTGGCAATATCGTGCTCGACAGGCACGCGCGCCCACTCCTCGATCACGTAGCGGCCCGCTACGCCGGCGTGATAGGCGGTCCCGCAGGCAAGGATGACGATCCGGCGCAGGTTGCGCAGTTCATCGTCGGAGAGCCCGAGCCCTTCGAGCATCAGCTTGCCGTAGCGGATGCGCTCGGCAAGCGTCTCGCGCACCGCCGTCGCCTGCTCGTAGATCTCCTTGAGCATGAAGGTCTCGTAGCCGCCCTTCTCGGCCTCTTCCTCGTCCCAGTCGATCACGATCGTGTCGTGCTCGACTGCGGGGCTCCCGTCGAGCGCGCTCGAGTACGTGACGCCGTCCGCGGTTACGACGGCGATGTCCCCGTCGTCGGGGAACTGGACGTTACGCGTCTCGGACAGGAAGGCGACCGTATTCGAGGCGATGAAGCCCTCGCCCTCGCCGACACCGATCACGAGCGGGCACTGCCGCCTCGTCCCGACGATCAAGTCGGGGTTGTCGCGGTGGATGACCACGAAGGCGAAGTGGCCTTCGAGCTGCCGGTAGGTGAGCCGCACAGCCTCGGCGAGATCGCCGTCGTAGTGGCTCTCGATCAGGTGCGCAACCGTCTCGGCGTCGGTCTCGGTCGTGAAGCGGTGGCCCTCCTCGACCAGGGTCGCGCGCAGCTCGCGGTAGTTCTCGATGATGCCGTTGAGAACGACGGCTATCTCGCGCTCGTCACAACCGGTGAGCGGGTGTGCGTTCTCGACCACGACCTTGCCGTGCGTGGCCCAGCGCGTATGCCCTAGTCCGTGCGTAGACTCGGAGTCGTTGCTGCCGGCAGCCTCGATCAGGTGCTGGAGGTTGCCAACTGCTCGGATGTATTCGAGCCCGTTCTCCTCGCGCAGCACGATCCCGGCCGAGTCGTAGCCGCGGTACTCGAGGCGTTGTAGCGCCTGAAGAAGAAGCGGTTTACAGGCTCTATTACCGACGTATCCGATGATCCCGCACACCTGGAGCTCCTTCCTCGCCTATGGCGCTTACCAATCCCCAGAGTGACGTCTTCTACTCTTCGACAACGACCCTGAAATCCGTACCCGAAAAACACGAAGCCCGGCTCCTTAGCCATCCCGCTCAGGACGACTGGCCGAGCTCCTGTCTTACCAGCGCCTCGATCCTACCACAGAGATCCTCGGCCTCAATAGCCGTTTCGGCCTCCGCGAGCAGGCGGACGAGCGGCTCCGTGCCGGAGAGGCGAACGAGCACGCGGGCGCGCCCGTCGAGCTCCGTGTTCAGGCGCTCGACCTCCTTGACAACGCTCTCGGGAAGCTGCCCGTCAACAGCGAGATTGCGCTTGAACTGCGCGTAGCGCGGCATCACTGCGGCCGCCTCGGCGAGCGTACGGCCTTGCAGGGCCGAGCAGAGTAGTAGCCCCGAGGCGAGCCCGTCGCCGGTGACGTGATCCTTGAGATAGATGACGTGGCCCGACTGCTCGCCACCCAGGAGCCCCTCCTCGCGCCAGAGCGCCTCGAGGACGTATCGGTCGCCCACATCGGTGGTGAGCACGCGAATACCCCGCTCATGCATCAGATTGTGGAAGCCGAGGTTGGTCATCTTCGTGACCGCTACCACGTCGACGTCGAGATGGAGGGCGAGAATGGCGAGGATCTGGTCGCCGTCAACCGTTTCTCCGGCCGCCGTCACCGCCAGCATGCGATCGCCGTCGCCGTCGAAAGCGATGCCGAGATCGCAACCGTTCTCGACGACGGTTCGTGAGAGCAGGGCGAGATCGGTCGCTCCGCAACCGTCGTTGATGTTGACGCCGTCGGGATCGTCGGCGATCGCCAGAACCTCGGCGCCAAGCCGCGAGAACGCTGCGGGCGCGATGCCCGAATAGGCCCCGTTGGCGCAGTCGACGGCGATCTTGAGGCCGCTCAGGTCCGAGCCGAAGCGCTCGAGGATGTGATCGAGGTAGCTGTCCGTCGCCACCTCGACGTGGTCGATCACGCCGCCGCCCGAAGTCTTGGCATCGAGGAGCGCCTCGATCTCGAGCTCGGCCGCGTCGGAAAGCTTGCGCCCGTGATGGTCGAAGATCTTGACCCCGTTGTACTGCGGCGGGTTGTGCGACGCGGTTATCACGACGCCCAGGTCGAGCGCCAACAGAGCCACCGCCGGCGTTGGCAGCACGCCGCCGAGCACGGCCACTCCGCCCGCCTCGACGATGCCGCGCGCAAACGCCTGCTCCAGTTCCGGGCCGGACGCGCGCGTGTCGCGGCCAACGAAGACCCGGCCACTTCCCGACCAGATGGTCGCGGCCTTGGCGAGCTTCTCGACCAGCTCGATCGTCAAATCCTCGCCGACGACTCCTCGTACGCCATCGGTGCCGAAGTAGCGCCTCGCAACTGCTGTCTCGGTTTGCGGATCACGAGCCATCGAAACCGGATCCTCCTTCTGTGTCCCGCCGCGAGAGTGCGGCTTCGAGCTGCGACCGCCCGCAGGGCAGACGCACCATTTTAGGAGTTCTTACGGGACCGCAATCAGCGCTTCGAGAACTGCGGCGCCTTGCGTGCCTTGTGCAAGCCCGCCTTCTTGCGCTCGACGATGCGAGCATCGCGAGTCAGGAAACCGGCGCGCTTGAGCGGAACTCTCAGCTCCGGATCGGCTTCGATCAGCGCCCGCGCGATTCCGTGCCGCAGCGCTCCGGCCTGACCGCTCGAGCCACCGCCGTGAACGCGTACGCGCAGGTCGTAACGCCCCTCGACGCCGGCCAGCGCGAGCGGCGAAAGGACCGTCTGCCGATGGGTGGGACGAGGGAAGTAGTTCTCGATCGTGCGGCCGTTGATCCAGGTCTTGCCGTCGCCGGGACGGAGGATCACGCGCGCCACCGAGGTCTTGCGCTTGCCGGTACCACGGTATTGAAGCGGTTGCTCTGCCACGAGTTGGATCCTAGCTCCCCAGTTTTAGTTGTTTCGGCTTTTGCGCGCTGTGCGGATGCTCGGCGCCTGCGTAGATCTTGAGCTTGCGTATCTGAGCCCGGCCGAGACTGTTGCGCGGGAGCATGCCCTTGACGGCCTTGCGCAGTACCTCGGTCGGCCGGCGCTGCAGCTGCTCACGCAGAGTGCGCGTGCGCAGGCCGCCCGGGTAACCCGAATGCGAGTAGTAGAACTTGTCGTCGAGCTTCTTGCCGGTCACGGCGACCTTGCCCGCGTTGATCACGACGACGAAGTCGCCCGTATCGACGTGCGGGGTGAAGGTTGGCTTGTTCTTGCCTCGCAGCGTGTCGGCGATGCGCACGGCAAGGCGACCGAGGGTCTGACCCTCGGCGTCGACGACATACCAGTCGCGCTCGATCTCTGCGGGCTTTGCGTTGAAAGTCTTCATCTCACGAAAAAGCGGCAGACCAGGTCGTCCGCCGGGCGCGGATTGTAGCAGTCTGGCGGTTCTCAGCCGTAGACGATCAGCTCGAGCAGGTTGCCGTCGGGGTCGCGGAAGTAGACGCTGGCGCCGGTGCCACGCGCTCCCTCGCGCTCGAGCGGGCCCAGCTCCACCTCGACGCCGTGACGCCATAGGTGCTCGAGCAACTCGTCCAGACGTCCCGGCCAGGCGAAGCAGAGGTCGCTCGCGCCCGGCCCCGCGGGCTGCGCGGCGCGCGGCTGGGCCAGCGTCGAGTCGGGGCTGTGGACGTTCAGCTGCTGCTCGCCGAAACGGTATGCGTAGCGCCCGCGCTCGAGCTCGACGACCTCGGCGCCGAGCACCTCGGCATAGAAGCAGTTTGAGCGCTCGAAGTCGGAGACGGCGATGACAACGTGATCGAGGCAGGGCTGCTGCACGACTGGAAGGTAGCGAGCGCGGCGACTGTTTGCCGCCGGCTGGCGCGCGTAGAGCGCTCCCGCGCTGGGGGGAACCCCAACGCAAACACTATCGAGGAAACCGTCACGTATCTGTGCCGGGCCAGAGTCGAGTCGGGCACACCTCGAGGCCGAAGATCCCGACGGGCGGACTGTACGACGCGATCGTTCAGAGCTGCCCGCGCCAGGGCACGAGCAGACGGTCGACGAGCTTGATCGCCGAGTCGAGCAAGAGCCCGCAGAGCCCGATCACGATGATCCCGAGGATCACGACGTCGGTTTGATTGAAGCGCTCCGCCGTCCAGACCATGCCGCCGATTCCGGGCGTGCCGTTGATCGTCTCGGCCGCGACCATGGTGGTGAACGCGAAGCCGACCGCGACGCGAATGCCGGTGATCACCTCGGGCAGAACCGACGGGAAGACGCCGTGGCGAATCACCTGCAGCCGCGAAGCGCCGAGCGTGAGGAGGGCTAGCAAGCGATCCTGTTGAACG
>Ga0182021_10008337_pt1 | contig 12277 bp, 16 predicted proteins | sample 612E3MmetaG_FD_120493 | JGI IMG/M metagenome (GOLD analysis project Ga0182021, IMG submission 120493) | Permafrost microbial communities from Stordalen Mire, Sweden - 612E3M metaG (Illumina Assembly) | ecosystem: Environmental > Terrestrial > Soil > Wetlands > Permafrost | place: Sweden...
CCGATTCGACTGAAGGCATAAACCCGAAAATCAGCGACAAATAGAAGGGGATGCCGGCTTTTTTGCGTGGCCATGATATGAGTCGTCAAAAATGAGCGGCGTTCAAAGTAATCACCATTTGCAACCCGACCTGGCTTCCGGGAAATAGTGCGTTTGCATGATTAGCCCTGTGGGACTGATAGCGTCGCCAGGAAAACCTTGAACCGACAGGTGTCAAGAATGAACCGGCATTTGGTGTTAGTGCTCGTGGCGCTCGCCGCTGGCGTGGCAGCACCTGGCTGCGGCCATAAGAAATTCAGCTACCCGGAACATTCAATGGCGGCGACCGACGGCTCGTACGTCTCCCGCTTGGGCGAATTCAAAGTCTGGGGGCATGCAATCTCCGCGGAGTTCGGGACGGTGACCGTATCGGAAAATCGGCACAACAGCAATGCACGACTCATTCATCTTCCCGTGATACGAATCCACGCCCGTTCATCTCATCCCGGGGAACCCGTCTTTGGTCTTGCCGGGGGACCGGGGATGAGCAATATGAACTGGTCGCCCATCGATACGCTGCTTGCCGAGCATGATTTTGTGATGGTCGGCTACAGCGGCGTGGATGGCTTAACTGTGCTCGATTGTCCGGAGGTCACGGAGGCACTCAAGCAGGAAGAGGATCCACTGGCAGAGGAATCGCTCAGGCGGATCGGCAAGGCGTGGGAGGTGAGCGTCTATCGCTTGATGGCACAGGGGATCGACTGGGACGGCTACACGATGCCGCAGACCGTCGAAGATATCGAGGCCGTACGCAAAGCCCTGGGCTACCCGCGCATTGACCTCCTGAGCGAGAGCTACGGCACACGGCTGGCATACATCTACGGTCTCATGCATCCTGAGAGCATACACCGCTCGGTGATGATCGGCGTCAATCCCCCGGGTCACTTCACCTGGGATCCGCAATTGGTCGATGAGCAGCTGAACTACTATTCAAGGCTCTGGTCGAAAGATTCCATCATGGCTCGGGAATGCCCCGATCTTGCCTCATCGATGCGACGGGTCCTGCAGAATATGCCTCGCAAGTGGCTCTTCTTTTCGATCAGTCCAGGCAAAGTGAAGGTTGCAGCATTCGGGCTGCTATTTCATCGGAACACCGCGGCGATGGTCTTCGATGCTTTTGTGGCAGCGGAACACGGCGACGCGAGCGGCATTGCGTTGATGTCGCTCGCCTATGGCTTCATCATCCCTTCCATGTCCGTGTGGGGTGACCTTGCATCGAAAGCGTTGAGTGCGGACTTCGATTCCACGCGGGATTACGGCGCCGAGCCGGATCGGCCGGAAGCAATTCTGGGCTCGCCCATGAACAGGCTGCTATGGACCCCGCTAAGATACGGCCACGTGCCTGTGCAGATGATACCGAAGGAGCTCCGGACTCCGCAGCCGTCTGACGTGAACACGCTGCTGGTCAGCGGGAGCTTGGACTTTTCCACCCCGGCGGAAATCGCGACACGGGAATTACTACCCTTGCTACGTAACGGCAGACAGATCGTCCTCTCGGAATTCGGGCATGTGGGCGACGTCCGCTACCTTCGTCAGAATAGAATCGAAAGTCTTGTTTCGAATTATTTCGACACCGGGATCGCTGATACATCGGAAATCGAATACGTCCCCATGGATTTTCACGTAGGTTGGGGCTTCCCGAGGATAGCTAAGGTCGCGATGGGTGCGATTCTACTGCTGTGTATTGGTCTCATATCAGGAATGGTCTGGATATCCAAAAAGACACTATAAAGGCCTGGCGTCCCCAGGTTCCGCAACCCGCACTGCGCTTTCAACGTATTGATCCATGTACCCCCCTTTCAGACTGAGGAATCCCAATGCTTTCCCCCCCCCGGTTTCTGCTACTTCCCCTGATCCTGTTTCCCCTCACACTTTTTTCCCAGGGGGAGGAGTCTGCTGCTAACAGGTCGTTCAACCTCGGGGCGGACCAATATGGAATCTGCTTCGGCAATTCTGCACGCCATACAGGCCTTCGGTTCAACTGGAGCGACCAGAACCTCGAGGAGATCAACGGAATAAACGTCACGTTCTGGAAACCGGTGGAACCATTTACCGGCACCGTGAACGGGATCTCCATCGGGATTGCGGGTCCTGGCGCCGGGAATATCAATGGCATTGCGCTCGGGCTTGGCGCCGTAATCGGCGGAGAGAGTCTTAACGGCCTGTCGATAGGCGGCTTGGCCCTGGTGAGTGCAGGCGAGGCGACAGGTGTTTCCATCGCGGGCCTTGGATGCGTGAGCCAGGGTGGTATGACAGGCGTCTCCTTTGGATCGCTCGGATTGGTCGGAAAGCAGGGACTAACCGGCATCAATTTTGGCGGCCTTGGCGCGGTTTCAGACGGCGAGATCATCGGATTGAATTTTGGCGGTCTCGGCCTTGTAGGGAAGGGCGGTATTACCGGAATCAACTTTGGCGGCCTGGGTGCAATCTCAGATGGTGAAATAACCGGATTGAATATGGGCGGTCTCGGCCTTGTTGGGAAAGGCGGGATCACCGGATTCAATTTCGGCGGCCTTGGAACCGTCTCGGATGGCCAGATTGAGGGGATAAATATCGGCGGTCTGGCCCTCGTGGGCAAGGAGGAGGTTCAAGGGATTAACCTCTCAGGATTGGCGATGGTGTCGGATGGGTCAGTAACGGGACTCAGTTTTTCCGGCCTCGCGCTTGTTGGAAACCAGGCCGTGACCGGTGTAGGAGTCGCCGGCCTGGCCATCGTGTCAGGGGGTGACATTACTGGGGTCAGTTCAACGATTGGCGAGATTCGGTCGGAGGGTTCAATCACCGGCGTGAGCTTTGCCGGATACCGGACCAAGGCGACGACAGTAACGGGCGTCCATCTGAGCGGCATAACCACCCAGGTGGATTACTCGGAAGGCATTATCGCGGGGCTCTACAACTGCGTCTACACGCAACAGACAGGGATCTCAATCGGTGTGTTTAATCGAGCTACGGTCTACAAGGGTTTGCAGATTGGCCTGCTGAACTACATAGAAAACAATCCCCCCTGGGCGCGATACCTACCCATTGTGAATGCGCATTTCTGAAGAGACCATCTCCAGCTGGGCGCCAGAGTCACTCTGTCCCTCACTCGGGGGTAAACCGGCACGTCGTCCGGAGCTTCTCCAGGCGTTGATTCCTGCGCAATCACTCCAGTCCCCACATGAATTTACCCAGCACCAGATCTGGCTCGATATTGGTGGGGAGCATGATCAGGGAAGGATGATGATCTGTCCCCTGATCGGGGAAGGATGCATCATCACTCGGCCCTCATGTAATCGACACTGGAACCGGTCCCCGAATGGTTTGAAGAACTACGCAATACCGCTCGGTGAGGCGCAGCAGGGTCTCGCGTTGCCCGTCTGAGATCGATCCGTCGAGCGTGAACCGGACGCGAATTGCCTTGAACCCCACCGGCGCCTCCTTTGAAACACCGAGTGTGCCTCGGAAATCGATGTCACCTTCCGCTTCGATCTCTGCTTGCTGAAGATCAACTCCCAGGGACGTTGCCACGGCACGAAGTGTGACTCCCAGGCACGCCACCAGTGCCTCAAGGAGCATATCCCCCGAACAGACCTGGATCCCGGCGCCCCCTGTTGCGGGATGAAGGCCGGCCTCAACCAGTTTCCTCCCCGTTTCCACATTGCAGGAGATGCCCTCACCGGCTTTCCCCTTCGCGTGCAGCGTTACCAGAGCGGACGCCGGATCGGACCTGTATTTGTCCTTCAACGGGGCCTGAATAGCTCGAAATTGCTGGGCATCCATGACGGTCTCGATGATGTGATCCCACAAATGTAGAGCCCGTGAGAGTGATTTTCAAGCAATGAATTCGATCTAATCCCGCGCCTCTTGACATGCAAGCATTTTATTGCATATATTATCCACCATGAATACCGACAGGGTCTTTAAAGCGCTCGCGAATCCGACACGAAGACGATTGCTGGATTCATTGCGGGCCCGCAATGGTGAAACGCTGGGAGGCCTGTGTGAGAACCTCGACATGACCCGACAGGCGGTTGCGCAACATCTTCGATGCCTGGAGGATGCGAATCTCGTAGCCACGATCTGGCAGGGCCGCGAAAAACTGCATTACCTCAACCCCGTGCCTATCCACGAAATCTACGATCGTTGGATCGCCAAATACGAACGGCAGCAATTGCAAGCACTGAGCGACATAAAACAACTCGCGGAGGGAGATTGACATGGAAAAGCCTCAATTCGTGTACGTCGTCTACATAGCGACGACCGAAGAGAAACTCTGGAACGCGCTCATCGACCCCCAGATGACCTCGAAGTACTGGCAGCACGAAAATGTCTCTGACTGGAAACCCGGATCCAGGTGGGAGCATCGTGAGGCCAACAAAGAGAGGACTCTGAAGCTGGTGGGTAAAGTCCTGGAGAGCTCACCACCGCGCCGGCTTGTGTGGACATGGGGAAACCCTGCTGACGAAGGCCGCGAGGAGAAACAATCACGAGTCACATTTGACCTTGAGCCAGTGCGTGGAGTGGTCCGTTTGACGGTGACGCACGATCTCCTCGAGCCCGGGTCCGCCATGCTTAAGGGTATCAGCGAAGGGTGGCCGAAGGTCCTCTCGAGTCTTAAATCCTTGTTGGAGTCAGGCCAGCCGCTCCCCAAGTTGTGGTAACACGCGCTTTCGCATTCGAGGATCTTGATGTTTCAGCGATCAATGTCACCATCTGTGGAGATCAGCCTGGCCTGAATTCCTTTAAGGGAGAGAAACCATGGAGAAGAAGGGGAGAGGAATCATGGAAGCAAAAAGTAGTTCCGTAACGGCTCAACAGAATCGGGAAATCATTGTCACGCGCCTTTTCGACGCACCGCGTGAGCTCGTGTTTAGGGCCTGGACCGACCCCCAGCACTTGATCCACTGGTGGGCGCCGAAAGGCTGCACGACTCCATTCTGTAAGGTGGACCTGCGGCCGGGGGGTAAATTCCATTATTGCATAAGATTGGACGACGGGCGCGACATCTGGGGGATAGGTATCTATCGCGAAATTGCAGCACCGGAGCGAATCGTCTACTCTGATTCGTTTGCAGATGCGGAAGGCCACCCGGTCCCGCCCACGCATTACGGCATGAGCGCTGGCCACCCCCATGAGAGCCTCGTGACGGTAGTCTTCGCCGAGCTCGAGGGTAAGACAAGGGTTACCCTTCATCATTCCATACCCGAACCGGTCGAGGAACGTGAAGCGACGGAGCAGGGCTGGAGCCAAATGTTGGATAGGCTTGTTGATCATCTGATGAGAGTTTCGGCGAATGCCGCACTCTCTCCAAAGCGGAGGTAAAGGAGGAAATCATGGCGACACCAAGTTTTGCGGTGAAATGGATGTCCTGGGAGCCACAACTGAAAAGCGTGCTTCGGATCTTGGCCGCAACCACGTTCATGATGGCCGGCACCATGAAGCTGTTTGGTTTCCCCGCCGGGATCGCGACGAAGGCGGGCACGGTTCAGTTGATGACACAGATCGGGCTTGCGGGGATTCTTGAGACGTTCGGGGGGGCCCTTCTGCTCCTCGGCCTTTTCACTCGTCCAGTCGCATTCCTGCTTGCCGGTGAAATGGCGGTGGCGTATTTTCAGGTGCACTTTCGCGTGAGTTTCTGGCCCACTATAAGCGGAGGAGTGCCGGCCATGCTCTATTGCTTCCTGTGGCTTTATCTGTCTGCTGCCGGGGCGGGGCCATGGAGCATAGACGCGATCCGGAGAAAGTGAACTCTTGGCACCCAACGAGACACCATGATTTGAGCAACTATTCTTGAAGTACGATACACAGGGGAGGAGAATCATGGCGCACAGGTGCAATACTGTGACGGAGACCGAGAAGGGGTGATTTGTCACAATACGGGTTTTCAAGGCGCCACGCGAGCTCGTGTTCGAGATGTGGAGATCGGGGGCTTGCAGAAGTCGGCGCGACCAGCTACCATGGCACAGCTGTTTCGCGGAATGTTATGCAAATCGTTCAATAACAGGAGGATGACATGACACCACTGCACTTGCTGTGGCTCCCGATCCTGCTGTCGGCCGTGATCGTGTTCCTCGTAAGCTCGATCGTTCATATGCTCTCGCCGTGGCACAAGGGCGACTACCCCAAGTTGCCGGAAGAGGACAAGGTGAGAAGCGCGCTCCGTCCTATTGCAATCCCGCCGGGCGACTACATGGTTCCACGACCCGCGACCAGAGAAGACATGCGCTCTCCGGATTTCCAGGCCAAGATGAAAGAAGGTCCCGTTTTGATGCTGACGGTATTTCCGAATGGCCCCGCAACAATGACGATGAACCTGATCCTCTGGTTCCTCTACCTTCTCGTGGTCGGACTGTTTGCCGCATACGTCGCAGGGCGTGCGCTGCCCCCCGGCGCGACCTTCCACCATGTTTTCCGGTTTGCGGGAGTCACGGCCTTTCTGGGATACACAGCAGCCCTCTGGCAAATGTCGATCTGGTACCGGCGCGCCTGGAGTACGACCATCAAGGCGACGGTAGACGGGTTGATCTATGCACTTCTGACTGCCTGGATGTTTGCGTGGCTGTGGCCGGCTTAGCGCCGCGGCTCGAAATTGTTCCACAATCGTGCCCTGTTCCACCGGGTTCGTGGGTGAAAAGAATCCTGCGAGTGCTCGGATTCTCAATGTTCATGAAAAGCAGTGGGTATGTAACTGATCCTCACTCTGGCAGCCGCAAAGCAAGCGAACCCCGCGCCGACGGTCATCATGTTCACTGTCGGCACGTGGAGCGGGTATCAGGCGATATGTTATGCGGCTGGCGCGGACTATTTCTTCGAACAATCGAGCGAGCAGAACAGAATGATCTCGATGTTGGCAAAACTGGCGGCGAGAACCGCGGCCCGTCAAGGGATGTACCATTCTTCATAAGAGTCAATCATGAACAAGAAACTGGTGCTATGGACGGTGGTTGTGCTCTCCTGCGGCTACGGCGGCCATGCTCTGTTGCTCCGGGGTGGCACTCCCGCGCGCTGGTAGTGAACATCGGAGAGACGGTTGCGGCAAGTCTCTCCTCACCGGTGCTCAACACGATTGCCAACGATATGTCGAAGATGCAGGTCCTCACGACGGTCGATGAATCGGATATCGAGATGATCAGCATAGGCGAGACGTCGTCATTCCGTGTTGAGGCACACCCCGACCGGAAGTTTTCGGGGATCGTGTCCCAGATCCGTTTGGCTTCCGTCTCCAGCCAAAACATGATCAATTAGACAGTCGTGATCGATGTGGATAATAGCGACAAGACACTGATGGCTGGAATGACGGCGGATCTCACCGTAGGTGTCACCAGCGCTCACGATGTGCCGAGGGTCCCGAATCTCGCGCTCAGATTCCAGCCTCCGGCCGATCTCGTCGATTCCTCCAAGATCCAGCAATGCGCCAAACGTCCCTCTGGCGCAGGGGTGGATCGGGTGACACCTATGCCTCGGGGCCCGTGGCGATCAATAGTGGCCACTCGCTGATGGCTGGCCGCCGGGGGACAGGGTCCTGGCGGATGTTTCCGATAACCGGCCTTAACCGCTCTTACGACGGAGATGCTGAACTCAAGGATTCATAAGGAGGAATCATGAACACCAATGGTAAGATCCACCTTGCTCTTACGGTGATGGCGTCGCTTGTGCTGTCGTCCTGTGCATCGACGCAGCTTTCGCATACATGGCGAGATGCATCATATACGGCAGGACCGTTGAAAAAGATCCTGGTGGTAGCCGAGAGAACAAATCAACAGTGGAGACGGACCTGGGAAGACGGCTTCGCGGCAGCGTTGGCGAGCCACGGTGTCGATGTGACCCCATCGTATCGCCTCATCGCTGCAGCGCTTCCGGACACGGGTCTGGTCAATACCGTCGCGAGGGCACGGAACTTCGACGGGATACTCCTGGTCGGCAGAGTCTCTCGCACGACCACGGACAGGGTCACTGCCGGCATGGACATCGCTTCACCGGAATACCTCTCCCACCCATGGAGCGGGTGGAACTATACATATTTCGATCGCGACGATTATCCCGGCTATCCTGTCTTGGACAACGTTGCGAAAGATGAGATCAGGGTATGGGCCGTTCAGGGAGAGGGACAAATGGTTTGGACCGGGGTGTGTGAAGTGCGCGAGAGAGATGGGGACGAAGACGTCAGTGGAAGGATTATTTCTGTGATCGTGCCCCAACTTCTAAAACAGGGAGTAGTCGGTGAAGGGCTATGAGCAACCGCATCTGCATGGAAAAACGTTCTCACACTTCAACGAACCATGGAGAAAGATCGTGAACAGTGAAGGAATCGGAAAACCCATTCTTGAGATTCATCAGTTGACAAAAACGTTTGGAGAAGTGACGGCTGTCAATAGCCTCACGATCTCTCTGGCGTCCGGTGAGGCTTTCGGTTTGCTCGGGCCGAACGGAGCAGGCAAAACCACAGTCATCAAAATGTTGACAACGCTGCTTCCGCCAACCTCAGGCAGTGCGAGCATCGCAGGTTTTGACGTTGTCCACAAGGCCTCGACGGTCCGCCGCTTCATCGGCTACGTGCCGCAGCTACTTTCTGCAGATGGTGCTCTTACCGGTTATGAGAACCTCAAAGTATTTGCCAGACTGTATGACATCCCTCGAGCTGAATGTTCGTCGCGCATCAGTGACGCGCTGGAGTTCATGGGTTTGTCCGATGTGTCGGATGCGTTGGTGCGTACCTACTCAGGCGGGATGATACGACGTTTGGAGATCGCGCAGAGTATGCTTCATCGACCGCAGATACTATTCCTCGATGAGCCGACGGTTGGATTGGACCCGACGGCACGCCACGCTGTCTGGGAACGCATCGGGCAGCTGCGAGCGGACTACGGCACCACGATTCTTCTTACGACGCATTACATGGACGAAGCGGAGCATCTCTGCGACCGGGTGGCGTTCATGCATTTGGGCAGAGTTACTGCCATCGGCACCCCGGCTGAGTTGAAAGCCTCGATCGGCAACAACGGGGCAACACTGGACGATGTCTTCGAGCACTATACCGGCGGAACATTGAAGGAAGGAGAGAGCTACCGTGAAACTGCAAGAACACGACGCACGACTCGACGCTTCAGTTAGCGGGAGACGGGTGCCATTCGTGAGGCTTCCATCCGCAGTTGCGCAGTTCGTGACGAAGACGCTAACCATCGTTGGTCTTGAAGTGCGGAAACTGCGCCACGATTCGACCGAGCTGGTCACACGGGCCATTCAGCCTGCGCTCTGGCTCCTGATCTTTGGGGAAGTGTTCACGCAGGTCCGGGCAATCCCGACTGGGAATCTGCGGTATATAGACTTCATGGCCCCGGGCATTCTGGCACAGAGCGTTTTGTTCATCGCGATCTTCTACGGCATTGCGATCATTTGGGAACGCGACCTGGGGATCATTCACAAATTCCTCGTCAGTCCCACACCTCGCACCGCACTTGTATTGGGAAAGGCACTCTCTGCAGGCGTGCGCGGCCTGACACAAGCGATCATCATCTATATTCTGGCGCTGCTGCTCGGTGTTCAGGTGAACTGGGACCCGGTTGCGTTGCTCGCGGTTGTCCTTGCAGTTGTGTTGGGCGCCGCGTTGTTTTCCACCTTTTCTCTCATCATCGCATGTCTGGTCAAGACTCGTGAACGCTTTATGGGTGTTGGCCAAGTGTTGACGATGCCTCTCTTCTTTGCAAGTAATGCGATCTACCCCGTTGCGATCATGCCGGCATGGCTGCGGGCAATCGCCCATGTCAATCCACTAACCTACGAGGTCGATGCATTGAGAACATTGATGCTCAAGGGGCAGACAAGCTCGTTCGGCTTGGGTTTCGATTTCGGGGTCTTGCTTGCCACGACTTTCCTCTTGGTGATTGTCGGTGGACGGCTCTATCCCAATGTGGTGAGATGAAATCAGCTGAAGGGATTTCACAACAATGACTGAAGAAGGGAAGCAGAGGGGGACGATAGGGACTGCCCTCGTGCAGTATGTCGCAGGAAAACCGAGTTCGTTCAAGGAATTTATGGTGATCATCGTTGGTGCTCGAATTGTCGATGATGACAATGAACGAGGTACAGTTGTGGCATAATGCTGGTGCAGGGTGTTAACTGGACATCTCCAGCGGTCTCGTCATGATCGGATCCCCCTCTCTCCGCGCTATGGAAAAAGGGGGATTTGAGGCATTGCATCTCGCGGTTGCGGAGCAGTGGATCGGTGCGGGCTTGTTTCCAGAGTTCGGGAAGCCGGGATTCTGGTTCTTTACGATATCCCTGCCACATTATCTCCGGCTCATGTGCCTCAGGCAAATGAAGGGCGAAGAGGCATTCGAACAGTCCTTGCACGAACCGTTGAATCAGTATGAGCGGTTTTCCGGGAAGACAGAAGACATCCCCATTCTCAATATCGATTTCCCCAACACAATGGAGAAGGGTCTGCTGCTGTACGGGAAGGGCCCTCTTGTCATTCATCATGTGCACGAGGCACTTGGGGACGATGCCTGGAAAGCGCTTCTCATGGATCTCTACAGGGATTTCGCGGGCAAGATCCTCACATACGCACAATTCCAGAGCTGCCTCTCAAAGCACGACAGGAAAGGAACGGCACTTGCGCAGTTCAACGCCCTGATGACCAGGAAGGGGATGCCTGGGGAATGGACTACCCAGTGAGGCTGCCGAATTCGCGTTCCTTCCAAAGCACGTCGTGAGTGAGCAGCACAAGGGGGGGATAAATCAACACATAGAGGAAATAGTAGAGCTCATACAGAGGAAATGCCGCGAGAGCGTCCCAGCGCCGGAACGTGGAGAGCGCAGGCAGTGTCATCAGGAAGTCGACGACCAGTTTCACAATCAGCGAGCCGAGGAGGGCGGAAGGTGCGATGAAGATTGCCGCAATCAGAGCGAGGCTGAAAACGTAGTCCATCGCGAATACAGCTACGTTCAGGAGGTCCATACCTTTTCCCCCTGCAAACCAGCGTTTCTTCTGGCGGTAGAGTTCGCGCCAATCCCGGCAGGGATGGCTCATGACCAGGGCACTCCGATTGCGCGGGAAGCGGGCCTTGAATCCTCCGGTTCCGGTGACTGCCTGGAACAACGCAAAATCCTCAGTCACGCTGAATGGGATGGACCGGTAGCCCCCTACAGCATCATATGCCCGGCGACGGACGGAGAGATTGGTACCGACTGCGGTGATAGGGAAGCCCAGACGAATAACGCCCGACGCGACGGAGAACAGCACAAACCAATCAAGCGCCTGCATCTTCTCAAACAAGCGCCTTCCGGTCAACGACGTGAAGCCGGCAACGATTCCCACTTTCTCGTCGGTATAAGATTGCACGGTCTCTTCGACCCATCGGGGCGGGACTTCGCAGTCGGCGTCGGTGAACAGGATGACCTCTCCTGAGGTCGCCTCGATCGCCTGCGTTACGGCATTCGTCTTCCCCTGGAGGTGGCCCGTTCCGGGGGCCGCAGTGAGAAGTGTGATCCAGGGGTGCTCCGCCGAATAACCGCGCACTATGGGGGCGGTCCCATCGGTCGAGCGGTCATCGACCACCACCACTCTGAGCCGGTCTTTCGGATAGGTGAGGTTGACAATCGACGCCAGACAGGCTCCGATCCCTTGTTCCTCGTTCCGCGCAGCAATGACGATATCGACAGTGGGCGTGAATCCCGGTCGGGTGGGATAGCGGGCTGCCAGGGCAGCAAGGCAAAAGACGATTATCTGAAATGCATAGAAGAGTGTGAAAACGAGGAGAAAGGTCTCGAACATGCCGCCTTCGCTTTATGGAACGGTTGAGTCTTGGCAAGCTAGGAAAACGGCATTCGGGATGCAAGCAGCGTTGGCGGTCAGGGAGGGTAAAGGGGGCGGCCCAGAACTTCCTCGGCCGCCCCATGTGTTTCCGTGTCTCGAATTCGACTCATAGCAAACTGCCGGACGCTGGGCCGGGCGTCGTCCGTGAGGTCAGAGATTCAGAAAGACGCCGAGCGTAACGGGGAAATGGTTCGTGTTGTTGTTTTCGGTGAGTATTGTGGTGTATTTGCCCTCGATGTAGAGCCCGACAACCCCGAACGTCAACTCGGTGCCCACACCCACGTCGAACCCGACCTTGGTCGTAGATGGGAGGCCAGTTCCGCTCCCCGGGATGTTCTGGCCCTGGTAGGTGATCGATGCGTCGCTGACACTCACCGCATAGATGCCGACACCCGCGATTGCATACGGCGCAAGCGACTGGGTGACCGGAATTTTCCCGAC
>Ga0182021_10008338_pt1 | contig 12277 bp, 12 predicted proteins | sample 612E3MmetaG_FD_120493 | JGI IMG/M metagenome (GOLD analysis project Ga0182021, IMG submission 120493) | Permafrost microbial communities from Stordalen Mire, Sweden - 612E3M metaG (Illumina Assembly) | ecosystem: Environmental > Terrestrial > Soil > Wetlands > Permafrost | place: Sweden...
TTAATTCTTGATTTTCCTGAAGCACTTCTCTACCTCAATGGAAAACCGTACCATGGTATTGACCCTCATCATAAAGAAATTTTGATTTGCGAGAAATCAAAACTCAACGAGCAATTTGTTGTTGCCATTCAAGCCTATAGCGGTCGGAAACACGAACATAACACCTTCTCTGTTGCACAACTTGCGGTGTTGGATACAACTGCGCGCCGCCTGGACAGTGCATTGACCGTACTTCAAGATCTTGATAAACTGATAGATCACGGATCGTTCGAATCGAAAAAGATTCGTGACCTGATTCACCGGACACTCATATTTTTGAAGTATTTCAAACCCGGGAGTGAGGAATATCCCAATGCAATCCGACGAGCTTATAATTTTCTTCTCAACACCCTTGAGACAGAACTTAAAACGACACTTCCTGGACTTGTCCATCTCATTGGGCATTCGCATATCGACACCTCATGGTTGTGGACGCTCCTTGAAACAACGAGAAAGTGCGGCCGTACATTTTCGTCGGTATTAAGATTGATGGAAGAGTTTCCAGAATTTAAATTCTCCCAGAGTCAGCCGGTTCTCTACGAAATCACTAAACGGCATTACCCTGATTTATATAAACAGATCCATCAGCGTATCACTGAAGGAAAATGGGAACCGCTTGGTGCGATGTGGACCGAAGCCGACTGCAACATACCAAATGGCGAGTCACTCGTTCGCCAAATTATTTATGGAAAAAAATTCTTCAAACAAGAATTTGGTGTTGATGCAAATATACTTTGGCTACCCGATTCGTTTGGCTTCAACTGGTCGATGCCTCAGATACTTAAAAAATCCGGTATAACGAATTTTTATACCTGTAAACTTCTCTGGAATGATAAAACAATATTCCCGTACACCTCGTTCTGGTGGCAGGGAATTGATAAAACAAAAATTCTTGCTCACATATCCCCGGTGGGACTCGAAGGACAAATTACACCGAAGTTACTCCTGAAAAATGTAAATCCATCAGAGCAAGAACAGCCTGTACCGCCAGTGCTCCAAATGTACGGATTCGGCGATGGCGGTGGCGGCCCCATAAAAGAGAATCTCGAATTTGCTGTCGTGCTCAAAACGATCATCGGATTGCCTTCTTCACAGCTTTCGACCGCTCAAGACTTTTTTAAGCAATTGGAAGAGCAATCTCTAGACCTTCCGACTTGGAATAATGAGCTTTATCTTGAGACGCATCGAGGCACATACACGACCCAAGCGATAATGAAAAAAGAGAACCGCGAGTGTGAAAATCTTCTCTATTCTTCTGAGCTTCTCTCTACCATCGCGATGTTGTATGGGAAGAATAATACTGCGAGACGATATCCAAAACAGAAACTTGATGAAGCATGGAAGAAACTGCTTCTCAATCAATTCCATGATGTTATTACGGGTACATCCATTGCCGAAGTGTACAAAGATGCACAGCAGGATTATAAAGATATCAGAATAATGTGCTCGGATGTTATTCATAATTGTATCCAAGGAATATCTTCCCCTGCTGAGAAACACAAATCACAATTCCAGTATTCACTTTTTAACCCATTAGGCTGGGAGCGAATTGAATATGTAGAACTCTTTGTGAAATCAAATGAAAAGTATTTTTCTGTTGAGGACCCTGATGGAAAGCCCGTCCTTCATCAAATTGTGGAACGAACAAAGGCAGGACAAACGCTGCTTTGTTTCGTAGAAAATATTCCAGCGTTTGGATTCAAACAACTTCTTGTCCGCGCGCATGGAACTAAAGCAGAATTGTTAGAACCTTGGGCAGTCTCATCGAACAAATTAGAGACACCATTTTATAGAGTTCATCTTGACAGCAAGGGCGGTTTTAAATCACTGTATGCAAAACAGCTGCGGCGCGAATTATTCCAAAAAGGGAAAGCCGGAAATTTCTTTGCGACATTCCGCGATGTACCTAAGCAATGGGAAGCATGGAACATTGATGCCGAATATGAAAAACACCGGCTTGATGTATGGAAATTAAAACAATATAAAATACTTGAGCAAGGTCCATTACGTGCAACAATTCGGCTTGAACTTAAAACTGAGACCGGATCTATACTCTCGCAGAATATTCGTTTTTACCATCGTTCACCGCGGATTGATTTCCAAACAGAAGTCCATTGGCTGGAAAAGCAGGTTCTGATGAAGGTCTCATTCCCATTCAATATAAAAATATCGAATGCAACATACGAGATCCAATTCGGCGCAATAAGCCGATCATCGAAACCGCGCACAAACACAGATATCGCAAAATTTGAGGTCCCTGCACAACAATGGGCAGATATGTCTGATGCAAAATACGGTGTAAGCCTGCTGAACGATTGCAAATATGGATACAGTGCGAAGGAGAATACACTGCAATTGACGCTGTTACGGTCGCCCCGTTTTCCCCATCCCATTGATCCACTGCATTGTGATGAAGGAGTCATCGACCAAGGAGACCATAGATTTTGCTATTCTCTTTTTCCCCATAGCGGAGATTGGACAAAGGGCGGGACAGTTCATAAAGCGCGTGAATTGAATAATGCAATTATCCTATTTCAGAATATTCATGCGGAAAATATTCCCGCACTCCTGGAATCTTCTAAGCCAAACATTGTTGTCGATGCGATTAAAAAAGCTGAAGAGAGCGATGCTGTTATTATAAGAATGCATGAAGCGCATGGTATCCCGACAGATACATCGCTCCGATTTGGCATTGATGCGTCAAGCGCAACAGAATGCGATTTATTAGAGAATGATGAAAAATCACATAAAATTATTAAATCGAAATTGGTACTCAAATTTAAACCTTTTGAGATTAAAACACTCAAACTGATGACAAAGCCATTGAAAAAGAAACGTTAAGAAGTGATTCAAAAAGCGTATGATTGATAAAGCAGAATTCCACAATGAAACTTACCGACCTCCTCGCCCGCTTCAAAAAGGGAATCTCTCTTGCCATCGGTCTTGTCATCATCGAGCATGTTGCGTGGATTGTTGAACCCGCCGTATTTGGAAAAGTTATTGATGCCCTCATCGAGCGCGCTTCCGGCCAGGCAAGCACGTTCAATGCATCATTGTTTCCCCTCTTCTTGTGGATTGGTGTCTTCGCTGTCAACTCTGGCACTGGTGTCATCCGGCGCATCGTCGACCAAAAGATCTATCTTGCCATGTTTACTCAATTGGCAACGGACATTTCTACAGTTGCCCAGCAAAAGAAATTTCGTCCTTCAAAAACCGCAGCACTTGCTCAATTGTCGGAGCAGTATATAACTTTTTTCCAATATCGCATTCCGGAGATCATTGAACAAATTGTTCAGATCGGCGGGGCTGTCATCGCCCTTGCAGTTTTTGATTGGCGCATCTCCCTTACGTGCCTGACTATCGTCCTCCCGCTTCTTCTCATAAACAGAATTTATACAAGAAGAGTCAGTACTCTGCAAAAAGATGTACATGATACATTCGAGAATACGTACGACGTGTTTTCTACGCAGAAACCTGAAGAAGTCCGTAGTTACTATATGAAATCTGCAGCCTTTAAACAGAAGATTGCAAATTGGGGCGCTCTCAATTTTGGAGTGATGCGGTTTATTTTGCTTTTTATTTTTCTTGGTGTTCTTTATATTGCCATCGATCTGGACGACTTTACTACCGGCAGTATTTATTCGATCGTGGCATACATTTGGACATTCATAACATCCTCCGAATATCTGCCTGAATTGATGGAGAGCTGGACTTCCCTTAAGGATGTTTCTAGCCGGTTAAAGCAGGCCTCGCTATAATTTTTCTATGTTGTCTCATCAAGCATTTCGCGAATCATCTTAATGATTTGTACAGAATTGTATGGCTTTTGTATAAAATCCCGCGCACCGGATTTAATTATTTCATTTCTCACATCCGCATTAAAATATCCACTTGCAAGAACTCCTTTCAGTTCCGGATTTATCTTCCTCATTTTTAAAAATGCCTCCCAGCCGCCAAGGCGCGGTAAACCAAGATCGGATAGCACAACTCTAATTTCATCTTTATGTGCAGTGAATATTTCAACTGCTTCCTCACCATCTACCGCCTCGAGAACTTTAATTCCATTTTCTTCCAGTATCATCCTGAGAAGATCCCTCAGGTTATCCTCATCTTCCACAATGAGAACTGTGTCTTGGCTATTCACTGTTCTTACTTCCTTTTGAGATGTGAGTTTATATATTTTACATTACGTTTTCCGCCGCGCAAGGAGAACAACATCTTTCGATGTTTTTGCATCGTACTTTTCCATCGCAATACTGCCGAAGATCTTTACATCGGTAAATCCGACGGTGCGCAGCAGGCTGACAATATCAGACTCTATCCACGGACGAACCATAACTGATCTAAGTGAATGTACTATTCCTTCTTTGGTCTTTTCAACGGTCAGGATATTGAAGCGGATAAGTTTGTCCTCATAATCGTAGAATCGAACAAACATCTTTCCGTTTGCCTCCTTGATACTTTGAATACGGTCATGGTGTGCGAGGATGCGATTATAGTTGAGAATCTGAAGAAATAATATTCCCTCAGGTCTCATCACTTCATAAAAGCTCTTGAGAGAAGAAAGAAATTCCTTTTCTGTTAATAGATGGGCAAATGTGTTTCCCAGGCAGAACACAGACTCGAACCTTGTACGTATTACTTTTCTCACCTCGGGGAAAGTTGAGTTGATTATTTTAATATGAACGCCATACTCCTTTGCATGTTTCCGTGTTTGCATCAGCATTTCTTCTGATATATCGGTCGCTGTAACTTGTAATCCTAATTGGGCTAATAATATCGAATGAAATCCCGTACCACACCCGGCATCGAGAGCATTTTCTAATTTGTAGCGTTCTATCAGCATCCGAAAGAACGGGCGCTCGTGCGGAAAACGCTGCTCAAATCCGGTCATTCCATCATAATCCACAGCGAGTTCATCATAAAACTTTTCTGATAGGTTATCTGCTTTTTTATTAATCGTTGGGGCCATAGTTGGGAACCTGTCCTCTAGTGTGTTGGTACAGTGATGATTCAATATTCTGGATTCTTTTTAAATATTCATCTTTTGAAATACTGTTTTGCCAGCGGCCTGTCAACATTGCCAATCCTGTTACCGTAATAAAGATACCAACAATAAGAAATCCAAAAATCCATGAGGGAATTGACTTGCTATTTCTTCCTGCACTCATCACTAACGTTTTCTTTACCGGACATGCTTCTACACAGGCGTAGCAGCTCATGCACTCATCACTCCAAACTCTCTCCGCTCTATGAACGTTGAAGAAAGATGGACAAGCTTCTGTGCAGAGCTCACAATCAATGCACATGGATTTACGTCTCGTGATTTTCACTGGACTCACGAAGCTCAAGAATCCAAGCAATGCGCCATACGGACAAAGATATCGGCACCAAAAATTCTTGATAACTATGGATAAAGCCGTAAATGCGAAAAGTGTCCACAGTGTCAATGACGAGATGTTCAGAAAGGGAAATCTTGCTTGCTATCGAATGATGGTTCCATCTTCTCCGACTTCGGCTTCTTTGCTATTAAATGCACAGGATTGCTCTTGACATAGATTGCCTTCCGCGGCTGAACTGGACAGGCATGTTCGCATGCACCGCAGCCCACACATATTTCGTCGTTTATTTCTGGAACGACGAGCCTTTGTTCGTACGGTACCATTTTCACCGCTTTTGTAGGGCAATGCTCTGAACAAGCGCCGCAGTCTTTTTTCTTCGTAACCACGATACAATCATCTTTAACGAAGTGAGCTTTCCCAATCTGCACTTGTTTCTTCATATTTGAATCCAGCGGTAGAATAGCGCCTGTTGGACATACTTGACCGCAAATGACACAATCAAAATTACAATAACTTGCAGCGTAATTCATTTTTGGTTGAAATATTCCAGCAACGCCATAGTCAAGAAATGAGGGGAACAATACTTGTGTTGGGCAGGAACTGATGCACAGATGACAAGCCGTACAACGATTCGAGAAATGTTCCACACTTATTGAACCGGGAGGAGAAATGGGATGTCTATGACTCTCATCGAATTCCCAATGATTTTTATCTGTAGTACTATCTGTATTTACACTCGGTAATAGCATGCCAAGAACAGGGAATATTGATGTTTTTAATACTTCTCGCCGACCCTCATTGATCATCGGTAATATGTTCGAGGTTTTTTTCCATCTTCCTTCATAGCTCATTCCGCCTGTAGGACAAGCATCGAGGCAGTTGAAACATCCGACGCAAGCGGCATAATCAATTTCCTTTGAACCACTATTGATACAATTTGCCTTGCATACTCTCTCGCATAATCCACATTCTTTACAATTATTTTCATCTATCACTATCTTGAAGATTGAGAATCTTGAAATCATTCCAAGCAATGCTCCTGCCGGACAAAGCAGATTGCAAAACAATCTTCCATGATTGTACGAGAGATACAAAACCAATCCGAGAAAAATGAGAGATGCAAGAACCGAAATAATGCTGACGTGAAGAAGAGGAATTTGAAAAAGAAAGATTAAGCCGAATAGTCCAAGAATATTTCCGAGCGTGTTATTTGCCAGCACAACAGACGGACTTATCAGATTAGTAAGAATCCGACCATAATTACTGAAGGGCTCAAAAAGATTCAATAGAACGAGACTGCCGGAAAGAGCAAAAACTGCTGCACATAAAAATACTATATAATGAATCGTATAAAATGGTTTCTTGAATTTGAATCGACGGCGGCGATTGACCCGTTTAGCAATACGGATGGCAACATCCTGTAAAGTTCCAAGCGGACATATGGTCGAGCAATAGACTCTGCCGAATAAGACGGTCAGGAGCAGAACAATGAACAACCCAACAGATGCACCGCTGAATACCACTATTGTTCGTATCAATGAGGGCACGAGTTGTGTCGATACAAGAAATGCGTGCAATCCAGAAGGAAGGATATTACTAAAATCAAGGAAGAGAAAACTGACGCTGAGAATAAAGACAGCCGCAACAGTAACGCGAATTTTTTTTAACAGCTGCAACACATCACCTCAGACTGCTATTCGCTTGATTCGGAGATTCTCCAAATCCATTCTTCCGACTTTTTGGTCGGCGGCAAGTTGAATATAACGGACGTCAGAAGGATTTAAGCCGAACAATTTTGCCGCAGCTGCATCAATTGCTACCATATCCGTCGAAATAAGTAAAGACTTCATCAATACCACATCCTCAACAGAAACACCGCGAGGTCCGTTTCGTTTCATGACATTGTACGCATCAACAATATTGAGTGTCGGCTTGCGGAATGTTGCAAAGTCTGCAATACATTGATGCAAATCTGTGCGATGCCATATACTGCGATCCCAGATATTTCCCATAAGATTTTTCATGGTGATGGTTAGCCGAGCTCCATCATGACATTTAAGCACTGGGACGTTCATAAAGACATCTGCCGCAAGAATGAGTTCGTGCTCTTTCGCTTTTGTAAGACTCTTTCCGTTTGGGATGGAGACTTCATGATAGTACCCTTCAGTATGGGCTGGTGCAATCTTCCCGCCTGCGTCTTTGACTGCCGATTCGATCCCGCTATTTTTGTAACTTCGCTGCCAGTTATCACAGGTATGATCCAGCACATAGACTTCGCTCGCACCCGCGCTGCGGCATTGACGAACAATTTCCGCAATCAATTTTGGATTTGTATTGCCTGCGCGTTCCGGACCAACGTCCCAGCCGATATTCGGTTTGATGACAACCTTCTGGCCTTTTTTCACAAAGGTACGAATCCCTCCGAGCGCTTCCATTCCATGTTGCAGCATCACATCCGGCTCACCACCCTTCACCGCTACCAAATCAAATGGAGTGTCGGCAGAATTGTAAGGAGCTGCAAAAATATTTCCGTATTCACCCGCAAGCGCCGCACCAACGACAACAGAGGCACCAAAACTCTTCCTAAAGAATGTTCTTCGATCCATAAAATTTTCTGCGCTTTACAAACATATTGAATGTGTACATTTCAGTCAAAGAAAATAATAATTAGTGTACTTTCATCCGCTGAAAATAGGAATACGCTATTGTTGCTGCACCTACGATCTTTAATCCATCCCACCAAGAGAATATCATAAATCCAGCTTGAAAAGAATTTATCCAATTGTGGAAGTAGAGAAAGTTCAGTTGAAGAGTGCCAAGAGAGAAAATGATGAAAGAACCGATGAACATAGAAACCAGCATCCACCAGTACTCGCTACGAAGTTTTGTCAGATAGCCCACAGCAAAAGCTGCAATCGGAAAGGCGAGGAGATAACCGCCGGTCGGTCCTAATATTTTTGCCAAACCAAATGCACCGCCAGAAAATACCGGTAACCCTATGACACCAAGAATCAAATAAAGGCTCATGCTCATAGCAGCTCCTCGTTTTCCCAGGAGCGCGCCTGCTGAGAGGACAAAAAATGTTTGCAACGTAAATGGCACTGGCTGGTTCGGTATTTCAATTTGCGCACCGATTGCCACAAGTACTGCAAACGTGAATGCCCAAAAAGCTTGAACAGCAATTCTCTTGTCTGGTAAACTTAATTCCTTTGAAGCGATCTGATTTCGCATTTCGATCATTTTCCTCTCCATTGTTACATATCGTAATGAAAAATTAAGCAAATGTGGCAAGAAAATCAAACATCGATAGCACTCTTTTCTTGTTTGACTTAGAGGTGTTTTTTCAATATATTTTTAAACCAACTCTTTAAGGAGTTGGTTTTTTTGTGTAATAGTCCCGACGCTATTGGGGTGTAGCCAAGCGGTAAGGCAGCGGCCTTTGGAGCCGCCACTCCCAGGTTCGAATCCTGGCACCCCAGCGAAAAAATCTGGGATGAAAATGTTCTTTGTTTACGTTCTGCAAAGTCACAGAGATAAGAAATTATATATTGGGCAGACTCAAAATCTCGCTGCTCGCTTGGAACGACATAATGCGGGAAGAGTTCCAGCAACGAAAGGGAGAACCCCTTTATCGCTTATATATTCCGAGCAATTGCATACTCGAAGTGAAGCAATGCAGAGAGAACGCTTTCTGAAAAGTTTAAAGGGTAATGGGATCTTTAAAAAGATTATTGGAGTGTAAATCCGACTGAGTCGGTGTAAGGCATCCCGCTTTGCGGGACACTCCCAGGTTCGAATCCTGGCACCCCAGCGAAAATATCTGGGATGAAAATGTTCTTTGTTTACGTTCTACAAAGTCAAAGAGACAAGAAATTCTATATCGGACAGACGAGGTATCTCACTGATCGATTGGAAAAACATAGTGCTGGGAGAGTTCCTGCAACGAAAAGAAGAATTCCTTTGTCACTCGTCTACTCTGAGGAATTGCAAACTCGAAGTGAAGCAGTGCAGAGAGAACGCTTTCTGAAAAGTTTAAACTATAATAAAATCTTTAAAAAGATTATTGGTGTACAGTTCTGAATCAGTCAGGATAAAGCATGCCGTCCTGCGGTACACTTCAAGGTTCAAAGCCTGGCACGCGAGTATGGTTGTATTTTTTTTAAGAAGAGAAACGAAGTGAAAGTAATCAATATAGGAATTCGATGAGCGAACTCAAGATTTTTTCGGGACGGGCAAATCGCCCTTTGGCTGAACAAATCTGTAAAGAGGCAAATGTTCCTCTTGGAGAAGCCGCCATTCAGACATTTAGTGATGGTGAGCTCTGGGTCAAGTATATCGAGAACATTCGCGGTGACGATGTCTTTATCATTCAGCCAACGCAGCCGCCCGCAGAGAATTTGATGGAGTTACTGATTATGCTTGATGCTGCAAAACGTGCATCAGCAAAACGTGTAACAGCCGTTATTCCTTATTTCGGATATGCACGACAGGATAGAAAAGATCAACCGCGCGTAGCAATCAGCGCTAAGTTAGTGACAAATATAATTACAAAAGCTGGCGCAGATCGTGTGATAACAATGGATTTGCATACGGCGCAAATCCAGGGGTTCTTTGATATTCCAATGGATCATTTATATTCATCAGCGGTACTGATAGAATGCTTCAAGAAAATGGATATTTCAAATCTCGCGGTCGCTTCTCCAGATGTTGGAAGCATTAAAATGGCGCGTTCCTATGCCAAACGACTTGGTGCAGATTTGATTCTCATAGATAAACGCCGGCCTAATCCAAATGAAGCTGAGATAATGAATATTATCGGGAACGTTGAAGGAAAGAATATTCTTATTGTTGACGACTTGATCGATACCGCCGGAACATTCGTAAACGCGGCCCAAGCATTACGCAACAATGGGGCAAAAGAAATCTTCGGTGCCTGTACGCATCCGGTCTTATCTGGTAAAGCGTACGAGCGAATAGAGAAATCGGTAGTGAAGAAAATCGTCGTTACTGATACGCTTCCATTAAAACGAACATGTGAGAAGATTCATGTTCACTCAATAGCCCATATATTTGCGGAAGCAATTCTTCGAACGCACCGGAACGAATCCATCAGTTCACTATTTGATATTGATAAAGACAAGACTTAACAAGGAGATACACGATGTCTGAAATAACACTCACTGCGGAAATTCGAAAAAACGTCGGCAAACGTGTCGGCGCCTTACGTAAAACAGGAAAAGTACCTGGTATTTATTATGGACATGGGCAGCAAAATATTCCTGTGTCACTTCCAGGACCATTACTGACACCTTTGTACACTACTTCAGAAACGCACGTCATCAATTTAAAATTGGATGATGGTTCGTCTCACTTATGTGTTCTCAGAGATGTGCAACTTGATCCCGTCACTGAGAAACCAGTGCATTTCGATCTGTTTGGTCTCAGCGAGAATGAAGAGCTTACTATCCAGATACCTGTGAAGCTTACAGGTGGTATTCCAAAAGGGGTCCGCGAAGGTGGAATATTACAGCACATATTACACAAGCTCAAAGTCTCTTGTTTGCCTAAACATATTCCTGATCACATTGATATTAACGTGGAAGAGCTGTCTATTAACCATTCTGTTCACGTGAAAGACTTAACTATTCCAAATGTTACGATTATGGAAAACACAACAAGCACGATTGTTGCTGTTATTCCGCCTGTCGTGGTGAAAGAACCGGAACCCATAGCCGTTGAAGCTGTAGCGACTGCCGAAGCGCCTGCCGAACCGGAAGTTATTTCCAAGGGCAAGAAGATCGAAGAGGGTGCCGAAGAGACTGATGACAAAAAGAAATCTGACGAGAAAAAGAAACCGGACGAGAAGAAGAAACCAGAAGAGAAGAAGAAATAATTTTTTATTCGTCAAAATTTTATGTATCTCATCGTCGGCTTGGGAAATCCGGGATATGAATATTCCTGGACAAGGCATAATGTCGGTTTTCTGGTTGCCAATCAACTTGCTGCATCTCTGGATGCCCCATTTCAAGCCGGTAAGGGTGAATTTTGGTTGGCACAATGTTCTTTGAAGAGTGTCGATATCACCGTTTTAAAACCGGTGACGTATATGAATAATAGCGGGATCGCTATTCTGGAATTTATGGAACAGCAATCAATCGCGTTAGAAAACATCTTAATAGTCTGTGACGATTTCCAATTGCCACTTGGAACAATTCGGCTTCGCAAAAATGGTTCTGATAGCGGTCATAATGGACTGTCGTCTATTATATATCATTTACAGACAGATGAATTTGCAAGACTACGATGCGGGATTGCCTCTGTTCATATGCCACTCGAGAAATCGAAGATGAAAAACTTCGTGCTCGACAACTTTCCAGAGTCTGAGTTGAGAATAGTAGAGAATATGGTAGAACGGGCTCGAGACGCATGTACATCATTTATGATGGACGGTATCGATCAAGCAATGAATAAGTTTAATGCTGAACAGTCGGAAGAATTATTTACTTAAATAACCCTGCCCTCTCATTTGAGAACTCATTTCAAATAGAGCGGGCCTCATGATCACAAGTCCAAAGGGAAACATATCTATGGAAAGAAAGAAAAACATCTACGAGACTACGTTCATTGTGAACGCAGGCCTCGATGATCCTCAAATCGATGCCATTATTGATAAAGTGCAAGAAGTCATCGTCAAAAACAGCGGCGAGATCTTGGAGCTGGCAAAATGGGGACGTAAGCGATTTGCTTATCCCATCAAAAAGAAAAACAATGGTTTTTATGTTGTCTGTGAGTTCAAATCTTCCGGCGATCTCATTGCACGCCTTGAACGGCATTTCCTGCTCGATGAGAACATCATTCGCTTCCTCATTATTGGGTTAGATAAGAAGTCTCTGCAA
>Ga0182021_10008339_pt1 | contig 12276 bp, 9 predicted proteins | sample 612E3MmetaG_FD_120493 | JGI IMG/M metagenome (GOLD analysis project Ga0182021, IMG submission 120493) | Permafrost microbial communities from Stordalen Mire, Sweden - 612E3M metaG (Illumina Assembly) | ecosystem: Environmental > Terrestrial > Soil > Wetlands > Permafrost | place: Sweden...
ATTTAAAAATTATATGAATATTGTTTTAGAAGATAAACTTAAATCGCTTCCTTCCTTACCGGGTATTTACCAATTTCTGAATGATAAAGGAAAAGTGATTTACGTAGGTAAAGCTAAGAATCTGCGTAATAGAGTCCGATCATATTTTAAGAACAGATTTGATTCACCAAAGACCGAGATACTTGTTTCAAAAGTTTTTGATCTTCAGTTAATTGTAACCGACTCTGAGATAGAAGCATTAGTTCTTGAGAATAATCTTATCAAAGAATTTAAGCCACGCTATAATATAACTCTCAAGGATGATAAATCATTTCCGTACATCCGCGTTACAAATGAAATGTTCCCTCAAATTTATCCGACAAGAAATGTTGTAAAAGACGGATCAAAATATTTTGGTCCTTATACAGATGTTAAGAACATGAAGAATTCCCTGAGTGTTCTGAACAAGCTTTTCAAAATCAGAAGCTGCCGACTTGATATAACACAAGAAGCAATCGATAAGAAAAAGTTTAAGGTTTGCTTGGATTACCACATTAAAAAGTGCGAGGGACCTTGTGAAGGATTTGTTACTCAAGCACATTACAACGGAATGGTTAATCAAATTATAAAAGTTTTGCGCGGTAAAACCGATGAATTGATTTCTGAATTAAAATCTCAAATGGCAAGCGCTTCCGAAATATTTGAATTTGAAAAAGCCGCAGAACTACGCGATAGAATTGATCAGTTACAGGTTTATTCATCAAAACAGAAAATCGTAACAAACGATCTTGAAGACCGCGATGTTATCAGCGCCGCATATGAAGGGAAAGACGCCGCAGCTACAATATTAAATATCCGTTCCGGAAAACTTGTAGGTAAGCGCCAATTATATTTGAGTATTGAAGAAAACGAAGAGTTAGGACAGATTTATTCTGCAATCGTAAAATTTTATTACCATGAGTTTGTTGAAGTTCCGCAAGAAATAATTTTAGAAATAGAACCGGAAGATTCCGAAACGCTTATTGAATGGTTAAATTCTAAAGCAATTAAAAAATGTAAGTTCGTAATTCCGCAAAGACAGAGTGACACTAAATCGTTAATGCTAATGTGTAAACATAACGCCGAGTTCCAACTAAAAGAAATTCAGCTTCAAAAAATGAAGAAAGAAGGTAATGTTCCCTATGTTCTTTCGGCTTTGCAGAGAGATTTACGGTTGAAAAAACTTCCGCGGTTAATAGAATGTTTTGACAACAGTAATCTGCAAGGAACGGACGCAGTTGCAAGCATGGTAGTTTTTGTTGATGGCAAACCAAAAAAAAGTATGTACAGAAAATTTATTATTAAAACTGTTGAAGGACCGGATGACTTTGCAAGTATGCAAGAAATAATTACTCGCCGTTACAGCAGAGTAAAAGAAGAGAACTTACCCGTCCCGGATTTAATTATGGTTGATGGCGGAAAAGGTCAGCTATCAAGTGCGGTTGAAGCTCTCAACGATCTCGGAATTAAAAATTATGAAATAATTGGTTTGGCAAAACGGTTGGAAGAAGTTTTTCTCCCGGGAGAATCTGAAGCGCAGTCAATTCCGAAAACATCATCAAGCTTAAAACTTCTTCAACATGTTCGAGATGAAGCTCATCGTTTTGCAATAACATTTCACCGAGAACGGAGAAGTAAAAGAACGATCACGAGTGAGTTACTTGAAATAAAAGGAATTGGAGAAAAAGTTGCACAGAAACTATTAACAAAATTCAGTTTGGAAGAAATAAAAAAAGCTCATTTAGAGAAGTTAACAGAAGTTGTAGGTGCTGCAAAAGCCAAATTAATTATTGAGCATTATAAAAATGCCAAGCCGTAGATCACCCAAGTTATATACTGACCGTTGCTTCCTTCCGGATCTGGCGGGGTTGGGTACAAACTTGCCGATCAGGGCCTGGCAAAATTTGGGGCCTGCCTACCGGCAGGCAGGTGCTAATATAAAAATTTTCTTATCTCTTCTAAAACTTTCTCTGTATCAATTCCGCCATAACCACTAAAAGTACATTTTTTAGGATCACCGAGACAAACAGTCTGGCAATAATTTTCTTGCGGTAAAATAATTTTAGATTCGTTGCCCAACGGTCCCCATAGTTTAGGCGAACATGCCGTTAAAGGACAAAACATTGAAAGTGTTTTTACTTTTAATGCAGCGGCAATGTGCATTGGTCCTGTACTTGCAGAAATTAGCAAATCAAGAGAGGCAAAATTGATAATTGATTCCCGTAAAGATTTATTTTCATTTAGATATAATACACCCTCAATTTGCTTAAGCTGATCTGGAATAATATTATCCGTTACAACTACACTTATACTTTCTTCTTTAGTCAATCTTAAAATTAACTTCCGATATTCTTCAACAGTCCAGTTTGGAGATGAATTACCACTTGATATATGAATCCCAACTAAATATTTCTTGCCCTTTAATAATCCTTCACGAGTTAGATTTACTTTTCGTTTTTCTTCATCCGTTAAGAATATTTCCGTATCAAGATTAGTTGATTGAACGCCAATCTTTCTAGCAAGATCCATACAATAATCTGCTTCATGCCTTAGAGGTATATATTTTTTACGGTTAATATAACGTGTAAAAGTAATTAACTGATAAAATTTATGCCCGACTCCAATTCTGTGAGGTATCCCTGCAAAAAATAAAAGATAGTTTAATCGTTCTGTAGGTAAAAGAAGAAGTGAATGCGTGAATTTATATTTTCTAATTTCTTTTACTTTTTGCCAGAAAGACTTTTGAGGATCATCATCAATTAAAATTATTTTGTCTACATATGGATTATTGAAATATATGTCTTTGGTGTATTTACGCAGAAGAACAGCAACAAAACTATCGGGATAAGTTTTTTTTATTTCTCGCGGGATTGGTGTAGAAAGAACAACATCCCCAATTCTATCGGGACGAACAATCAATATTCTTTTTTGTTTTGTCATCTAGTTTTATTGGAGCAGTCTTGATTTAACTCTTTTATATTCTTCCTGCCAGTTTAACTCTTTAGCTGCAACAGAACAATTTTTTCTGTAAGCATCAAGCAGATTCGGATTTTCGCACCATTTATTCAAGGTTGTGAAAATGTTCTCTTCATTTTCCATATTGATACTTTCACCAACATTATATTTTTCAATAACCGCTTTCATTTGAGGAAGATCGCTGCAAAGAACCGTCAGTCCTGCCATAATGTACTCAAATAATTTATTTGGGAGTGCGTGATAGTAACTGATGCTGATATTTTCAATCAAGGATAGACCAACATCACCGCCCGCTGTATAATTTATCAACTCCTTTTGATCAACTGTTCCGACAAAGATTATTCTATTCGATATTCCCAATTTATTAGCAAGCCCAATAAAATTATTTTTCTGTTCCCCATCACCAAGAATTATCAAAACTGTTTTAGGAAGTCTTGCAACAGCACTAATTATTTGTTTAAGACCCCTGCCCGGTAAAATTACTCCTTGGTAAATAAGGATTAATTTCTCTTGATCAATATTGTATTTCTTTCTTAGATCAATTTTAGAAACCGCCTTTTTATAAAGCGGAATATTTCTAACAACTAAAGTATCATTGATATTATATAATTTTTCTATGTATTCGGAATCAAGCGGTCCTGTAGTAAGGACAAGATCTACTTTTGTAATAAAAAATTTCTCGATTGATTTTACAATTCTTTGAAGTGTTGGACGGTTTCGCAATCCTCCGAGATGGGCATATATCTCGCGGCTGTTATAATAGACTTTAGCTTTCTTAATTTTTGCAATTGTAGTTACGAATGGAAGCGTATAAAGATCTTCAGCAAAATAAACATCTGCGTTGGATCTGATCAGTTCACTTATTAGAATAAAAGTAAACTGCAGATAAAAAAATAGACTAAACTTGTTTTTTTTGATTGCAAATATTTTTGTTTCCTCATCAAAATAATCTTCGGAAGAGATAAACCAATCAAAACCGAGAATAGAAACTTTACAGCCGTCTTCTCGAAGTGAATTAGAAAGATTAGTTATGCGTGAGTCGAAGCGTGGATTTCCTAGAAATGATATGTGGATTCTTTTTGCCCTATCCATATATTCCAAATTGCTCAAAGTTTAATCTGGAAAGTGTTTCTCATAATTGTCTTTGCATCAAACTGTTCTTTGAATTCAATTAAACTCATACTGGGTGTCATCGGATTTTCTGCTTTGGTATCCTGAGATACTCCAATATCAACATAAGAATAACCATTCTCGGTTGCATAATTAACCACATCATACATAACGCGATGCATTGGTTTGTATTCCGCATATTCATATAACATCATATTATAAAAACATAGGGCAACATTTTTATTTGCAAAGAACATTAACGAGCCGCCGATCGGCTTACTGCCTAGATAAACCATAAAAAGTTTTAGATTATTTGGTAGAAGTTCTTTTAAGCGAACAAGATCTTCGTATGAGTGAGTTGGTTTTGCATCATGCTTTGCTTTATTCTCAACAAGGATAGGATAGAATTCATCATAACGCTCATTTATTTCTATGCGTAGTTCTTTAATGCGGAAAGTTTTTCTAACATTCCTTCTTGTAGTCGGAGTAAACCTTAGAAGGTAATCATCATTCTTATTTAATTTAATTGCGCTTGAGATGTAATGCAATTTGTAAGAAAACCCCAACCATCTCATCGCAAATTCAAGATTTTGATTCTGATATTTCTCATAAATCATCGGCGCAGGAGTTAACTCAAATTCCTTAATATTATTCTTACGACCATAGTCCAACAATGCTGTAACAATTTCCATAGTTTCAGCAAATTTTATGTCGCCGGTGACAATAGAGCCGTAACTTGCACCAATTGGTGATTCGTAAACTCCGTTTGTTAATCTACCGGGTAGTAGCGCTGCAATTTTGTTGTTCTTTAGAAATATAAGATGATCAAATTTGAATTTACCTGGAGTGTGATAATCAAAAAATTTTTGCAGATGGAACATTGTTCCGTTATTTGAATTTAAAACGAACTCATCCCACTTCTGTTTCCATTCATCCGAATATTTGATGATTTCCATTTATATCCATATTAAGATTGGAATTTTCACTCAGCAAAAATAATCATTTTGCGTTTAACAGCGAATTGAAACAAAAGTAGAAATTTAATTAAGATGGTGTCCTTATTAGAATGTAAAAATAAAAGAAATGATGTGTGAATCACCCAGACCATACTTATATGGAACAAAAGCATAGTCAAGATTAATTCCTTTCCATTTGATGCCGAATCCAGTAGAAATACTTTTTGAATCGTAACCGCTTGCAAATCCAACTCGCATAGCAAACATTTTATCGTAAACAACTTCCCCGCCGATATGAAGATGTGAATCTGTTTGTTCTAAATATTTCTGATAACCTGCGATCGCGGTAAAATCAAATCTAGAATCTATAATAGAATAATTATAAGCTGCCCCAATTCGTAAATCAGTCGGAAGTTTTGTTGATTGAGATCGTAGTTCGTTCATTGATCCGATATTTCGTAATGCAGCACCAATTGAAAGACCATTTACTAATCCTTCGTATGAAATCCCGAAATCAAATCCTAATCCATTTGCATCATCAGAAAAAAGATTTTCATAAAGATATTTTATTGTAGCACCGGCATAGAAATTATTTAATATTTCATAAGCTGTTGAAATACTCCCGGCGAAATAATGTGCGCTGAATAATGATTCTGCATCGCCAGGCTGGGAGCGTACTTCAATATTCGCAATTGTAGTTGTATTTATTCCAACTGCAACCGGCAAACCAAAAATTGAAAAACTTGCACCGAACATTTCGGAATTAAGATCTTGAAATAAAGAATTGTGAGTGAACGATAATTGAGTTTTGTTATTAAGAGCGATTAAAGAAGGATTATAATTTAAGGATGTTAGATCATTTGCGGCTACAATACCCAAATCACTCATAGCAACATTACGGGCGCCAAATCCAAATTTTAAAAATGCCAGTCCGCTCTCCCCGGCAGATTGAGCAAATATAACAGTGCTTAAGAAAAATAAAATGAGAACTTTCATTGTAATATTTTCTTTTCTAGAAGTTAACATTGATACCTATTATATGTTGATCGCTTGACGAATATGGTTCTAAAACAAAAGCATAATCTATTCCAAACTTGACTGAATTAAGCGAGTAAAAATATGAAAACCCGAATGTAGGTCTGACCGGGAAATCAAAATTGCTTATGTTCAGTTTATCAAATCCGGCACGTAAGAAAAAATTCTCATAAATATTATATTCACCGCCGGCGCGTATTATGTTCGTTCCGCCATCACTGTTCTCAAATTCTACCGCCGCAATAATCTTGGGTTCATCAAACTTATATGAGAATCCAATCTTTTTCAATAAAGGAAATCTATTCTTAGTTATGTTGCCATCCGCTCCATAAATCTTCCCGGTATCCCATTCATATTTACTGTTAATGTCGGAAATCATAAATGATAAAGTCATACTCTCATTGAGTAAGTATAATGCACCCAAATCAAATCCAAGTCCTGAGGAAGTTACACTCTCAAACAATTTGTAGTAGTAAAACTTAAATGCAATACCGATGGAAAGTTTTCCTGAAAATCTATTTGCTAATGCAACAAAAAACTGATTCTCACTTGTCGAGATATCACCTGTTTTTATTCCTTGATTATCACGAGCATCAATATTTGAAACACCCGCATTGATAATTCCAACACTTATACCAGCTACAGACCTAGGTTCTACAGTACCGTCTGGATTTTCTTTCTTACCAAGTTCGAATTTTCGTGTATAATTTAAAAAGTTAAGTGAACGATCTAAGGATAAAATTGAGTATGATGTTTGAAAAGAATTTCCTTCTTGAAACGGAGCGAGTGCAGGATTGTAATAAGAGACAAGACTTCCATCTCTGACTGCAGACATTGCATTTCCCATTCCCATGCCTCGGGCACCGAAACCCATACGGCTAAAAGCACCTGGCATGCTGCTAATATCAGAAACTGTTGACTGGGCTGATATAGCAATCGTAACAATAATTAATTGGAGAAATATCTTTTTCATTATCACATTAGCACCATAATTTTTCCAAACAATGGGGTTTCGGAACCAATATCAATTCTATAAAAATAAACTCCGTTCGGAACTATTTTACCGGATTCATCTCTACCATCCCAATACGCAATTTGTTCATCACTAATGCCACGGCTGGCATTTTGAATTAAAGTTTTCACCAAGTTCATACCAAAATCAAATATTCGAATAGTCACGTTCGCTGTACTTGAAGTCGAATATTTTATTTTTACATTTTCAACATCAGGCGAAAAAGGATTTGGGAAAGCGTAAGTCTCGGAAATAGAAACTAATTTTTTGGATGCTAAAAATATTTTCCATCCTCCGTTCCAAAATCCCAACATCTCATTCAAACGGACTAAACCGTTTCCATTCGATCCAATCCAAATATTAGAAGAACCATCGTTTTTCTTTTCAACTTCAACAGAAAGAAATCTTGTTGTGTTCAGAGGTGTTTTCGTTGCATCGTCTATGATAGGAGGTGCTGCTATCCAGGTTATACCGTTATTGCTTGTTCTGAACAAACCGTTTTCGGAAGCAGCAAAAACATCTGCACCGATATAAGCACCGGAATTGCCAAAATATTTAAAACCGAAATCGCGCACCTTTTCACCACTTAAATAATTTTCCCAGTTTTGTCCACCATCTTTTGATACACTCACACCCCAATATTCGTCTTGATTAACAGTTTTAAAAGTTGCAGCCCAAATTGAATTATCAAATTCATTTTTCTCCAGCACAAATGCCTGATTACCGGTAATTGGCTTCTGCTGGTTTGCGTAAGTAAATTTTACCCAACTAACTCCGCCATCAATGCTCTTATTTATACCTCCAGCAGTTCCCACGTAAATTGTGGTATCATTTTCTGCAAGGATTGAAAATGGTTGTTGACTCAGATTGATCAAAGGATTGATAACAAATGTATATTGATTCGATGGAGTGATAGAATCTAAATTATCCGGTGGCAGAACAATCCGCACCCAGGTTCTTCCCATATCCGTTGACTTTCTTAATCCTCCAACTTTAGCTGCTATCCAGATTGTATTTTTAGTAAATGCCATGGCATAAATAAAATTTCCTTTTGCATCTTTCTTAGGAACAATTTTAATCTGATTAGCACCATAGGCAATTACTGTATCAGCAGAATTATCAATCGGCTGCGCTATTGAAGTCCATGTATTTCCTTCGTCAAGAGAATAATGAAGTCCTGATCCTTCACCATCAATCTGTCCACCATCGTTAATCGAGTGCCATGTTGCAGCCCATATTGCACCGTTAGAATATCCGATAGCAGAGATTCCCTCTTCTCCAAATTCTTGTGTGTTATAATAGTTTGTCCAATTGTTCCCGTTATCGGTTGATTTACTTAATCCGTTTCCTGTACCAAGCCAAATAGTTGCACCATTAATGAGTATCCTCTCAACAGTATTACTGGCGGGTGTCGAATCACTAGTTTTTGAAAGTGATCGTCCGGATGAAATAAAATTAGCAGGCAACTCTTGTGCTGATAAATTCCCAAAATAAACTAATAAAAGAAGTATGAAGATTTTCTTAAGCATTAATTCAATGTCAGATTATGAATAATAACATTACTTAATTTACCAACCCGGTCAATAGCATGAAATTCAAAACGCCAAACACCCGTTGGTTGATTTGTCGGAAATAATAATTGATTTGTAAATATTCCGTCACCCGCATGTAAATCCCCATCATTTGCGATACTACCATCATTTGCGACATTACCATCATCAAATAAAGGAAACTTAGAAATTCCTTGACTGTTGCTGACCAAAGTACCATTGGGTCTGTAGAATTCATAATAGACAGATTGTATATCGCTATAGCTATTAGGATCGGATGCAGTAAGCGAAAAGACAAAATTCACTTCACGATTTACTGAAGAAGGAATACTTAAATTAGAAATCACTGGTGCGAAATTCTGTTGATTGTTATTATATGAAAATATTTGAGTACCGACTTTTTGTACATTATCTGGAGAAGTACGAACGTTATCTTCAACAAAGAACTCAATTTGATATTTACCATTCGGATTCAACTTGCTCATAACAAACTTGCCAGAATAAATTCCATCGTTCTTGAGTTGATCTCCATTCAAATTTGAATTACCATCATCGAACATCATAACCTTATTCTTAACTATCAATGTGCCCTCAAAAGTGCTTACCTTATACCATACAGCATTTACTGAATTCACCTTAGAGAGCTGGATTGAAGCTATTACTGTCGAATCAGTCGGAATGTATGTAACTGAAGACGGGGCTGTTATAGCAATAATAAGGTAATCAACGTTCTGAGATTCAACAATTCCATCCGGAATTTTATCACACGAGATTAATGCTGAAGTAATTAAAAGTAGACTTAAAATATTTATTGCAAATTTTTTCATGAAAATAGAAGTTAATAAGAAATGAATCTTTGAATTAATGGAATTATCATCGGTATGCATAAAAAAAGAAAATACCATAGAGAATTTGCTATCCTACTTTTATTGAGATTAAAAAAATTAACAGTAGCGGAGTTCTCTATAATCTTTTCCCATTTTCTTGACTGTAAAATAATAGATGTTTGATAATATAATCAAGAGCAATCTTGAACTTTAAGATTAAAGAGAAATTATAAACGGTGTAGGGGAAAATGATAAGATGAAGATAATAATTGCTATGTAACCTAATATTTTTCTTTTCCAATCTAATTCTTCAAATTGATTTACAGGCGGATGTTTAATTTTAATAAAGAAAAAGAGTATTAATGACCAAAACAACCATCCGCTCCATCCAATAGTTATACTAATATTTAGGAATGATTCCAATATTCCTAATACTCCGAGAATTACTAATAATATCATTGCTATACTTGCAATTGTTTCATGTTTCTTTTCACCGAACATGCTATAAATTACATGTCCGCCGTCTAATTGACCTACCGGAATTAAATTCATTGATGTAACAAATAATCCAAACCATCCTACACACAAGTAAGGATAATGATAAACTTCCGACATAGGCGGAACAAACTGTGAGGCATTAGTAAATGAAAACTTCAACATAGAAAATAGAAGTGTGTCACCGAATGCTAAACCGATTGCATTTTTGCCATACTCCGGTGAATAATAATCCGGATGAATTTGCAAGATATATTCAGCCGGAGGTAAATGAGTAAAACCATAGATCAGTACAATCAAACAAGCAATGAAACCGCTAATTGGACCGGCGGCGCCAATATCAAACATTGCCTTGTTATTAGGAATCGGTTCTTTAGTTTTTATTACTGCACCCATCGTTCCAAAATTAAAGAATCCGCTTATCGGTGGAAACGGAATGAAAAAAGGAAGTGTAGCTTTTACTTTGTGATAAACTGCAGCGAAAAAATGTCCGAACTCATGAACTCCAAGAATAAATAATATCGAGAGAGAATATGGAAGACCATATGCCAAATCACTTAATTGATAAGGTCCAATTTTACCGGTTGTCCACTCAATTCCCGCGAGAACAGTTGTTATGAAAGTAACAACAAACAATGAAATGTGAAGAATATAATTATGCTCAAACTTTTTTGAGCGGAATGATTTTGTGAAAGTATCAAATAAATTTTTAGACATCCTATAAATCCAGATTAATACTTATTGAAGAGTATTTTTCAACCGAATCATAATATTCGCCGTGAATACTATAACCTGAATAATAGTTGTATGCTAATGACAAACCTCGTCCTTCAACTTTACCGAACTTAACTCCTGCAGTAAAAGAATTATTACCGGTATATTTTGAAAGATGAACGAGTTTCAGATCGTAACCAACAAATGGTGAAATGCCTTCACCGAAAAATCTATTCAGATAGTAATCAAATCCTAATTGGTAATTATCTTTTTTGATCGCCGCCGGATCAACATGATACAAATAAGTTAACCCGCCATAAATTCTAAGTCTTTTGTATTTTACATAGGCAAGAGCTTCAACAAATTCGCGGCTGTAAACGCGCGGTGTATATCCATTCATCCATTCATTAAGTGCCCCGTTATAGTGACCATCAACAAGATGGGCGCTGATGTGACTCAATCTAACACGGGCGCCAAAACTGAAATTGTGCATCACTCTCTTGTATCCGAAATTCAACCCGAATAGATAATCAATTGCATCAACAGGAAAATGAAAATTATTTTCCTTTCTTAACAGCGTCCATGTAAAAAGATCGGCGCCTACAGAAAAGGTTTGGTTGTCACTTTGAATTTTCACAAGGTCCATTGAATTACCAATATCTAATCGTAACTCATTACTATTTATCTTAAATGAAAATCCCAGCTTAGGTTCTAAAGTATTTGCCGTAAACGGATGAATTGTTAATCCAGTTGGGAAGTATTCAACATTTATTTGTGCGCTTAATACCGGACTAAAAATGAGAACAAATAGGAATAATTTTTTCATAAAATTAATACCGATTAATTATTAAAAGGTTCTTCCTTTCCATTTCACCTTTCTATTAGGAAGAACTATAAATGGAAGTACTAAAACGTAAATGATAAAATAAATTTCAAATGCGATGAAGTGAGAAAACTTCATTCTTAGATTTAGTTTATTAAATACAGGCTTAACGAAAAAGTAATCAATACATATTTTAAAGATGCTTAAATATAAACCCGTGAGTGAAAAAAGGAAAGGAAGAAGAAACATAGCTGCATGTACAATATATCCCCAAACCATAACCAAATAGCCAATCAGATCGCTTTCCATTCCTCCAACACCCCAACGTTTCTTTTGCCAATATAAAGCTTTCCAATCAGGACAAGCCTTCGATGTAACTAATGCGCCGACATCAAGCGGGTAAATAATTTTATATTTTTTTAGATCATGAATTGCCATTAACAATCTAAAATCTTCTGTTATAGAAAAAGGTAATCCTTCATAACCGCCGACTTCGTTGTAAACACTTTTCCGGTAAGACATATTGTTACCGATACAGCTTAACGGCTTGCCGAGATTTATAGTTCCAGCCGCGACCGTAAGAAGATAAACAAAGTCAATCGCCTGCATTCCGGAAAATGGATTTTTATCTTCCTGAGTTGTAAATCCGCCGACGAAACCAACATCATCTTTGTAATATGAGACATGAGTTATTACCCAATTCGGCGATACGATACAATCGGCATCTGTAGTAAGAATAATTTCTCCAGACGAAATCTTA
>Ga0182021_10008341_pt1 | contig 12274 bp, 10 predicted proteins | sample 612E3MmetaG_FD_120493 | JGI IMG/M metagenome (GOLD analysis project Ga0182021, IMG submission 120493) | Permafrost microbial communities from Stordalen Mire, Sweden - 612E3M metaG (Illumina Assembly) | ecosystem: Environmental > Terrestrial > Soil > Wetlands > Permafrost | place: Sweden...
AAAACGATAAATACTGCATAGATGTCATCACTCAAACCTCTGCTGTCAAACAAGCTCTCTCTGGAGTAGAAGATACGCTGATGGAAGGGCATTTGGGAACTTGTCTGGTTCACCAGATCCAAAAAGGGCAGATGGAGAAGGCAACGAAAGAAATATTAAAAGTTTATGGATTAAAAAGAAAGTAAAGGGCTACGCAGGATTATTAAAATTATTCGCGCTTTACCCTAAAGGGCTCCGACGCGACTCATAATTTCAATAATCCTGCTCCGCTAAATCAGGTCAGAAACGAAATAGTCTTATAAAAGGGGCTTTTGAGCTCGACGGAGCGAAAACCGAGAAAATTTTTAGCAAAAAATTTTCGTACCCTTTGAGAAGAACTATTTCGTGAATGACCATGTTAAATAAATGATAAACCAAACATATAAAATTAAAGGCATGCACTGTGCGAGCTGCGCGGGCATCATAGAAAGAGTCTTCAAGAAAACCGAAGGTGTTTCTTCTGCCGAAGTTAATTATGCAACTGAAGCGACAAAAGTTTCATTTGATGAGACAAAGACCAGCCCTGAAAAATTATCAAAAAAGATAGAACACCTTGGGTATTCGCTTGTTGCTACAGGAGCAGAAGAAACTCAGCCAAAAAACCTGAAACTTTTGGAACTTTCCGATATGAAAAAGAAGTTGATAACGGCGATACCGCTTGCCGTTATCAGTATTCTTATTATGGCCTGGGATATTTTGTCTTTATATAAAGTAGTGCCAATGATGAGCGACACAATCAAAACATTTTTCAATCATTTATTGCCATTAATGGCGACTTATACTTTGTTTGTTGTTGGTAAACCATATCTGCTCGGCTTTTATCGATTCTTGCGTTATGGCAAAGCTAATATGGATACACTTATCGGACTGGGGACAATTTCGGCCTATCTTTATAGTTTTATTATTTTTGCTTTTACCGATTTACTTAAACCGTATTTGAATGTCGGGAGTACATATTTTGATGTGACGATTGTCGTCATTACTTTCATTACTCTCGGCAAATATTTGGAAGCTCGCTCTAAAATTAAAACAGGAGATGCAATTGAAAAACTTCTAAATCTTGGGGCAAAAACTGCTCTTGTTGTTCGAGAGGGGAAAGACCTGCCTACCGGACAGGCAGGAATTGAAATTTCCATAAATGAAGTTGTCCATGGCGATTTTATTATCGTAAAACCGGGAACAAAAATTCCTGTTGATGGAGTTATAACCGAAGGAACTTCGTACATAGACGAATCAATGATTACCGGAGAACCGATGCCAGCCCAAAAGAAAATCGGAGATACTGTTGTAGCCGGAACCATAAATACGAGCGGGTCATTTATTTTCAAAGCGACAAAAGTTGGGTCTGAAACAATGCTTGCTCAGATTATAAAAATGGTAGAAGAGGCGGAAGGTAGCCGGGCACCGATACAAGCTCTAGCTGATAAGATATCGGCTATATTTGTGCCTGTTGTCCTTGTTGTGGCCTTTGTGGCCCTTGGGGCATGGTTGCTATTCGGTTCTTCAACTTTAGGGTTTGCACAAGCGCTTTCTTATGGGCTTATGTCATTTGTCGGAGTCTTAGTCATTGCTTGTCCTTGTGCACTCGGCCTTGCGACACCGACAGCGATTATTGTCGGAGTTGGGAAAGGAGCTAAAGAGGGAATACTGATTAAAGATGCTGCCACACTTGAGAAACTTCACAAAGTTAATACGGTAATTGTCGACAAGACAGGAACAATCACTAAAGGTAAACCAACTCTTGTCGATATAAAAAACCTCTCGGATTTTTCCGAACAAGAATTTATCTCAATAATTGCAACACTCGAAAATAAATCGGAGCATCCGATTGCTCATGCAATAACAAACTATGCAAAAGACCTGTCTGCGCAGGCAGGAAATAATATTTCAACTCTCTCAGTTTCGGATTTCAGCAATATCGAAGGTAAAGGATTAAGAGGAAAAATAAATAATATTGAATACTTTGTCGGTAATGCAAAACTTATAAAAGATTTGAATATAAATTTCGATACTTCAACTCTTGAACAATACACCCGACAAGGCAAAACCCCAGTCATTCTTGCAACTGCAAAAGAAGTTCTTGGTTTTGTCATGGTTTCCGATGAAGTAAAAGAAGAATCAAAACTGGCCATTCTAGACCTTCATAAACTGGGGATAAAAGTAATTATGGTTACCGGTGATGATGCGAAAGCGGCAAACTATATAGCAACACTGGTTGGAATTGATGAAGTTGTCGCCCATGTTTTGCCGAAAGATAAACTAGAAAAAATAAAAGAGTTGCAGTTAAGTGGAAAAATTGTCGCTATGGCCGGAGATGGAGTCAATGATGCTCCAGCCCTTGCCCAAGCCGACGTCGGGATTGCCATGGGCACAGGAACAGATGTGGCGATAGAATCGGCAGGTATAACGTTACTTCATGGCGATATTTCAAAATTGGTCAAAGCCATCAAACTTTCCAAAATGACAATGCGGGGTATAAAACAAAATCTTTTCTGGGCATTCTTTTACAACATTATCGGAATTCCGCTGGCTGGAGGACTATTCTATCCAATATTTGGATGGCTCCTCAATCCGGTATTTGCCGGTTTTGCTATGGCTATGTCATCGGTATCAGTCGTGTCGAACTCATTAAGAATTAAAGCAAAAAAACTATAAATGAATAAATATATATTCCATGTTTCCGGCACGCACTGTGCCTCATGCAAAATCTTGATTGAAGATATTTTGGGCGAGCAGGATTTCATTAAAAATGCCCGGGTTAATTTAAAAAAGGAACTCGTCGAAATAGAAACGAACAATAATCAAAGTGCTGAAGAAGTAGCTCTTATTTTGAATGAAAAAATAAAACCAAACGGTTATACATTTTCAACAGAAAAAATAACGGAAAAAAAGAAAGAAAATTCTATCACCGGTCAAACAGGAGTTATTTGGAAGGCTATACCTATCGGTTTGGGCTTTCTTATTTTATTTTTTCTCTTGCAAAAATCGGGAATTTTAAATATCGGTATTGGTGGGGGAGCGACACCAGTGACAAGTTTTATTATCGGAATTATTGCTTCGCTTTCTTCGTGTTTGGCTATTGTCGGAGGATTAGTCCTTTCACTTTCGGCTAAAGTTTCACAAGACGGGGGAAGCAGTAGTGCCAAAAAACCGCTTGTCCTTTTCCATGTAGGAAGATTGGTTGGGTTTGCCGTCTTGGGCGGAATTCTCGGAATGATAGGGAAAGCCATCGGAATAAATTTTTTATTCTCGGCAATACTGGGCCTTATCGCTTCCTCAGTCATGATAATATTGGGACTTAACCTTGTCGGAATATTCAAAAACAAAAACATAACGTTGCCGAGTGGAATATTCAGCTTCTTCCGGAAAGCGGAAAATACATTTTGGGCTCCAGCCTTGATTGGACTCGGAACTTTCTTCCTGCCTTGCGGTTTTACCCAATCAATGCAAATAGCTGCGCTTTCAAGCGGCTCATTTACAAAAGGATTCCTGATTATGCTATCATTTGCTCTCGGAACACTTCCTGTACTTGGGCTACTTTCTTTCGGCTCTGTATCTTTTGCCCATTCAAAGCACGCGCCACTATTTTTCAAATCAGCCGGAGTGGTTGTCATTGGACTCGGAGTCTTTGCCCTTCTGTCAGGTCTCGCAGGAGTCGGTCTTATCAATCCACTTTTTAATATCTAAATATGAAAAATAAAATTCCATTAATTATAATTGCGATTGCTCTCGTCATAGGCATTGGCCTGATATTTATCGGCGGGACAAAAGGAAATAAGACAAATACTAATATTGCACCCGCTGGCTCGACTCAAAATATAGAAGTTAAAAATGGCATCCAATATATTACTATTAATGCCAAAGGAGGGTATTCTCCAAGAATCACAACAGCCAAAGCCGGAATTCCGACAAAATTAATTGTGAAAACAAACGGGACATTTGATTGCTCGGCTTCACTTCGAATCGGTTCAGTTGGTTTTCAGAAAGTTCTACAAAATACCGGAGAAGAAACTATCGACTTGGGGACTCCAAAAACCGGACCCCTCCAAGGTGTTTGTGGAATGGGAATGTACAACTTTGTGGTTAACTTTGAATAAAAAATAAATTATAAATTATTTTCAACAAAACATTTTATTGATCGTCCGTTTTTCATATTTTGCCCATTGCGCGATATTTCTTTTATTATTGATGTTTCTTTGGAATATGATACTACAAATGTTTTATTCGTCACCTCGATATTACCGATTTTAATCATAAATAAGGCAAGTATATAATCTTCGGCAATTCGGAATTTAGTAAAACCAAGTGACTTTGATATATCGATACTTTTTTCCAGCGACTTTAATACAAAATCTTTATCTTTACCCCAGAAAGCAAAACTTGCTCCCCACAACCACCTTGTCGCCCTTTTATTTTTTGAAACACAAAAATATTTATTCCAGACATTACCCAAAGTTGCAAAAATTGTTCCGTTAATTTTTACCAATGAACCGACAAGAACATTATTATTCTTTTTGAGAGTTTCCGTCATAATTTCTACCCAGTTATTTTTCGCAACCGAGTCTCCGTCAATACAAAGGACAATGTCTCCTGCAACATTTTTAATTCCTTCCAACCTCGCATATACAGGACCGATTTCTCCGTTAAAAGAGATTACTTTTATCGGATATTTTTGGGCAATTTCGAGAGTTTTATCTGTCGAATTATGGACTATCACAACAACCTCATTTGGTTTTTGGTTTTGATTAAGAATAGATAAAATACATTCCGAAATATATTTTTCTTCATTATGAGCGATAACAAGTACGGATGTTTTCATTTTATTTTCAAAGCGGAAGCGGTGAGAATGTGATTACACTTTTCAAATCTTACAGATTCTGTACACCTTTCGCGTATTTTTAAATTTCATTTTAAAACACAAGCTCAAGGTTTTCTCATCTCACACGCAAATGAAGCAGTTCATTTGCTCGCTTCCACAAAGTTTTTGCTTCGCGAAAAGGGCTTTGCGGAAGCGGTGAGATTCGAACTCACGACGCCTTGCGGCGTACTTGTTTTCAAGACAAGCGCACTAGACCAACTATGCGACGCTTCCGAGTTCTACATTACTTCATTTTGACCATTTTTTCAAGCTTGAGATAAGAAAAACAAAAACGGACCATGTGGTCCATTATTGATTAACAATTTAAATTTTTGATTTGAACAGACGAAATATATCCTCAGGTTTCTTCTTGACAACATAGAAGATATAGAAGATATCCAAAATTGCGAAAGTGTTCAAGATTAAGAGAGCGATAAACCACCTTTTACTACGAGTTTGAGATGCCATCCAAAGAGCATAACCTTTCCAAGGGAGAATCCAAAGCACACTTACGATAAAAAGCCATAAATTATTTTGTAAAAATGTATTCATAGGTTAAATGATAACAAAAATAACATTTTATGGCAATTATGGTAAAATTGAAAAATGAGATATCTTGGCATAGACTATGGGGCTAAAAGGGTAGGATTGTCGCTTTCCGACGATGAGGGGAAGATGGCTTTCCCTTATAAGATAATGAAAAACGACCTTGAATTGGTTGATAATATTCATAATATCTGTGGCGGTGAAGAAGTTTCGGCTATTGTCCTCGGCGAGTCAGACGACCTCTCGGGAAAACCGAATAAGATAATGGGTTGCATTGAAGAATTTAAAAGAAATCTCGAGGGTGAGCTTGATTTGCCTATTTATTTTGAAAAGGAATTTATGACATCGGTTTTTGCCCGAGGCAACGACGGGAAAAAGGGTAATGATGCCAAAAAAGTCAAAAAAGAAAAACAAGTAAAAATCGACGATTCCGCCGCCGCCCTCATCCTTCAGCGTTACTTGGATAGAAAAAATAATAAATAGATATTTATGAAATCGGAGAATAAAATATGCCAAAATTGCAAAAAGGATTTCATCATCGAACTGGACGATTTTTCATTCTATGAGAAAATTAAAGTTCCGCTACCGACTTTTTGTCCTGAATGCCGGAGACAAAGGCGACTTTCTTATAGAAATGATTTTGTTTTTTATAATCGTGTCTGCGATCTATGTAAAAGAAATATAATTTCACTTTATTCACCATCGAATCCGCAAATTATTTATTGTAATAAATGCTGGTGGAGTGATAACTGGGATTCAAAATCATATGCAAAAGATTTTGATTTTACCAGGCCCTTTTTTGAACAATTCAAAGAATTTCGCGAGAAGGTACCGGCCTTGGCTTTAACCAACGATAACGGGGTAGGAAGTATCAATAGTGAATATGTCCAAGATGTAGCATATAGTAAAGATTGTTATATGGTCATGGTTGCTTGGAAAATGGAAAATTGCATGTATTTTTCTTACGGTTCAGGAGTAAAAGATGCCGTTGACTCAATGGGAGTTTTCAGCCGAAATGGTGGAGGAATTTATGAAGCAATACAAAGTCAAGAATGTTTTGGTTCTAAATATATTCAAAATTCCAATCAACTCATCGATTGCTCATTTTGTTATGATTGCCGAGGTTGCAGCAATTGCTTTATGTGTGTTGGATTAAGGAATAAAAAATTTTTTTTCAAAAACGAAGAAAAGACAAAGAAAGAGTATGAAGAAATATTATCAAGCTATAAGTTAGACTGTTGGTCGGGAGTTGAAAAAGCAAGAGAAGAATTCGAGGAATTTAAGTTAACAAAGCCTCATAAATTTGCAAACCTGGTAAATTGTTTGAACTGTTTAGGGGAAAATCTTACCAATAGTAAAAATTCTAAGGATGTTTTTAATGTTCACAAGGCCGAGGATGTAAAATATTCGGAGAATGGCGATACGGAAAAAGACAGTTATGATTTATCCGTCGGCGGAGAATTAGAAAAGTGCTACGAAGGGTTAACCCCAGACAATTCTACCTTTGCATTATTCACAAACTATGTTTGGAAAAGTTTGGACATGACCTATTCCGACTTTTGCATGTCATGTCAAAATTGTTTTGGTTGTGTAGGGCTTAAGCATGCCAGATATTCAATATTTAATAAAGAATATGAAAAAGAAGAATATATGAAATTAAAGGAGAGAATTATTGAACATATGAAAAAAACAGGTGAATACGGAGAATTTTTCCAAATAAAAGATTCACCTTTTGGTTATAATGAAACCATGGCGATGATTTCCTTTCCTTTGACCAAAGAAGAAGCCTTGGGTCATGGATACAAATGGCAAGATAACGTTCAGCAGACAAAAGGAAAAACTACCTTATTTAAAATTCCAGATAGTATAAAAGAAGTGAATGATTCAATAACAGATGAAATTTTGGAATGCCAAATATGTAAAAGGAATTACAAAATTATAGATAATGAATTGAAATTTTACAAAAAATGGAGTATTCCTATCCCTCGATATTGTTTTTATTGTCGCCTAGAAAAAAGATTCAAACTTCGTGGTCCATCGAAACTCTGGCACAGAAAGTGTATGAAAAAAGGCTGTAATAACACCTTTGAAACATCATACGCACCAGAGCTTCCCGAAATAATTTACTGCGAAAGATGTTATCAGAAAGAAATATACTAATATGGAATACAAATCAGAAAAAAGAACATGCCAAAATTGCAAGAAAGATTTCACCATCGAGCCGGATGATTTTTCATTTTACGAGAAAATAAAAGTTCCACCACCAACTTTTTGTTGGAAATGCCGAGCCGTAAGAAGAATGGCTTTCCGAAACATGCGACATTTTTATATGCGGAATTGTGATGCAACCGGTGACAAAATATTTACTTTGATTCCGGAAGACAATAAAATGCCGGTTTACAGTATGAATTATTGGAACAGCGACAAATGGGACCCGCTTGATTATGGTCGTGACTACGATTTCTCTCGTCCATTTTTCGACCAAATTCGTGAACTTTATAATACAGTGCCGTGGAGCATAATGTGGAATATGGAAATGGTTAATTGTAGTTATTGTGTCTCCGCTTATTCTCGAAATTGTTACTTGTGTTTTGATTCCGGTTACAATGAAGATAGTGCCTACAATGTAACGCTACTGTATAGTAAACAGTGTTTTGATAACATAAATATTAAAGACGGAGAGCTTTGTTATTACTCGATTAATACCAACCAATCCTATAAAACTTATTTTTCAAGAGATTGTACTTCTTGTGTTGAAGTTTGGTTTTGCCAAGACTGTGTCGGATGTATAAATTGTTTCGGCTGCTCGGGTTTGCGAAATAAAAGCCATTATATTTTTAATAAGCCTTATGATAAAGAAACGTATAGTCGGAAACTTGCCGAAATGAAACTTGATTCTTGGTCTGGCCTTCAAGAAGCCAAAGAAAAATCTGAAAATTTGTGGAAAAAAACTCCGGTTAAATTCCAACATAGTATAAAAGTTGATCATAGTTCCGGAGATTATATTTATAATGGAACGGAGCTTTTTAATTGTTTTTTTGTCGGTAACGCCAAAAACATGAGAAATTGCCAGAGTGTTATATATCCTCCCAACAATGACAGCATGGACGTAACATCAAGTGAGGGGACGGAACTAGCATATGAGACGAGCTCTTGTGGTAACGGGGTGCATAAAACAGTTGGGGTTGTCGAAAGTGCCAATATTAGCGACGGTTACTATTCAATCAATTGTCGAAGTGTTACGAATATTATTGGTTGTGTGTCACTTAAAAGCAAAAACTATTGTATTTTAAATAAACAGTACAGTAAAGAAGAATATTTGAAACTGCTTCCGAAAATAATTAAACATATGAGTGACATGCCGTATGTAGACAAAAAAGGAAGAGTGTATGGATATGGAGAGTTTTTCCCTGTCGACATGGCTGCTCATGGTTATGGTCAATCACAAGCCTTTGAATATTTTCCACTTTCCGAAAGTGAAGCTAAAGAACAAGGATACCGTTGGAGAGAAACAGAAGAAAGAAAATATAATCTTACCAAGAAGGCAAGCGAACTTCCTGATAGTATAGATGAAGTAACAGATGAAATATTAGAAGAAGTCATCCAGTGTGAACATCATGAAACAGGTAATCATTCATTCGGTTGTGATGTTAACTGCGCCACGGCTTTTCGTATTACAAGACAAGAATTGGATTTTTACCGCCTTTCAAAGTTACCGTTACCGAGACTTTGTTTTAACTGCCGGCATGTTGATAGAGTTAAATGGCGTAATTTGCCGGTCCTTCATCATCGACAGTGTATGTGTAAAGAAAAGAATCATGAGCACAAAAGCAGGTGTGAAGTGGAGTTTGAAACAACATATCCTCCAGAGGGGTCAGAAATAATTTATTGTGAGAAGTGTTATCAGCAAGAAGTTTATTAAATAAAAATCCGCATCAATTTTATTAAATGATGCGGATAATGAAATACCATTTGATTATCTCGAACAGTTTTCCGATAAAGAGCCCTATAATCTTAAAAATTGGAGCTAGCAACAATACAATTTCATTCCAAAAAACGTTTGCAAATAATAAATAAATCGCAAAATGCAATTTAATGTTCTTGCCAGAAAAACCATTGTATCGGTAGGACCCTTTTCTAAGATATATAACCGTTAAACCAGGATTCTTAAGAGAAAATACCGAGCTGATTGCTAATCTGTTGAACCAACCTCTTCTCAGAATGAATCGATAGAAAAAGCTTCCATTTTTTATTTGGCTACGGGCATACTTTGCTTGAGCTCTTTTTAGAGATTCTAACCAGAAATAATCAACTTTATGAGTGTCATATATCTTTATAGATATTATTCCAATAAAAAGATAAATTAAAGTGGTTATTATAACACTTCTTATATAACCCAATTCAATCATCAATATTGGATTCAATCCTAAATCTATAGATAATTTAATACAAAAATTAAGAAGAATTACGGAACTGTTCCGTGCTACAATAGTTTTCTTGTCCATTATTTAGCTTTTAAGTTTCCGCCAGTATAGCACAAATTCTACATTTTGCATCAAAAGGTTTTTGACGTATAGTATAGGATATGGAATACGTATCATTTGAAGAATTTAAGAAGATGGATATAAGAGTAGGGAAGATTATGGAAATTGAACCAATACCGGAGACCGACAAGCTTTTGCGTTGTCAGATTGATTTCGGCGAAGTAAATGAAAGTGGTGAGAAAAAATTACGACAGATTATTTCCGGCATCCGCGAGTCTTATCCCGAATACGAAAAATTAATCGGCAAATTTGCTCTTTATATCGTCAATCTTGAACCGAGGACAATTAAAGGATTTGAATCGAATGGTATGTTGATGGCCGTCGATGGTCTCGATGGTAAACCGGTCTTTCTTATTCCCGATGGTGAAGTTAACCCCGGTGCCCGAATTCACTAATTATTTATGTTATTAGACCCAATTGTAATTATTAAAACTGTCGGAATCATTGGAATCATTCTTATTGTTTTTGCCGAGACAGGATTATTTTTTGGTTTCTTTTTTCCCGGAGATTCACTCTTATTTACCGCCGGAATTTTCGCCTCGCAAGGATTTTTTAGCATCGGTGTCCTTTTGATTTGTTGCATTATTGCCGCGATTCTAGGCGATAGTGTCGGATATTGGTCCGGGAAAAAGTATGGACGTAAACTTTTCGACCGCGAGGAAAGTTTTTTCTTCAAAAGAAAACGTTTGTACGATGCCGAACTTTTTTACGAGAAACACGGAAAATCAACCATTATTATTGCCCGTTTTGTCCCGATAATTCGGACTTTTGCGCCGATTGTCGCCGGTATCGGTCAAATGCGCTATTTAACCTTTATTTCATATAATATTTTTGGCGGAATCGGCTGGGTGACGGCATTATTACTTTCCGGATATTTCCTGGGAGGAATAATTCCGAACCCCGATACTTATATTATCCCGATTGCTTTTTTGATAATTATTCTGTCTTTCATCCCAATCATCATAAAAATGATTCGTATCAAGCTCGGTAAGTCTTAAGACCTCTTTTATATAATCTTATAGTGTCGTATAATAATGTGGTAATGAAGAAGTTGTACAATTACTACTTTCCGACACCATCATATTTGATGATGAGTGCTTGTGCTGTCGATATCTCCGACCAATCCATTAAATACGGAGAGCTCGTGGCGACTTCAATAGGTCCCCGTTTAAGTAGATACGGTAAAGAAAAAATTCCGGAGGGAGTAGTGGTTTCCGGGAAAATCGAAAAGGAAGACGAGATGATTCATATTTTGAAAAAAATCAAAGATAAGGAAAACCTTCATTTTATCCGAGTCTCTCTACCCGAAGAACAGATGTACTTATTCACCCTATCATTACCGAAGACAGAAAATGTAAATCTGCGAGATATGATACTTCTCCAAATAGAAGAATATATTCCTCTTAAGGCGCCTGATTCGATTTTCGATTACGATATAATCTCCGAAGACGAGCAAAATATTTTGGTTGAAGTTGTGGCTATTGCCAGTTCCACGATTACAAGTTATTTATCGGTTTTCAACAAAGCGGGTTTGGTGCCGGTTTCTTTCGAGATTGAGGCTCAAGCTATTGCTCGGGCAGTTATTCCAAGTAATGACGAGAGTCCAGTCATGATAGTCGATTTTGGAGATGCCAGAACAGTAGTTTCTATTTCCAAAAACGGGCGTGTATATCTGACGACGACCTTATCGATCGGTGGAATAGATTTGACGAATCTGATTGCCAAAAACTTCTCGTTATCATTTCCAGAAGCCGAAAAGATGAAAAACAAATATGGCCTTAATCAAGGGTCAGAAGCCGAGAATATTTTTCCGGTAATTATAAACGAAATTTCTGTTTTACGTGATGAAATAAACAAGCAGTACACATATTGGGAAACACATAATGATAATAATAAAGAGCATGAAAAGATAAACCGCATAATCCTTTGTGGAGGAGATGCTAACCTGGCTGGGTTGTCTGATTACTTGGAGTTAACCATGAAGATTAAAGTAGAAAACGCAAATGTTTGGGTTAATATATTAAACACCGAAGATTCAATTCCCAAGATGTCTTTTGAGCAATCACTTAGTTATGCGACAGTCCTAGGATTAGCCCTTGGTAATTATATGTATAAATCACAACCAGTGATAAATATTTTGCCATATGAGGAAAAGAAAATTCTTCGCAAAGAATATTGGATGAGATTGTTTACTATGGTGCTGAATCTTATTGCTTTAGCAGGAGTGGTAGCTACATTATTATTATTTCCGTCATATTTTCTTTCAAAATCAAAAGAAAATTTGGTC
>Ga0182021_10008342_pt1 | contig 12273 bp, 14 predicted proteins | sample 612E3MmetaG_FD_120493 | JGI IMG/M metagenome (GOLD analysis project Ga0182021, IMG submission 120493) | Permafrost microbial communities from Stordalen Mire, Sweden - 612E3M metaG (Illumina Assembly) | ecosystem: Environmental > Terrestrial > Soil > Wetlands > Permafrost | place: Sweden...
ACGTTCTCCACCTGGATGATGGTGGCGTCGATGATCATGCCGATGGAGATGGCCAGTCCGCCGAGGGACATGAGATTGGCCGATAGGCCGGCCAGACGCATGGTGATGAAGGTGAACAGTGTGGAGAGGGGCAGGGCCAGGATGACGATGAAGGCGCCGCGGAAGCTCCTCAGAAAAAGGTAGAGGATCAGGACAACGAACAGTGAGCCGATGATGAGGGCTTCGGACACCGTGTGGATGCTCTGGGCGATGATATCCGACCGCTTGTAGTAGGGCTTGATGGTCAGCCCGGCGGGCAGGACGCTGCCGGCGTTGATTTCGGCCACGCGCTCCTCGACGGCCCGGACGACGTCCCGGCCGTTGGCCCCCCGCAGCATCATGACCACCGCGCCGACGCATTCGCCCAGCCCGTCTTTCATCGATCCGCCCTGGCGCACGGCCTGCCCGATGCGAGGCTCCCCCACGTCGCGGATGAGAACGGGGACGCCGCCTTCCGCTTTGAGGACGACATTGGCGATGTCCTCGGCCGATTGGAGGAGGCCGATTCCCCGGACGAGGTACTGTTGGGAATGGCTTTGCAGGATGTTTCCCCCGACGTTGAGATTGTTCTTCTTCAAGGCCGTGGCCACATCGTCGAGGGTCAGGTCGTATTTGATCAGGCGTTCGGGATCTACGGTGACCTGGTACTGCTTGATATAGCCGCCGAAGGAGTTGATCTCGCTGACGCCCGGGACGGACTTGAGCAGGGGGGCCAGCGTCCAGTCCTGGATCGTCCGAAGCCGGGTCAGGTATTCGACCTGGTCCTTTTCCACCGTGGGCCCGGCCCCTTCGAGAGTATATTGGTAAATCTCGCCCATAGCCGTCGAGACCGGGCCCATGGCGATTTCGACGCCAACGGGTGTTTTGTCCTTGGCTTCGATAAGCCTTTCCAGGACAAGCTGGCGGGCGAAATAGATGTCCACCCCGTCCTCGAAGACTATGGTCACGACGGACAGTCCGAACCGCGAGACCGATCGCAGGTCGGTCAGACGGGGCAGGCCGCGCAGGGATATCTCCACGGGGTAGGTGACGAACTTCTCCACTTCGAGCGGCGAGAGCCCGGGGGCCGTCGACAGGACTTCGACCTGGACGTTGGTCACGTCCGGAAAAGCGTCGATGGGAATGCGCAGGAACGACCAGGCGCCCAGGACGACGATGAGGATGATGCCGAGAAAGACCAGGAGGCGGTTGCGGAGCGAGGATTCGACGATGCGATCGATCATCCCCATGTCAATCCCCCAGGCTGTTTTTCAGCATCTCGGATTTGAGCAGGAAACTCCCCGCTGTGACGACGCGTTCGCCTTCGGCCAATCCCCGGACAATCTCAACCAAGCCGTTTCTCCGGCCGCCCGTTTCGACCAGGCGGAGGAGATACTTCCCGGGCCCGGCCTGGACGAAGACGATGGTTTTGTTCTGGTATTCCTGAAGGGCCGCTTCGGAAACGACAAGCGCGGCCCGGCTTTCCGTGGCGCTCAGGACGCCCTCAACGTACATGCCGGGCTTGAGGCGGCCGGAAGGATTGGCGATTTCCACCCGCCCCTCGATGGTCCGGGTCTTGTCTTCCATGACGTCGCCGAGGAGGACCAGGCGGCCGCGGAACTCCTCGCCGGGATAGGCTTGGGTGCGGAGGAGAACGTCCATACCCAGGCGCGTGGCCGAGAGGTCCTTCTCAAAAATGCGCAACTCGGCCCAGAGTGAGGACAGGTCGGCCAGCTTGAACATTTCGGTTTCCAGCTCGACGCGGTCCCCCTCGACGGCGTTGGTCTCGATGACGGTGGCGGTCAGGGGAGCGCGGACAGCCAGGAACGGACGCACGGTCCGGGTTGCCGCCAATTGGGCGAGATCGGACGCGCTCACGCCCAAGGGGACGAATTTCCTGCGGGCGGCTTCAAGAAAAGCGGCCGCGGAAGCCTCTTCCGGATCGCCGCGGAGGCGGGCGGCCCGCTCGGCGGCCTGCAGGAACTCGGCCTGCAGGGCCAGGTAATCCGGGCTGTAGAGCTCGGCCAGGATCTGGCCTTGGGACACGCGGTCGCCCTTGAAAGCCAGAACGTGTTCCAGCCGTCCGGCCACGCGGGACGATAGGTGAGCCAGGCGGCGGGAATTGAAGGCCAGCTCGCCGGACGCGGCGATGCGCCGCACCGCCGGCATCGAACGGACGGGTTCGACGGCGATCCCTCCGGCGGCGACGGCCGCCGGGGTCAGCTGAACGGTGCCGGCCGGGGATTCGTCCTTGGCGGCCTCCTCCGGCCGCGGGGCGGAGGATTTGCCGCAGGCGGCAAGCAGGACGGCGGCGAGGATCAGGCCGATATGATTTTTGAGTTTTGGCATATTCATGGAATCTCCGTCATTCTCCGTCTTCCCCGGCGACAGCCAGATCGGCCAGGGCGACGGCATAAAGATACAGGGCCCGTCCATGTTCGAGGCGGGCTTCAGTCAGGGACCGATAGAGGTCCAAGAGGGCATAAGCGTCCATCTTCCCATAGCGGTAATACTCGAGGCTGATCTTGAGCTCGTCTTCGATCTCGGCCAGCAGCCGGGTCTCGAAAACCTTGACCTGTTCCTCGGCGGTCTTCAATTCGGAATGAGCGACGGCGATGCGGGCGGCGATTCTCCGGGAGACCGCGTCGGCGGAAATCCGGCTGGTCTCGCGGACGGCGTCGGCCTCGGCGCGCTGCCCTTCCCAGCGCTTGCGGGAAAGGGGCAGGGTCAGGCCGAACGCCACTCCCCAGCCGCGGAACGTCTTGCTCGGCACGAACAGCCCGGCGGTCAGATCGGGGCTGCGGTTCAGTCCGGCGAGCTTCTGTTCGGCCTCGGCCCGGGCCGCACGCAGGGCGGCGATTTTCAGGGAAGGCCGCATGGAGCGGGCCAATTGGAGGACCTGTTCGGCCGTTTTATCGAGCGGGGCATAGGCCAGCGGAGTCAGGAGCCGCGGCGTTTCCCCCGCGGCCAGGCCGAGCAGATGGGTCAGCTCGATCTCTCCCGCGGTCTTATCGCGGCGGGCTTCGATCGTCCGGTTCTGCAGGCGGGCCTTTTCGACCCGGGCACGCAGGATATCTGCGTAGGCGGACTGTCCGGCTTCGAAGCGGATGCGGAAGTCCTCGATCAATTGGTCCAATTGGGAGACGGATCGCTCCAGATCGGCCGCGGTCCGCTGGGCCAGGACAGTGCGGAAATAGGCTCGTTTGACCCGGGCGGCCAGGAGCAGCCGGACCCTCTCGAGGTCGAGCGCGGCGAGGTCCTCTCCCGCCCGGCCGATTTCCGTACGGAGGGCGCGTTTGCCGGGAAATTCGAAGGTTTGCTCCAGGCCGAGGTTGATCTCGGTCCCGCCGCCCTTGAGATTGAAGGGAATGGCGTCCGTGCTGAAAGACAGGCTGGGATCGGGACGGGCCTCGGCCTGCAGGCGCCTGGCGGTGGCGGCCCGCATTTCCTGCTGCGCGGCCAGGACCTCGGGGTGCCGGGAGAGGGCTAGTTCCACGGCCTGGTCGAGGGTCAGGCCCCCGCCGGCGGAGGAGCCGTTCTGAGCCCGGGCGAAGCCCGGGGCCAGGAAGAGGACGAGCAGGGCGGCGGCAGCCGCGATAGGTTTCTGTATCGAGAGTCTCATACGATTTCTCCGATTCGTCCGGGACCGAAAGAGGGCCGTCCGGTTTCCGCGGCGGGCGCGGAGAACAGGATGATGGGAGGGATCCGGGAATGTCCCCGGCGGACGGGGAGAGAGGAATCAGCAGCGGAGGAGGGCGGATGCGCGTCCGTCCGGATCTCGGGAATGGACGGAAGAGGCCTCGAAGGAGCGATAGGACCCCGAAAGCGCGGGCATTTCGACGCGGACTTCGGCGGGCGCGGAGGCCGGGTCGAAGAGGAGATGCCGGTCGGGGAGCCTGAGCGAGGAATCCCCAATATCCGAAAGGATCAATTCATGCTGGCAATGGCAGGGTTCCAATCCGGGCCCGACCGGGCCGGAGCGGGGCGCCAGCCGGCGGGCGCGGCAATGCTCGCATTCTTCGCACTGGCAGCCGCCGTCGGCGGTGTCGAATTCAACGGCGCTGCCTCCTCCGGCTTTGTGGCAGATGACCAGCTGGGGGAGCGACGTGCGGACGGCGAAGAAGACGTGAAGCCCGACGAAGACGAACGTCATTCGCCAATGGCGCGCCACGCCGATCCGCCGCATATGCATCCTCTTATCGTAGCGCCTCGAGCGGGGGCTGTCAATCGGCCGAGACCGGCATCTTGTCTCGGCGCGCCCCCGGCGATAGAATGATCCCATGCAGATACGGATCGGCCGCTGCTCGGTGCTGCTCCTTTTACCCTTGTTCATTTCCGCCTGCGCCTCCCCGCCGCGCGGTGTCATCATTTTTTGCGCCGGTGATTCGCTGACGTCCAAAGCCTACCCCCATTTCCTCCAGAGGCTTTTCAACGCGGACGGCATCGCCGCCCGGGTCATCAATCACGGTGTCAGCGGCGACACCTCGGGCGAATACCTGTCCTTCCTCCGCAATCCGAGCCGGGCGGAGGCTTTGATGTGGGATCGGCCGGATATCATCCTGATTCAACTCGGGACGAACGATGTGCGCCTGGACGGAGACTTTCTGTCCACGGATCAATTTGTCGCCAACATGCGGCAGATCATCATGTTTTTTAAGGATTTCATCTCCCGGACCGCGGACCCCTCGCGAATCGTCCTGGCCTTGATCCCGCCTATCCCGGAAAACACGTCCTTTCCCTTCTCTCCGGAATCGGCGCGGCGGGTCCGCCAGGAGATCAATCCGGCGATCGCCCGGTTGGCCGGCGAATACGGGCTGCCGCTGGTCGACAATTACCGTATTTTCTTCGACCGGCCCGATTTGCTGCCCGGAGTCCATCCGACCAGGGATGGATTCCGGCTGATGGCCGGGAATTGGTATGCGACCATCAAGGAAATCTTAAAAGATAGAAAATAAAAGGGAAAGAGGCAGGACGGGGGACCCGCGCCGATTGAACGGCGCCCGCTTCGGTGGTAGAATAGGTGACAATCAGGACAATCCAAGTCCGATAAAAAGCGGAGTCCATCCATGAACAGAAAATTGATCAGACCGAATCTCGCTGAAATCAAGGAAAAAATCAAAATTTCAGAGGCCGCGGCCAAACCTCCGGCCCTGCCCCAGCCGCAACCCATGCCCCAGCCCCGCCCGCCGCATCCGGGCCATTCCTCTCCTCCCGGACGCCCCTCATCGATGCCCCCTTCCCGCGGCATGGGGCCGAAGAAAATGCATCCGCCGACCGACACCTCGGCCGAGAGTTATTACTACTTGAAACAGATGAGCAAGAAGACCCCCATGGCCGTCGTCTTTGCCGATGGGGAGGTCATCGAAGGCTATATCGAATGGTACGATCGGAACTGCATTAAGCTGAACCGCGACAATGCCCCGAATCTGCTCGTTTACAAAAGCAAGATCAAATATCTTTACAAGCTTGATGAGGGCAAGGATGCGGCCGCCGGCGAGTCGGATGATCGTAAATGAGCCTGCCGAGGATCGGCGTCACACTGGGTGACCCGGCCGGCATTGGACCGGAAATCGTTCTCAAGGCGCTCCTGCGCTGGCCCGAGCTTCCTCCGGCCCATTATATCCTCTACGGCACCGCCGAGCTCATGGAGAGGGAGGAGCGATCGCTCGGCGTCCGGCTGGGCTGGACGTCTTTCGAGCCCGGGACCGAATTCGAGCGGACGCATTTTTCCCTCAAGCCGGCGTCCGCTTCGTTTCCGGCCCCCGTCAAGGGAAAGGCCTCGGCTGAGGGCGGGCGGGCCTCTTTCGAATTCTTTCGTCAGGCCTCCGCCGATGCCGCTTCAGGGACGATCAAAGCCCTGGTCACGGCGCCCATTTCCAAGCTGGCCTGGAACCTGGCTGGGGTGGCCTTCCGCGGCCATACCGAGTATCTTGAGCAATTCTATCCGGACGCCATCATGACGTTCTGGTCGGAGAAGCTTATCGTCGCCCTTCTCAGCCATCATCTTCCGCTGAAGGCGGCCTTGGAGAAGATCGATAAGGACGGCCTCGTCCGTTTCGTCTCAGTTCTACGGGCCAGCGTGGAGAAGGCCCGCCCCGGCGCTTACCGCTACCTGATGTCCGGCCTCAATCCCCATGCCGGTGAGAACGGGCTGTTGGGCGCGGAGGAAACGGACGTGATCGGGCCGGCCGTCGAAGCCGCCCGGGTGGCCGGAGCCGATATCAGCGGTCCGCACGCCCCCGATGTCGTCTTCCGGCTGGCCTTCGGACGACCGCGACGCATCGTCATCGCCCTCTATCACGACCAGGGGCTCATCCCCTTCAAGCTGGAGGCCTTCGACACCGGCGTCAACGTAACGCTCGGACTGCCCTTCATCCGCTCCTCTCCCGACCATGGAACGGCCTTCGACATCGCCGGGAAGAACCTGGCCAATCCGCAGAGCATGTTCGAGGCTCTCCGCCTCGCCGCGGACCTAACGCTTGGCGTTCTTTAGCGCGGCCCGGGCCTCGCGGGCCTGGTCGCGCTCTTTCATCGCCTCTTTTTTCTCGTAGAGCTTCTTGCCCTTGGCCAGGGCCAGCTCGACCTTGATCAAACCCTTGTCCGTCATGAGAACCTTGGTCGGAATGAGCGTCAGTCCGCGTTCCTGGATCTTGCCCGTCAGTCGCCTGATCTCGCGGCGGTGGAGGAGGAGCTTGCGCTCGCGGAGGGGGTCATGATTGAAGCGATTGGCCGCCTCATAAGGGCTGATGTGCAGGCCGAAAAGAAAGATTTCGCCGTTCCGGACGTCGGCGTAGGTGTCCTTCATGGTGACCCGTCCCTCGCGGACGGCTTTGACTTCGCTGCCGAGAAGTGAGATGCCGGCTTCGAGGCTTTCCAGGATCTCGTAATTGAAGTAGGCTTTTTTATTGACGGAAATCGATTTCATGACCGGGCCTCGGGGCCGGAATCGAGGGGTTCGACCCGGATCTGGCTGATGTGCCGCTTGTTCATGCGCTCGACGACGAAGCGGCGGCGGCCATGGACGAGGGCGTCTTTTTCACGCGGCAGGCGGCCGAACTCGTAGAGAAAGAAACCGGCCAGCGTCGTGTAATCGGCGTTTTCGGGAATGCCCAGGGACAACCGTTCGTTGACGTCCTTGACCGCGGCGGCGCCCTTGATCAGAGAGGCTCCGCCGGCGAGCGGAGCGCACCAATCCTCTTCCGTCACGTCGTATTCATCCCGGATATCGCCGACGATCTCCTCCAGAATGTCCTCCAGGGAGAGGATTCCCTCGACGTTCCCGAATTCGTCGACGACGAAGGCCAGGTGGACGGCGTTCTCCTTCATCTGCAGGAGGGCTTTTTCCGCCGACGCGGATTCGGGGATGTAGAAGGGTTTGCGCAGGAAGCGGAGGAGATCGATCTCCTCCCCGCGAACGAGGAAGGGGATGATGTCCTTGGTGTGGATGAGTCCCTCGATCAGGTCGAGGCGGCCGCGATAAACGGGAAAACGGCTGAATTCCTCGCACAGGATGGTCTCCAGGATCTGTTCGCGGCCGGCTCCGATTTCCAGGGCTTTGATGGCCGGCCGGGGGGTCATGATTTCGCGGACCGGACGCGATCCGAGATCGAGGATCTCGTCGATCATTTTCTTGCGGAAGGCGGACATCCCCTTGACCCCGCTGGTCAGGAGGGCGCGGGTTTCATCCTCGGAAAGGGCCGGGGCTATTCGGGGACGCTGTTCCCTGGAGTTGCGAAAGATGAGGCTGGAAACGAAGGTGAAGGCCTTGACGAAGGGGAAGAAGGCGAACATGAAAAAGCGGACCGGCCAGGCATAGGTCAGGGCCAGCTTGAGGGGATTGTAGGCGGCGTAGATCTTGGGATTGATCTCGGAGAAGAAGAGCAGAAGAAAGGTGGTGGTGGCGGTGGCGTACAGGACAATGGCGTGGACGCCCGGCAGGAGCGTGGCGACGATATACATGGACAGCGAAGCGGCCGCGGTATTGGCCAGGGTGTTGCCGATCAGGATGGTGGCCAGAAAATCATCCGTCCGGGAGAGGGTCTTCTTCACCACCGCAGCGCGGCGGGAGCCCTTTTTTTCGAGATAAGCCAGGGTGTAAGGATTGGTCCCGATCAGGGCCGTTTCGGCCGAGGAAAAGAAGGCGCTGAAAATAACGCAGGCGATGAACAGAAGGACCGGCAGGAGGGACATGGCGGGCGGCTTAGGCTTCGAGGCCGGCCTTGACGTCCTTAAATCCGAAGGACAGAGCCTGGGCGATCTTCCGTTCGATCTGGGGCAGGGGCAGGGCCGCGGCCGCGGACAATTCGGTGACGATAAGCTCCCGGGCCTTCTCCATCATCTTCTTCTCGCGGAAAGACAGGGGCTTGAGGCGGCTGAGATAATAGAGGCTCTTGAGGACCGCGACCATATCCAAGATGGTTCCCGTTTTCATCAGGTTGATATGTTCCTTGTAGCGGCCCTTCCAGTTCATGGAGACGGCGATCTCCCCGTTCCTCATGAATTCGAAGATTTCCTTGACCGTGCGCTCGGAGATCAGCTTGCGGATGCCCATCTCTTCGGCCGAAGTCGCCGGGACCATGACCAGGGTGTTGTTGCATTTGATGCGCAGACAGTAGATGCGGAATCGCTCTCCGTCGTAGCCCTGTTCTTGGATGGATTCGATGACCCCTAGGCCTTGATTGGGATAAATGACCTTATCTCCAACCTTAAATGCGTTCATGTGAAATGCTATTATAGTCTTTTCGGCCCAGGGAGTCAACACGGCGCGCTGTTTTTGCGGTTCTAATTTATTCAAAACGCAACCGTTGGAGGAAATTCGGCTTGACAGGCCCCCCTCGTCTCGTTTAACATATCCGCCTTACCGACAAGGACAGATCGATGAAGCCTACTTTTAGTCCCAACAATCGAAGAAGGAAGAAAACCCACGGGTTCCTGGTCCGCATGAGCACCCCCGGCGGACAGAAGGTAATCAAGAACCGGCGAGCGAAAGGCAGAAAACGCCTCGCCGTTTGATGTCCGAAACTTATGGTCCTCGCGAGAGGATTCGTAAAAAAAAGGATTTCGCCGGTCTTTACGAGAGCGGCGGTTGTTACCGCGGGAAGTTCTTCAACCTGATTTTCCGCCCCAACGGGCTGGATTTTTCGCGTATGTCCGCGGTCGCCAGCCGCAAGGTCGGCGACGCCGTTCGGAGGAACAAAGCCCGCCGCCGGGCCCGGGAATTATTCCGCAGAAACAAGGCATTATTGACAATTCCCATGGATATACTCGTGATAGCCAAAGCCAGGGCCAACGGAGCCGCCTTCGGCGAGCTCCGTGAGCAGTACCAGGCCGCCCTTCTTTATGCGGCCCGCTGCCGGCCGCTTTCGGATTGAGCGCATGAAGCGTTTTTTCCTATTCGCCATCCGGGTTTATAAAAAGATCTTCTCCCCGTTTCTGGGCCGGCATTGCCGCTTCTGGCCGACTTGTTCGGATTACACCGCCCAGGCCATCGAAAAATTCGGGGCCGCCAAAGGCCTCCTTCTCGGAGCCCGACGATTGCTCAAGTGCCACCCCTTCCACGCGGGCGGGGTGGATCCCGTACCATAAGAGGTCGCAGAATGGAAAAACGCCTGCTCCTGGCCATCGTCCTCTCCTTCGCCGTTCTGTTCGGGTACCAGCTCCTGTTTCAGAAAAAGGCGGCCGACGTTCCGGCCTCCGGACCGGCGGTTACGGAGACGACGATACCCGCGCCGGTTTCAGCGGCGCCCGTTTCAACTCCGGAGAAAACGGCCCCGGACAAACCCGTTCCGGGCTCCGTTCCCGCCTCGAAGGCGATCGGCGCCCCGGGCGAAATCAAAACGAAAATCGATACGTCGCTCTACCAGGCGGTCTGGAGCAACAAGGGCGGCGTCCTGGTGAGCTGGAAGCTCAAGAAGCACCTTGACGAAGCCAAGCAACCCCTGGAGCTCGTCCCGAAAGCCGCCGAAACCATCGGCGTCCTCCCTTTTGCGCTTCTTGAGGATATCTCCTCGGCCCCGCCGGCGCTCGATTATGCCGCTCTTCAGGCCAGCCCCATGAACGCCTCGCTGTATGAGACTTCGGGGACCGATGCCGTTCTCAAGGACGGGGATTCCGCCGAGCTCCGCTTCCGATTCTCGGACGGCAAGGATCTCGAGGTCGAAAAGTCCTATACCTTCACGGGGGGGCGATATGACTTCCAGATCGCCGTCCGCGTTCTGCGCGGCGGCAAACCCGTCGAAACCCGGCTCCTTTGGGGCCCCGGCATAGGCAATCCCACGGCCGAGGATCAGAAGAAGAGTTTCGGCGCGGGCGGGGGCATGACCGCCATGGCCTCGACCAACACCTACCGTGTCGACGAGGCCAAGTACAAACCGGAACAGAGCCTTATCAATTTCACCACCTGGTCGGCCTACGACGACAATTATTTCTGCGCCCTGTTCCTACCGGCGGGCGATGCCGGTTCGGCCGCGCTCCTGCGGAAGGACGTCGAAGCCGGGCCGCGATTCTACCTGGCCGTGAGCCGCCCCGGCCGGGCCTTTATCGGGCCCAAGGATTTCGAGGTCCTGACGGCTTTCGGGCACAATACCAAGAAGCTCGTCCGCTTCGGGACTTTCGGCATTTTCGCCGAGGGCCTGTTCGCCGTGATCAAAGCCGTTCACAAGGTCGTTCCCAACTGGGGCTGGTCGATCATCATCCTGACCCTCATCATCAAGATCATCTTCTTCCCCCTGACCTACAGCAGCACCAAGTCCATGGCCAAGATGGCCGAGCTGCAGCCCAAGATCAAGTCCCTGCGCAACAAGTACAAGAACGCCAAGAGGGACATTGCCCAGCGGCGGATGATGAACGAAGAGATGATGAAGCTCTACAAGGAGAACGGCGTCAATCCCGCCGGCGGCTGCCTGCCCATGCTCATCCAAATCCCCTTCTTCTTCGGCATCTTCAGCATGCTGCGGGCGGCCATCGAATTCCGCCACAGCCCCTGGATGCTCTGGATCGGGGATCTCTCGGTCCGGGATCCTTATTACGTGACCCCGATCCTCATGGGCATCACCCAGTTTATCAGCCAGAAGATGACCCCGACTTCGGCCGACCCGGCCCAGGCCCGCATGATGCTGATCATGCCGGTCATCATGACCATCTTCTTCATGAATTTCCAAAGCGGCCTCGTCCTTTACTGGCTGACGTCCAACGTCCTGCAGATCGGGCAGCAGTATCTGATGAACCGCATGATCCAGAAAAAAAAGAGCGAGTTGAATAATGGAAAACCAAGAAAAAAGTGAACCGAACCAAGAGTACAAAGGCAAGAACCTGGAGGACGCCATCCTCCATGCCGAGCACAAGCTGAAGCTCACCCGGACCGAGTTCAATTACGAGGTCGTCACCGAGAAGACGCGGCTGTTCGGCATCAGCAAGGAAGTCGTCATCCGGGCCTGGCCGAAGCAGACGGTCGAGGTCGGCGGCATCGAGGGCTTCCTGGAGAAGCTGGTCAAAGTCTTTCCCCTGGAAATCTCGTATCGGATCCAGCGGCGCAACGGTTTTCTGTTCGTCATATTCGACGGCCCCGACAAACAGCTTCTGTTGTGGAAAGACGGCGAGCTCCTTCTGGCCCTTCAGCACATCCTCAACAAGATCTCCAGCGAGAAGGTCCAGGTCGACTGCGAGTTCTTCCGCAAACGCAAGGAAAAGAAGATCCACGAATATGCCCTGCAGGCCGCCCAGCATGTCCGCCAGACGGGACGCAATGAGATCCTGGAGCTAATGAATCCGTATGAGCGGCGGATCGTCCACATCGCCGTGAACCAGGTCCCGGGCATCACCAGCGAGAGCCTCGGCGATGGGTTCCTGAAAAGGGTCAAGGTATTCCCGGTCGACAAGCAGGGGAAACGGGTTCCTCCCAAGAACGAGGAAGACGACCTGTAAGCGCCTTTGCGGAAAGGGGGCCGGCGCCCTTGTTTGATTTTCGGGCGGACGACACCATCGTCGCTGTTTCCACGCCTCCCGGTCCCGGCGCGATTGGAATCGTCCGCCTGAGCGGTCCGCGGGCCCGGACGATCGCCGCCCGGTTCTTTGTTCCCCGATCCGGCAAAGCCGGGAATTGGCTTGAAAGAAAAGCCGTTTTCGGGGCCGTGCGCGACGCGGCCGCCAGGGAACTCCTCGACGAAGGTTTTCTTCTTTTTTTCCCCGCCCCGCGATCTTATACCCGGCAGGACGTCGTCGAGATCAGCCTTCACGGGAGCCGGGCCGTCCTGGAGG
>Ga0182021_10008344_pt1 | contig 12273 bp, 10 predicted proteins | sample 612E3MmetaG_FD_120493 | JGI IMG/M metagenome (GOLD analysis project Ga0182021, IMG submission 120493) | Permafrost microbial communities from Stordalen Mire, Sweden - 612E3M metaG (Illumina Assembly) | ecosystem: Environmental > Terrestrial > Soil > Wetlands > Permafrost | place: Sweden...
GAGGCCTTTGATTCCGGCGTGGCATTCCTGCCACACCTTCCTCGCGCATCTGATCTGTCTGTGTGACCTCTACGACACGGCAGGTCGTGCAATCTCTCACAAAACCCACTCCTGAGCCTCGGTTCGCCGCAAAGAATGGCCCGCCGGTGTTGGCACCTCTATTGCTCTACTCCTTTCATTCAAGGCAACACACGGGAATTTCTAATGGAGGTATGTCATGAAAACAGGTCTCATTGCAGCCGGATTGGTTCTTTGCCTGGCTCTCAGCGTTATCAGCGTGAGTTGTATGAAAGACTCCTCGAATCCTACGAACTCGGTACCTGCACCTGCACCTGCTCCCGCTTCAGCCAATACTGTGCAGATGGCGGGGTTGGCCTTCTCCCCCGTCACGATCACCGTGGCGGTTGGCACCACGGTGACATGGAAAAACAATGACGGCATTGCGCACACTTCGACGAGTGACACAGGTGTGTGGGATACAGGCAACCTGCCGGCCGGCAGCTCCACCTCGACCAAATTCTCTACAGCCGGCACGTTTCCATTCCACTGTACCTACCACGGATCGATGGGCATGAGGGGAACTGTGGTGGTACAGTAGGGCAACTGCCACACTGTCCTGATTGCCTGCGTGGAGGATTCACCTGCGTCATGGCTGGCGTTGGAAGTCAGGGAGGGATCGCAGAGCAGCGAGTGGGGGAAAGCAAGCCCGGCCGGCCGGGTCCTGCTGCAGGACGCGGCTATTGCATCAGCACGGTCCTGAACATGCGGAGTCATTGTCGTCACACACGAGAGCCCAGGTGCGACCGATCTACTCAAGGATGGGGATCCTCCCGGCTCCGCTGGTATGACTCTCGCTTTGCCCTGGGAACCCGTCACGGCCGCGGGCTCCCGGCCCCCGAGCTGCGCGCTTAGTGGGCCGATCACCGCCTTGAGTGGGCCGAGGCCCGTGCATCGAGTAAGCATCGCCGAGCCGGCTACAGTACTTCCCTCACGTCGCTCTTGCCATTCACCATTCTGAGCACGAGCGGCCGCCCTCCCTCGAGCTGCGCCATCCCCCAATAGATTGCAAACTGTTCAACCAGATAGTCGGACGGATACCGCTCTGATACTCCGAGGAATACCTCGTCGACGCCGAGATTCGCCGCTGTCTGCGCCACCGCAAACAACGCATTGTTGGTCGGCACCACGATCGGCAGAACCGTCTTTCCTTCGCGCTCGGCGAGCAGGATCACTTCCGTGAAGAGGCGGTCCTGCTCTGTTGTGATCGACCCGTCTACCGTGGCATCCTCTTTTCCCGCCAGGATCTTGGCATGCATCACGACGACATCGGTGGTGTCAGGGTCGGTTTCCTGAAGGCATCGTTTGAGCTGGTAAAGGCGGTTCGGTGCGCTGGCCGCAACAAGCTTCCGCTGCGGATGACTGCAGCCGATCGATTCGACCGTTAAGAGATCCTGGCCATGGACGTTGAAGCGCTCCAGCCCGGGGTTGCGGAGTGCGGCGCGGCGCGCGTTTGCCCGTTCGGAAATCCCGAAGGTCACGTAGAGAATAATGGAGAAGAGAATTCCTCCCACCGTGGCGTACGGCTTCGTGAAGAGATTGACGATCCCGAGCAGCAAGAGCACCGTGAAGATCGTCCCCAGCCCGATCGGGAGCTCGTAGGGGCCGGCCTTGATATTGAAGGGGACACGCCACTCACGGTGGGTCTTCACCTTGAAGCGGAGCACGATCATCGAGTAGGCTTTCATCACAAAACTCCAGACCACCCCGAATGCGTAAATCTCGCCGAGAAGGTAGACATCGCCCCGGGTTGCAACGATGATCAGCAGTTGCAGAATGGCCAGGGTATTGATGATGCGGTATGATGTCCCGAATCTCCGGTGGGGGTGACGGAACCAGTCATGCAGCACGCCGTCCTCGGCTACCCGGTTGAGCACGCTGTTCGCTCCGATGAGCGCCGTGTTGACCGCGCCTGCAAGGATGAGAAAGCCCACGAGGACGACGAATCCCTGCAGAAGCAGCAGGAACGGCCGCGTTCCGGCAAGATGCATGGCGAGCCCGCTCAGGACATTGTCGTTGTAGACGCCGAGCAATTCGTGCTGGGGGACGATCATGCTCGCGAACAGGGAGTTGACACCGGTGAACATGAACGCGAAGACAAAAATGATCATCCCCGTCTTGAGAAGATTCTTGAGCTTTGGCGCCTCAATCTCCCGGTAGACCTGGGCCAGCGTTTCCTCACCGCTGACTGCAAGGATCGAATGCCCCATCCCCACCAGGACGCCGACAACCCCGATGGTCCTGAGCCAATCGACGTTCTTCAGCACTCCCATGGCGTCCGGCGAAAGAGAAACCGTAAACGGTGGGATGGAGGCCCCCCGCATGACAATCGTGACAACGGACCAGACGAAGAGGAGAACGGCAAGCACTGAGGTGACCTGAAAAATCCTGAGGGCTTTTTCGCTGGATTCTTCGATGCCGATAAGGTTCTTTCGCCAGAAATAGACCTCGATGCAGAGCCCGATGACCATCGCGCCGATATTCGAAGGAATTGTCTGGTCCACGCCGATCGATGGCATGAGTGAATTGAGGAGGCCGACGATGTACTGCCCGGCGGCTACCGCACTGATGGGCCCTGTGATGAGGTAGTCGAAGATCAGCGCCGAGACGGAGAATTTGGCTGCCGTTGCCCCGAGCGCTTCATGGACCACCCGGTAGACTCCGCCCCGGACAAACATGCTTGATGACTCGATGTAGACCGCACGGATTCCATAGGCAAACAACATCACGAAGAGGATGAACCAGGGGGCAGATGGGCCCACAGCCTTCTCTGCTATGCCAAGCGCGTAGTACGCGCTTGAACCCAGATCGGAAATCACAATGGCCGAAGCGCGCCAGTATGAAATGAATGAAAGCATCACCGTGGTGATGACCACCACTTGCATCTTCTTCGGTGGTAAAGCATTTTTCGCTTCTGCAATATCAAGGAGATACTTCTTCATTCATCCAGCCGCTCTGTGAGAGCAAAGGTTCATTACTGCAAGCGATGGGGAAGATTCGGGGTGCCGTCTTCGCGGGATCTCCAGGTGCCTCGTGCCGCTTTCTTAGGTGAGCCAGGGATGGATAATGAAGCGCCAGGCCTCTCCTGCTAAGCTCTCGTCCGAATGAAACTGGCCCCAAATCAAGGAATTTTATGAAATTTTAATATCGCGGGATATGGCCGCGTGTGCCATAAAGAAATCATAAAGAATTGGGCTAGAATCATAAAGTTTCTTCTTCCCTGGATTCCATTGCAGGCGTTCCATGGAGTTGTTTTCAGCTTCTGGTTTAGGTGCAAATGCCGGGCAGGATCATGAAGCGCGGCGAATTTCAGAGGAAGAATCGAATGGCGATATGGGTGGGAGTCAATGGGATGTTTGACTTTTGACACGCTGTAGCCTATGATTCAAGTGAAGCTCTGGTTTGCTGGATGGCCGCCTTATGCTGGCAAGATTGGAATGCCCCTTACCATGGGTCTTGCGTTGAGTCAGGTCACAGTTCAAAATGGATCCGGATGCCGCCGAAATTCACGGGCCCCCGGTCCCGATTGTACGCTGGATTGAGAACACCTTGATAGTCCAGTGTGCAGTTCAGGCGCCTGTCGAGCTGGATCTGATAGTATGCCTCGATAATGGTCTCTGGCGAATAGTTCGGCAGCTTCCCGTCTCCGATGATGAACCCGAGTCCGCCGCTTCTCAGATATTCGATGTGGGCGTCGGATATGCCGTTGATTGCGAATGCAATGCCGCACCAATCTTCACTCCTGCCCAGCCATCCGGGTTGCGCAGCAATCCCGCCGGATACCGTACGGTCGATTTCGGTGTAGGCCCATGTCTCATGCTGCCCGTCGTTCCAGCCCGCTCTGAAAAATATCCCCGTCCGCTCGTTCAGGGACTGCTCGATATTGAGGCCTATACCGTACTTTGTGCCGCCGTACGCCCTTGTGAGGGCTATATCGTGTTGAGAGAGGCTGTCGACTGTGGCGATGCGATAATCCCCCATTCTTGAGGTGTTGTGGAAGAGAAGCACTCTCAGTCTTCCGTCGCGGGGGAAGACATGGCAGCCCAGTTCGGTCTCCAGCGCCAGGCCGTGGGCCTGGGCGATGTTTGCATCCAGGTTGGGACCGTTTACGGTTGTCGGTTCCATGGTAGCCGCCACGCGAAAGGTAAGATCCTTTCCCCGCTCATATGCAGCGACGACTCCGCCGGTATAACCCCGTGTGTCCGCGGGATAGTCCCACGCACCATTGTTGATCAAGGCCCAGTTCATGAATTGTGTGCGCGGATTATTGCTGTAACTGTTCCTGTCAAAATAGTCGGCCAGGCTGAATTTCCCGACGATGATATCCAGAAACTCCGCAGTGCCGAGGGGAATGGTTTTCTCTCCGAAGGCCCGCACCAGTTCCAGTTTCGGCGCAACATCGCTCACGCGATAGGCTTCTCCGTTCGGGAACCCGGCAACTCCAGTGGAACCGCTCACGCCTTTCCCCCCGCTGAGCTCCGGATCCAGTTCGATCTCGAGAATGTTGCCCAGGGACGCGTGGAACAGAAAGGAAGAGGTGAGCGTCAGGGCGGGCGGTTCATCGGGCGCCAGGCTGTTCGCCCCTTGGTAGGGGGATTTGAACCTGGTGTGATTCTGCCAGACAAATGTCTGTTGAAAGTGCATAGATACTCCATGCGATCCGGCCGAATCTGCGGCTCTGCCCTGCGCGCGGGACATGCCGGCTGCAGAGACCACAAGAAATGCGAGGCTGATGAGCGGACTGAATCTCATCGGGTCCTGACCTCCTCCCGGGAATGGTAGAGTATCGAATGCTGACGGGAAAAAAAGGTATCCCGAACTGGACAAATTAGGAACCCCAAAGGGAACGCGTTTGTTCCACCTAATGATAGAACCGTCCAACTTTGTTCTGCAGGTCATGCGCATCACGCTTGCCGAAGAGAATTACCTGAAGGTGATCTATCGACTTTCCCAGCCGGGCGAACAGCATGTTTCGAACCTTGCCATTGCCGGCCACCTTGCAGTTCGTCCTGCCACGGTGACCGAGATGCTCCGAAGGCTGAAAGAGAAGCGCCTGGTGGACTACAGCCGTTCCAACGGAGCAACGCTCACCAAGGCGGGGGCAAGGGTGGCTGTTGAGATCATTCGAAGGCACAGACTATGGGAAACGTTCCTCTTCCGGAACCTTCAGTTCAACTGGAGTGAGGTGCACGATGTGGCCGAGCAGCTTGAGCACGTCCGGTCGGAGAAGCTCGTTGAGCAATTGGACAGGGCGCTTGGATATCCAAAGCATGATCCACATGGGGACCCGATTCCCGACAAACGGGGCACAATGCCGCAGGTCAAGTCCTTCCCGCTGACGAAGGGGGCCTCCAACAAGCCGTATCGGGTCGTCGGTGTAGAGAGCAGGGAGCCGGCAATCCTTCAGTTCCTCAACAGCATCGGGCTTGCCATGGAAGACACGGTGGAAATAGAGGAAGTTCACGAATTTGACAAATCGATACGTGTCACAGTGAACGGAAAGTTTCATACACTCCTGACCGCAGAAGTCAGCCGTTGCCTCCTGGTCATGTAGACCGTTTCCACGGCGTGTGCAGCGATCAGGACTGCGTGGTCTCTTGAAAGGCTTTTGTCAATGAAGAAACTCTTTCATCGGAAGAAATTGAATGATGGAACGGATCCGGGGGGCACCGGAGACTCTCGTTCGACACAAATCGTCAACCATCTCTCGTTGGAAGGGCTGCATGGTTCAGTCGAGGTGCCGACTCTCGAGGCAGGCGTCTGGAAGCAATGGAAGGCGTTTGTGGGACCGGCCCTCCTCATCAGTGTCGGCTATATGGACCCGGGCAATTGGGGAACCGACCTCCAGGGAGGCGCGCAGTTCAAGTACGATTTGCTGTGGGTCGTCTGCATCGCGAGCTTGATGGCGATATTCATGCAGATCATTGCGGCGCGGCTGGGAGTGGTCACCGGCAAGGACCTTGCTCAATGCTGCCGGGATTGGTACCCGCGATGGACTCGCTGGCCGAACTGGCTCATGTCCGAAGTTGCCATCGCCGCGTGCGACCTTGCCGAAGTGCTCGGCAGCGCCGTTGCCATCAATCTTCTGTTTCATATTCCGCTCTTCTGGGCGGTGATCATCACCGGACTGGACGTGCTCCTCCTCCTCGGGTTGCAGAATTTCGGGATGCGGACCATTGAGTCGATTATTCTCGTGCTGATAGGGACGATCGGCGTCTGCTTTTTCATAGAGATCTTTATCCTTCCCGAAACCCAGCCAAGCTTTATGGAGATGGGGCGAGCGATGCTCACGGCGCATTTTCACCAATCGGGAATGCTGTATGTCGCCATCGGCATCATCGGCGCGACGGTGATGCCGCACAATCTGTACTTGCATTCCGCCCTCGTGCAGAGCCGCAAGCTGCAGCAGGACGAGGCATCCGTCCGCCGCGCCATCCGGTTCAATACTGTCGACTCGACGCTGGCCTTGACTATCGCGTTCTTCGTCAATGCAGCGATCCTCGTGCTCGCCGCGATGGTCTTCTTCGGAAAGGAGAGCGTGACAGTTGCGGGGGGAGAAGTGGTGCGGTTTACCGCCGAGAGTGACTGGATCAGGATCGCGTATCTGACGCTGGCGCCATTGGTCGGGACGGCCGTTGCAAGCACGCTCTTTGCGGTAGCGCTCCTGGCAAGCGGTCAAAGCAGTACGATTACCGGGACGCTCGCCGGCCAGGTGGTCATGGAGGGGTTCATGCACTGGCGGATGCGGCCGTGGGTGAGGAGGCTCATCACCCGGACCGTGGCAATCCTGCCCGCTGTCTTCATCATCGGCCTGCGTGGAGAGGGGAGTGTTACCGAGCTCTTGACGTTGAGCCAGGTTGTGCTGGCACTCCAACTCCCGTTTGCAATGTTCCCGCTTCTTATGTTCGCCTCCTCCAGCAAGCGGATGGGGCAATGGCGGAACGGCTGGTTCCTGGCAGTCGCAGGTTGGTCGAGCGCATTGCTCATTACGGCGATGGATGTCTTTGGGCTTCCCGACTCCCTCAGGACAGCCTGGCATCTTCTTGCAGGATAACTCCAGGACATAAGAAAGGATCAACGAATGTACGAGACAATTCTTGTTACCCTGGACGCCACTTCCACGGATGGCGTGATCATCGAACACATCAAGAAACTGGCCAGGGTGATGAACAGCCGCATTGTGCTGCTCCATGTGGCAGATGGCTGGGCAGCAAGGACATTCGGTCCCGACGCAATAAGTCCGGAGATCGTCGAGGACCAGGCGTACCTCGCACAGGTGAAGTCGGAATTGGAGTCTGAAGGCATCCCGACGATCGCGGAAATGGCGTACGGAGAACCGGCGAAGGAGATTATCAAATGGGTGGAGGAGAAGAAGTGCGATCTGGTGGCGATGAGCACACATGGACACAAGTTTCTCGCCGACCTGTTCCTCGGCACAACTGCTGACCGTGTCCGACACAACGTCGATGTGCCGGTGCTTCTTCTTCGAGCGAAGTGATGCACCTGCGGAGGATGCGTTCCTGGCGGCTCCGGTGAACCACGAAACGCGGTGTGACGTCGCTCCAGGGAACCGAACAGCGACAAAGCCGGCTGAAAACGTGATACTTTGGAAAACGCGGCAAACGCTGACCGCGCACCCGGCGTGAGGTCATTCAAGAATTGTCAAATTCTGCGGCGACAATAGGCTTGACCCTCGCTGGGTGGCATCAAAAGCGCCCCGTTGTACACTCTGAATTGATGAAGGGACGGACTGTTTGATATTAGTAAAGATGTCAGGTATCTTCTCCAACACGCCCTTGTAACGAAGTCAGTGCTTGGGGCATGGCCCATTCTTCAGTATTGAAGGATGGGCTTTGCTCTTGGCGGACTCATCCATCTTCCCATAAGGCCCACTCAGCCCTCACATCAGGGCGAACTCATTGTGGCAACCATCAAAGCCCAGGAGGTCCTCCATGAAAGCGGCTCTCATCTTTATCCTCGTCGTGCTAGTTCTTGGGACTCTTGCATTCTCATGCCGGGATTGGAGGTCGATGCGGTCCGGCGAGCATAGTGTTGTTCTGCCGGCCGGTGAAACTCATGAGGGATGGTATTTCGCAGGAGGCAACCAGGTGTCTATCCAGGGTACGATCAATGGTGACGCCTATGTTGCAGGGGGCGTCGTCGAGGTCGAAGGTACCATCAACGGCCAGCTGGTCGTGGCCGGTGGACAGGTCAATGTCAGTGGCAACGTCACCGACAGGATTTTCGGGGCGGGAGGAACCGTTCGATTCACGGGGAAGACCGGCAAGAGCATAACCGCCGCCGGTGGCACGGTGGTCATCGGGAAAGACGCAACGGTCGGTGAGAACCTTCTTGCAGGTGGAGGGAACATCCAGGTCAATGGCACTGTGGAACGCGAAGCAAGGGTCGCCGGCCGCGAGGTGGAATTGACCGGCGCCGTGAAGGGTAACCTCGATGTGCAGGCCGAACGATTCAATGCATATAGGGGATCGCTTGTGGGGGGCAGCCTCTCCATTGCCGCCCGCGATTCGGGCAACGTCTCTGTCGACTCCGGAACCGTTCGGGGGAGCGTGCACATCGACATTATGAAGGGGGAGCACCAGGCGCGCATCCTGGGAATACGAAAGGGAGTGTTCTGGCCTCAGGTGATCTTCGGGCTGACGTTGTTTGCCACTGCTCTCGCCCTTTCATTTCTCCTGCCGGGTCATTTGAAGTCTCCTGCCTCTGTGCTCTTGAACCAGCCGGGCCAGAGCATCATCTGGGGATTCATCATGCTGATTATCACACCGGTCCTCGCCCTTATCCTCTGCCTCACGGTGATCGCCATTCCGCTCGGGCTCTTTCTCTTTCTACTCTATCTCTGGTTTCTGTACACCTCTCAGCTGGTGATCGGTGTCGCTGTCGGTTCCAGACTCCTTGGTTTGGAGGGGAAAAGAGGCTGGTCGTTGTTTGGCGCCGTTGCCATCGGATTACTCATAGTTCAGATTCTCTTGTTTATCCCGGTGGTGAAGATATTCGTCGTGCTGGCGGGACTCGTTGTCGGTGTCGGGGCGCTTGTCATTGCCGCGAAGGCCGGAATGGCAACGCTCCGCGCCGGGTGAAATGAGGAGGGGAGAACCACTCACACCACGAGGATTGGTGCATCCATGGAGTGATCCACAGCCTGGTTGCGCGCCTGGCGCGGGCTTCAGTACAAAGGGGAAACCCACTGTCTTTGACGGGGGTAATGTCCAGATGGCTACGCCTTAAGGCGGGGGCACAAGTTGTTTCCCCGCTCTCCTTTACGTGGGAAGGGTAGCGGTCAGCCAAGTATTCGCATCCGAATGCCGGTTCCTCGTTTCTTCAGACGCCATCGGCTATGCCGGTGGCACCTTATTCTTTTCTGCTTTTCCCCCTGCTGAAGCGGAACGTTTCTCCTCTCCCCGCGGTTAGTAATTCCAAACTTATCCTACCAATTGCAGCTCCGCCATTCATATGTTGTCCAGTGTTCAGCCAGGAGATCTCAGGGCCACGATTGTCGTCAGTTCCCTTCATCGATCCCTTGTGATACCCCTTCGCCGAATAACGGCGAACTCCAGTCCCCAACATCATAGGAGGCTTCCATGAAACTCATGTCCACACTTCTTGCAGGGGCATTGCTCCTGTTGCTATCTCTGCCTGCGCAGAGTGTTGCCCAAGGACTTCCCTACACGGAGGGAAGCGTATGGAGTGTCGGCTTTGTCAAGACAAAACCGGGGATGACGAATGATTATTACAGAGACCTGGCCGCCAATTGGCGGGTGATGAACGAAGCCGCAAAAAAGGACGGCCTGGTGCTCTCCTACAAGATTCTCCATTCACCATCGGCAAATGCAGAGGATTGGGATATCATGCTCCTGATAGAATTCAAGAATATGGCCGCCTTTGATGGAATGGCCGAGAAAATGGAAGCCCTGGGAACGAAACTCCTGGGCTCCGAGGATCAACGACGAGGGGGTGCAATCAAGCGTGCCGAGATTCGGGATATTCTGGGAACCAAGTTAGCGAGGGAAATCAATCTTAAGTAAACACTCGCGCGTAGCCCACACCGTCTTCAAAACGCTCGGGGGAAAAGGCTGCAGCGTTGGCATGTGGCGGCATCGACACTGGTGAACACGGTCTCGGATCCGGGAGATGCCGCTCGGCAGATGCGTGCTTCAAGAGAACCCATCGGGCCGATTTCAGGCAACAACAGTGTTCTCCTTTGTGACGACCCGGCGGTCGAGGTGGGAAAAGGCGTCCCTTTCACGGGGACGCCTTTTCCCTGAAAGGCCGCAATGGCACGTCCGGGAATAGAAGAAGCCCGGGGAATCATCCCCCGGGCCGCGTTCGTGCACCTCGGTAGTGCGTTTTCGAGTCCAGTCGCCTACTACCTTCTTCGTCCCAGCAGCCGGAGCAGGAGAAGGAAAAGGTTGATGAAATCCAGGTAGAGCCTGAGCGCTCCGACGATCGCTCCCTTCTGCTCTGTCTCCCCGCCCTCCAGTGCCATGACGCTCATTCCCTTGATCTTCTGCATGTCGTAGGCGGTCAGTCCCACGAAGACCAGGATGCCAACATAGGTCACGATCCAGTAGATCATGGAGTTCTTGAGGAACATGTTGACGACAGAGGCGATGATGATGCCGATCAGCCCCATGGACATGAATCCCCCCAGTCCGCTCAGATCGCGCTTCGTCAACCATCCGAACGCGGCGGTTGCGCCGAATGTCGCTCCCGTAACGGCGAATGTCGATACCAGCGATTCAGCGGTGTACGCAAGGAAGACCACGGAAAGCGTCACTCCCGTCAGCGCCGAATACCCCAGAAAGACCATGGTTGCGGTCATGGCCGACATTGCCTGCACGCGCGCAGTGAGCCAGATAACCAATCCGAGCTGGGTGCCGATGAGCACCAGGAACGTCCAGCGGCCCGAGAAGATGAGCTGGAGCAATCCTTCCGAGCTGATTGTCAGAAAGGCGAAGATTGCCGTGAGAAAGAGACCCGCGGTCATCCACCCGTAAACTTTCATGACGAACCCGCGCTGGATTTCCTCGACCTGCTCTGCCGGGATCGTGTAAGGAGTTACCTGCTTTTCGTCCATGTGCCGTTCAGCCTGTTGTAAACGAATATTGAATGTCCCCATCTCAATATGTGGAGGAATCGTGTCCGAAACAAGAGGGGAAATCAGGATGAGAAAACCAGGAGATGCGGCACTGTTTCGTATGTTTCGAAGTCTATGATAAAGTATCTCCGCTGGCGATTCACCGTCCGCACCAATCACGAAAGGCGGTCCATGAACCCGGACCGCCTTTCGTATTCAGATGAGCATCGTGGGACGCCTGAACACTCATGTCCCCGGGGCACGGTACTTCACGGATTTCTTTGCCGCTGCATCAACCTCTTCAGGCGTCATGAGGGGGATTGTTGATACCCTTGCACCGCCTGCCGCACCGACCGAGAGACTGATGGCCGCTGCACTTGCAGCATCGGGAAGATCGACAACAATGAAGACATCGGTTTCACCAAAGGCAAAGTACATGGACTCCAGCTTTCCGCCCAACCCTTTGACCATCTGTTCAATCGTTGTGCGCCGGCTCGATCCGCCTTCTTTGATGAGGCCTCTTGTTCCATCGAGGGTGTACGAAGCCTGGAATAGGTATTTTGCCATATCTGCCTCCTTGTGGATGTGTAGGTGAGGTACTTCGGGCCGGAGGCCGACTGTCCAATGTCAGGCCGGCGTCTCCGGGGGTTTGTTCTTGATCTCTGCGCAGGGGTGCTTTCAGGGGAGGTGATTGGGCACCGTCGCTCGAGATTTGTTGCCGATCGGCGATCTTCGCAGAGCGACAGTGCCTCAGAGCAATGACGGTGGCGATGCTCTGTTTCAATGGAAGGCGCAAAAACACTGGTGGTTCTTCTGAATTCTCTGCGGGCGAAAACTGTCGGGGTGATGCAGCGACGGGGAGAGATTGGCTGCCCTGGAGCCAGGGCACACGCGAACCGAGAGGGGGGACGCTCGGAAAAGGGGATCGAGGGAAACAATTGCCTGGATGCGATATCCCGTTGCGCACGGGACCTCCCCTGTCTGCTGGTTTCCAACTCGGCAAGTGAACGAGATTGGAAAGTCAGCGGTGGTGACGGTTAAGAACAGGTGCAAAAGACGAAGCAGGATATAGTTATTGTCAGACAATGTCAAGTCTCTGCTTCACCATTATCACCCAA
>Ga0182021_10008345_pt1 | contig 12273 bp, 6 predicted proteins | sample 612E3MmetaG_FD_120493 | JGI IMG/M metagenome (GOLD analysis project Ga0182021, IMG submission 120493) | Permafrost microbial communities from Stordalen Mire, Sweden - 612E3M metaG (Illumina Assembly) | ecosystem: Environmental > Terrestrial > Soil > Wetlands > Permafrost | place: Sweden...
AGGAAGCCCTGGCGCGCGAGCGTAACTTGCTGCGTACCCTGATCGACAATCTGCCGGAAGTCAGCATCTTCGTTAAAGACACACAGAGCCGCTTTCTCACGACGAATGCCGCCCACTTGAAACTTTTCGGCCTCAGCCAGGTGGAAGACGTGGTGGGCAAGACCGACTTTGACTTGCTGCCACGTGAATTTGCCGAGCAGTACTATGCTGACGAACAGACGCTTGTTCGCGAGGGCCAACCGTTGCTCAATCGCGAAGAACTGGTGCCTGACCAGGCTGGCCGCCTTCACTGGTATCTGATCCACAAAGTACCGCTGCGCGATCGGCAGCAGCGCATTATCGGATTGGTGGGCATGAGTCAGGACATCACAGCCCGGAAGCAGGTGGAGGCGCGTGAGCAGACGATCGCGCGCGGTCTGCGCGGTGTGTTAGAGGCGGCCGATGAATTGATTGGGGTGGCCGATCTAACGCAGTTTTATCGCCGCGCCGTGGAGTTGGCGCGGGAAAAATTACAGGTGGAACGCTGCGGTATTTTCTTGCTGGAAGCCGAGCAAGATCAGCTGCGGGGGACATTCGGGACCAGTCTGGAGGGACAGACGGTCGACGAACATGCCAATGTCATCACCACGGATCTGCATCGCCAACTTCTCTTGCCGGATGCGCCGTTGTGGCTGATACGCGAGGACCGTTACCAGTATTGGAATGGCAAGGCCGTCAGCCAGGCCGATGTCGGCTGGCTTGCGGCGACCAGCATTCGGTCGGGTGAACAGCCGATCGGCGTTTTTTTCAACGATAACGCCATCAGCCACACCCCGCTGGATGACGCCCGCCAGGAAGTGATCGCCATTTACTGTTCACTGCTAGGCAGCATGCTCGAACTCAAGCGCGTGACGCAAGAACGCGAATCATTGATCGGTGAATTGGAAACGAAGAACGCCGAACTGGAGCGCTTCACGTATACCGTGTCGCACGATTTGAAAAGCCCGCTGATTACGATTCGGGGGTTTTTAGGCTTTCTGGAAAAAGACGCGGCTTCCGGCAATCTGGAACGCCTGCACGCGGATATGGCGCGCATCGCCGACGCGACCGATCGGATGCAGCATCTGTTGAATGACTTGCTGGAATTATCGCGTGTGGGCCGGATTATGAACGCACCCGAAACCGTGCCTTTTGAGGACATCGCGCGTGAAGCGACGGCGCAGGTACAAGGGCGTCTCATGGCCCGCGGGGTGCAGGTCAACATTGCCGTGGGACTGCCGCTGGTGGTCTGTGATCGCACGCGGCTGGTGGAAGTGGTGCAGAATCTGATCGATAATGCCGTGAAGTTTATGGGTGATCAGCCCGAACCACGTATCGAGATTGGCGTGCGATACGACGAAGGAACGCCGGCCTTTTTCGTCAAAGACAACGGCAGCGGGATCGATCCGCGCTATCAGGAGAAAGTATTTGGCCTGTTCGATAAGCTCGATCCCAAGAGCGAGGGAACCGGTGTTGGCCTGGCGCTGGTGAAGCGCATCATCACCGTGCACGGTGGCCGCATCTGGATCGAATCGGCTGGGCTGGGCGCTGGCACGACGTTTTGCTTCACGCTGCTGGAAGCAGCCCGTGGCGGATGAGGAATTGTTGCAACCCGGTGCGTGATGGCTCGCTGATGATCGATCCACGATCGACGTTGCGCACGGATTCGTATTGGCCGATCGTCCGGGGCGGCTCGATCGGGTTGTTCTCTTCATCGGCGATCACCAGGGTCGGCACCGCTAAACAGCCGACCAATTCCTGCATCGTCTGCGCGGCATCCGCTTCGCGTGAGATGTTGATCTCGACGTAGGATACGTTGAACTCGGCCAGGCAGCGGCGGGCGAGTTCTTGATCGGGACAGGTGCGTTCGCGGGTGTATAAGAGTAGTCGGGTCATAGCGCCGATTATACCTGAAGCGGCGCTGGAGGAGATAATATGCTTGAAACGTTGTTTGCTCCGCGTGGGATCGCCGTTATCGGCGCCAGCCGCGACGAAACCAAGCTGGGCTATGGCGTGGCGCGCAACCTGGTGAATTCCGGCTATCGCGGCGCTGTTCACTTCATCAACCCCCACGCCGATCAGATTCTCGGCCTCCGCTGTTACCCCTCGATCGAGGCTGCGCCCGATCCGATCGATCTCGTCGTCGTCATCGTGCCGGCCGCGCTGGTGCCCCAGACGATCGAGGCCTGCGGGCAGCGCGGCATCCGCTGGGCCATCATCGTGTCCGGCGGTTTTCGTGAAACCGATCGGGCTGGGGCTGATCTCGAACGGCAGATCGTCGCGATCGCGCGGCGGTACGGCCTGCGCTTGATCGGCCCCAACTGCATCGGCCTGATCGATACGCATCTGCCTTTCAACACCACCTTCATCAAGAGTGTGCCTCATCCCGGTGAGATTGCTTTCGTGTCGCAATCAGGCGCGATCTGTCAGGCCGTCATCGATTGGGGCACGGGCATGGGCTTCGGTTTTTCGCGCATCGCCTCGCTGGGCAACCAGGCCGATCTGTCGGAAGCCGAAGTGATCACGGCCCTCGCGGCTGATCCGCATACGCGCGTCATCACGATGTACCTCGAAGGCGTGAAAGATGGCGCGCAATTCAAGCAAGCGGTGAGCGCCGCCGCGCGTGACAAATCGATCGTCGCGTTGAAGGTAGGGCGAACCGCGGCCGGGAAGCGGGCGGTGTCATCGCACACGGGCGCGCTAGCCGGGCAAGAAACGGCCTACGATGTGGTGTTTGATCGCTATGGCATTCTGCGCGCTAACACGACGGAGGAGTTGTTCGATTGGGCGCGGGCGTTGGCCTGGTGTCCGCCGCTGATGGGTGATCGGGTGGCCGTGTTGACCAACGCCGGTGGGCCGGGCATTCTGGCGGTTGATGCCATCGAGGCGAATGGTCTGCGTCTGGCAACTCTTTCGATCGAAACGATCGCCGCGCTGAAAGAATTCTTGCTGCCCCACGCGTCCTTCCACAACCCGATCGATATGCTGGCCTCCGCCGGGCCGCGCGAATATGCGGCGGCGCTGCGAGTCCTGTTGAACGATGCCAGGGTCGATGCGGTACTGGTGATTTGCGTGCCACCGCCGATCGAGGATCTGACGCCCGTGGCACAAGCGATCGCCGCAGTTGGCCTGGGCGCGATGAAACCTGTCGTGGTTGCGGTGATGGGCGAGGCCACGGTGCGCGATGCTTTGAAGGCCCTGCGCGCCGTGCGGCTAACGGACTATCGTTTCCCCGAGCGGGCCGCGTCGGCGTTGGGTGCGTTGTGGCGACATGTGCAGTGGCTGGCGCGTCCCAGCGAGGAGCCAGTGGTGTTTGAGGATGTGGATCGCAAGGCAGCATCAGCGTCATTGCGAGGAGCGTTTCCCAGCGAGTGCGAAGCCTCCCCTTGGGACGAAGCAATCTCATTTGAATGGATCACCGGCACACAGGCAACACGGATTCTGGAGGCGTATGGCATCGAGGGAACGCGTGAAGCGCTGGTGCGAACGGCTGATGAGGCCGCGCAGTGGGCGGAGGAATTCGGTTATCCAGTGGTGCTGAAGATCGCTTCGCCGGATATTCCGCACAAGTCGGACATCGGCGGGGTGGCGCTCGATCTGCGCGAGGCGGAGGCGCTGCGCTTGGCGTTTGAGCGCATCATGGCGAAGGCACGCGCGGCGATGCCAGAGGCGCGCCTCGATGGTGCGACGATACAGCCCATGCTGCGTGACGGCCAAGAGGTGATCATCGGCGCAGTGCGCGACGAGCAGTTCGGGCCGTTGATCATGTTTGGCGCGGGCGGCGTGGACGTAGAAGGTCAACGCGATGTGGCTTTTGGATTAGCGCCATTGACGCGGTTGGAAGCAGAGCGAATGATCGAGGCGACGTTTGCCGGACGACGGTTGTGCGGCTTGCGCGGATCGCCGCCGGTTGATCGGGAGGCCGTGATCGATCGGGTCTTGCGAGTGGCGCAGTTTGCGGTCGAATTCCCGCAAGTGGCCGAGGTGGAAATCAATCCACTGCGGGTGCTGGAGAAGGGCGCCGTGGCGATCGATGTGAGAATACGAGTGATAAGTGATGAGTGACGAGTGAATAGCTTACCATCATCATTAGCAACTCACTCGTCACTTGTCACTCGTCAGTAGATCAAATAATCCGGCCAGCATTCCACTTCCGACCAGGCAAACGGATTGAACCACTTAACGCCCTTGCAGGTGGGGCCTATGGGGCCGCCCGCAATGAAACGCCCCAACTCGCGCGCGCCCCACGATCCTTTGAACCCCATCCACTTCAAATGACGGCGCGCCGGATTATCGGCGCTGACCATGTCGATGGGATCAGGCAGCACTTCCACCTGCGGGGTAAGCGGCGGATGTTGCGCCCCAGGCTCCGGCACGAAGTCGCGGTTGCCGGTGTTGATCTTGAATCCGATTTTGAATTTCAACTGCCCGAAGATGACGCCTGACAACTCCGTGTTGTGGCCGTCAGGGATGTACTGAAAATACGAAGCGTGTGAGCCGGACGCGATGTACACGACGGGATGTGTGTCCTCCAGGTGTTCGATGTCTGCCCAGTGGCGGCGCGCGCCGTTCTCATGCTCAGAGTATGTCGCGCCGAGCGGCGCCCAGGTGCTGCCCTGCCGGCGCAGAAAAACCGTGATGCTTTCCCAGTCGGCTTCGTGGATGTTGGCCCAGTCGTCGAAGTAATAGCAGAACCAATATTGCAGCGCCAGATCGTCGGGCTGAGTTTGCCCGCCGGGTTGGTAGAAAGGCCGGCCTACTTTTCCTTCATACTCTGCGAATTCGACCTTCAGATTGGCTTCGCCAGCTTTCACAGCTTCTTCGCGCGTCAGGATGTGGGCGTAAACTGTCAGCGGAAATCGATCACGTCCCGTGCGCCCTGTGGCATCCGACTGATCCAAAATATCGAAATAAGTGTTCCAGGCTTGCTGCGGATTAGGGATAGGCCCGCCCAGCAAGCGAATCTGGTGCGATGTGTTATCACTCTTGGCGAGGTTGTCCAGCGTGGTCGGGGGACGGCTGTTCTGATTGAACAACCACTCGATGTGCCCCTGGCCCAGCGAACGCAATGTGCCGGGAAATAAGCGGCCTCGTTCCAACAGCAATTCCAGGCTGCGCGGATGATAATCGCCGGCGCCGCCTTCAATTCTAGGCTTGCCGAGTTCCTTCCTTTCAGGGAACAAGATCAGACGTGGCGCATAACGCTGCGCGAGTTCGACGCGTTCTTCCCAGGTGAGCGTGGACATGAATCTCCTCCAGAACGTAGCCTGACTTACTATACAACAAAAGTTGAGCAAAGGCATAATCGGTTTTGACGCCGGCCAATCCTGTACTACAATGTTCTTCAGATTGAAGGCTTACTTAGGCGAGAGGAGACCATGACGGTTAATGATCTGCAATGTCCTAATTGTGGAGCGCCGATCGATTTTGCGGGCAGCACGCAAGCGATCTGTTCGTTCTGCCAGTCGAAGTTGTATTTCACACCTGAAGGGGTCAAGACGGAGAGCGTTTTGAATGATGTGCTCAAGGGCAAGCCCGCGACGGCCGGGATTGATCTCTCAGGCATCCTGGAGCAGCTGCGGGCGGGCAAAAAGATCGAGGCGATCAAGCTGTATCGCGAACAGACGGGTCTGGGCTTGAAGGAAGCGAAGGACGCCGTCGAAGCGATCGAGCGTGGCGAGACGCCGGAGTTGACGCTGCGTGTGACCTCAGCCACGCATGGCGTGTCCGGGGTCGATCTCGATCAGATCACTGAGCTGTTGCTGCAAAACAAAAAGATCGACGCGATCAAGCTGTATCGCGAACAGACGGGTCTGGGCTTGAAGGAAGCGAAGGACGCTGTCGAAGCAATCGAACGCGGCGAGACACCCGCGCTGCCTTCACCACGGTTGCTTGCAACGGCTCCCCATCCTTACAGCATCGATTTGGATTCGATCACGGCGTTGGCGCGCCAGGGCAATAAAATCGGTGCGATCAAGTTGTATCGTGAGCAAACGGGCGTGGGGCTGAAGGAAGCGAAGGACGCCGTCGAAGCGATCGCGCGGGGCGAAATGCCGGTGGTGACAATCGATCAGCACCGTGGCGCGCCGGAGACCTCAACTCAATCACGCGGCGTTTCCACCTTCTCCGGCTGTCTGGGTTGCCTGCCGATACTGTTGTTCGTCGGCCTCTGCGCGGGGCTGATCATGTTTACCAGCCAGATCGCATTTCGCGCATGGGGACCGCTGGACCAGGTCATGCAGATTCTCAACAATGATCCTCAAGTCACACAGGCTTTCGGACAGCCACTCAACGTGGGGCCGTTTATTACGGGCAGCATCAGCGGTGGCGATACGTCTTCGTCGGCGCATTTCAGTGTGCCGTTGTACGGCCCGCAGCGCAGCGGTACGCTGCAGGTCAGTGGCAGTTGGCGGCGGGGTGTGTGGGACATCAGCATCAGTGTCCTCTATGCGGGTGAAGACGGTGAGGAGCAAACGATTTACATCACACAGAAAGTAAAGTGAACAAGGAGTGATGATGATGGAACTTGTGCTGCTGCCTCGGCCACGCCAGATCGAACTGTTTGAGCAGGCACACGTGCTGCGTGGCGATCGGTTCATCCTGTTGGATGGGACCGATCCGCAGGCCCTGCGTTTTGCCGCGCAGCGCTTTCAGACTACGCTGCAACGGGTGTGCGGACTGCAATGGTCATTGCACGCCAGCGCTGTGGCGCCGCAGGAGATGATCGGGTTGGCGCTGCATCTAGCGCCCGATCGTGTAACGCACCCGCAAGGATATGAGCTGACGATCGGGCCGGAACAGATCAGCATTGAGGCGCATGACGCCGCCGGCGTGTTCTATGGCATCTGCACGTTGATCCAAATTCTGGAAGGCAGCGAGCAGGCCGCGCAGCTGCCCGGCCTGCATATCGTCGATTGGCCGGACTTCCCGGTGCGCGGCGTGATGCTCGACATCAGCCGCGATCGTGTGCCGACCCTGAAGACCACGCGCGCCCTGATCGATCGTCTGGCGAGTTGGAAGATCAACCAATTCCAGTTGTATACCGAGCACACTTTTGCGTATCTGAATCATCCCGAAGTGTGGGCGAATGCTTCGCCGCTCACGGGCGAGGAGATTCTGGAATTGGACGCTTACTGCCACGAACGCCACATCGAACTGGTGCCGAATCAGAATTCGTTCGGGCACATGCAGCGCTGGTTCGAGCACGCGCGTTACGCGCCGCTGGCCGAAGCGTCGGACGGCTTTGATTTTCCGTGGGGCGATCGCAGCGCGGGGCCGTTCAGCCTGTGCCCGATCGATCCCGGCAGCCTGACGCTGGTGACGGGTCTCTTCGACGAATTGCTGCCGCACTTCACCAGCCGGATGTTCAACGTGGGCTGCGACGAAATCTTCGATCTGGGACAGGGCCGCAGTCGTGCGGAGTGCGATCGGGTGGGCACGGGCCGCGTGTATGTGGACTATCTGCGCAAGATCTATCAAGCGGTGACCGAGCGTCAGCACGTCATGCAGTTCTGGGGCGATATCATCGTGCAGTATCCTGAGTTGATTTCAGAATTGCCGCGCGATGCGATTGCGTTGGAATGGGGTTACGAGGCCGATCATCCGTTTGATGCACATGGCGCGCAGTTGGCGCAGGCGGGCCTGCCGTTCTATGTGTGCCCCGGCACGTCGTCGTGGAATTCGATCGGCGGGCGCACGGATAATGCGCTGGCGAATTTACGCAACGCCGCCGAGCATGGTCTGAAGCACGGCGCGCGTGGTTACCTCAACACCGATTGGGGCGATAACGGCCATTGGCAGTCGCTGCCGATTAGCGAATTGGGCTTTGCGATGGGGGCGGCGTATGCGTGGGCGTGGGAGGCCAATCGGGCGTTGGATGTGCCGCGCGTAGTGAGTCAATGCGTGTTCGATGATCCCAGCGGCAACCTGGGACACGTGGCCTACGATCTCGGTAACGTTTATCAGACGCTGGGTTTTGTGCCGAACAATTCGTCGGGGTTGTTCTGGATGCTGCACTGGCCGTTAACGCAAGTGGCCGAATATCGTGACAGTGTGTCGCCGGAAACGCTGCACGCGACGCTAACCGCGATCGATCACGCGTTAGCGCCGTTGCCAGAGACGCGCAGCACGCGGGCCGATATCGATTTGCTGCGGCGTGAGTTTGAACTGGCGGGCTGGATGCTGCGACATGCGGCGCAGCGCGGCCTGCTGGCGATCGGCGCACCGCTGGGGTCCATACGCGATCTCGATCGCGATCTGCGTGCGATCGTGCGCGAGTACGAAGTGGTGTGGCTGGCGCGCAATCGGCCCGGCGGTTTGAGTGACAGCGTGGCGCGGCTGGCGCGCTTGCACGAGGATTATGTGGCAAGCTAAACAAAAGCCGGGTTTTTCCGTGCCTGTCGTTTCAGTGCGACAATTGCGGAGCAACCCGGTTCTATGTCCAGCGTGATTTACTGATACTTCTCGATTTCTTGATCGAATTTCTTGCGGAGTTTTTCGCCTTCCGGCGCAGCCGCGGTCTCACGCAGAGCCATCAACGCGGTGATCATCTTTTCGGTGTTGCGTTTCTGATCGCGCAGGGCCTTCCAACCTTTGCGGCGTGCCTTGCCCACGATGTCGTCGCCCAGATCGATCGTGTCGTAGTCTTTGCACGCTTCCATCAGCAGCCAATCCTCTAGCGCGTGATTGGATTCCGTCTGCAAGCGCGTTTCCAACTCGATAATCTCGGCCTGATATCGGGCAATCGATTGATCGATGAGTTTCACCATTTCATTTTTTGCCATACCGCAGCCTCCTAAGCTGTCACCGCCGGTCTGTCGATTTCAGCCTAATTGTAACCCATGTTGCCAAACTGCGTCGCAGCGCAGATAACTGAATCACGAGGATAAGCCATGTCGAAACCAGCTGAATATGTCAGCGAACCATTTCCTGCGGCGCGGCAGTTTGTCGTCGATGCCGGACGCTGGGGCGCACGGCGACACGTCATTCATGGTTTGCTGGAACTCGATGTGACGCCGGCGCGGCAGGCAATACAAACTCACAAATCTCGCACCGGCGAGACACTATCGTTCACGGCGTTTGTGGTGACTTGCTTCGCCCAGGCGATCGATCAAGATAAGCGCGTTCAGGCCTATCGCAACTGGCGCAATCAGTTGATCGTGTTTGACGAAGTGGATGTCGTCATCATGATCGAGGCCGAGCAGGGCGGCGTGGCGATTCCGCACATCGTCCGCGCGGCGAACCATAAGACCTTCCGCCAGATCCATGAGGAGATCCGCGCGGTGCAGATGCGCCCCGCGCGCAGCGAACAGCGATCCGGCGGGTTGGCGCGGTTCGGGCCGCTTTTGCCGGTATGGACGCGCGATCTATTTCACTGGTGGCTGGTGAAGACCCCCGTGCGCTTGAAACGGTATGGAGGGACGTGCATCGTGACGTCGGTGGGCATGTTCGGCAAAGGCAGCGGTTGGGGCGTCGGGTTTTTGCCACTGCATACGCTGGGACTCACAGTCGGGGGCCTAACGGAAAAACCGGGCGTGGTCGAGGGACAAATCGTCATTCGTGAATATCTCGATCTCACCCTTAGCTTCGATCACGACATCGTCGATGGCGCACCCGCGGCGCGTTTTGCGCAAAAGTTGAAAGGGTTGATTGAGAGTGGTTACGGCTTGGAAGTAGACACGTAAGCAAGGAAACAAGGAACTCGTCTACTTGTCTGCTTGTCTACTTGTGTCCTGATCTACTTTCTGAATCAGGGCTAACGTCAGCATGAACACAAAGGCCAGATCGACCACGAAGTAGGAAGCGTCCACCAGACCGTGCGTGAGGAAGTCAATCATCGAAGCCATGAGGCCAATGATCAAGGCCCACTGATCAATGACCAATGATTGCTTCGCCCGACGCAGCACGCGGAACGCCGTGACCCAGAACGCGGCCTGCATCCAGATAAACACGCCTAACCCGATCAAGCCCAGCCGCGCCGCAAAATCCAGCACGACGTTGTGCGGATGAGACAATGACGGCTCTTGCCACGCTTCCGGCCGCAGATAACGGCCGCGATAGGCGTACAGAAAATTATCAGGGCCTACGCCAAACCACGGCTGATCGCGAATCATCTCCAGTGTACTTTTCCACAGCGCCACGCGGAAGAACGATGTGTCGCCTCCACCACTGAACAAGGCCTGAATCCGCGGCGAGTTCAAGAGTGGAATCGCCGCGACGGCGCCGACGATGAGCACGCCAAGGGTGGCCCACAACCAACGGCCACCTGCCAGAAGGCCAATCGCCAAAATCGAAAGTGGCAGGCCGATAAAGATAGCGCCGCGTGATTGGCTAAGCAGGATCGCCGCACCGATCGGGATGAGGGCGAGGCCGTAGAAGAGGCGGCGTCTGCCGACTCCCACCAAGGCCACGGCCAACCCGATCGGAAACACGCGGCCTAAAAACAGCCCTACGTTGTTGGGCGAACCATAGACACTGCGCAAGCGTTGTACGCCTTCCTCCGCGGTGATGATGTTGAGGTTGAAAGCGTACAACACCAGCCCGATGACGGCGACGAGCACACCGGCCAACACCAGCCCATCGACGATGCGCCACACGGCGCGTCGATCGAGTTGGGCGGCGCGCATGAGCGCGTAGTACCCGATCGGCTCCAGAATGATCACGCGAAACTCGCGTAGCGCAAACTGCCGATACTCTGCCAGAAAAACTGAAATGACGGAGACGACGAGGAAGGCGAGCACCGACCAGTCGAGAGACGTGATACGTAGTGCGTAGTGCGTAGTGCGTGGCGTTGCGCGAACGGACCACGCACCACGCACCACGCACGACACCACGCACATCAGCAGGATCAACTCGCTCATCGAGAAGGCCGACTCGAACAGTTGCCGGGGCAGGAAGAAGAACGGCGCAAACAACGCCACCAGCGCCAGACCCAGATCGAGCCGCAGGATGATGAGGACGAGCAGCACCAATCCGCTGATGAGGGTCAGGATCAACCACGGGGAGACGTAGAAAATCGTCGCGGCGGCCAACGTGGCGATGAGGTTGGTGGTATCACCCGCGCGTCGATACGCGGCTGCCACGTCCACGCCCCACGTCATCCAGGCTGAAGCATAAACGACGAGCGATGTGACTACGGCGATAATCACTTGTTTGCTTTCACTCAGTCGCGCCCACATGGCTGCGACTGCGCGACCGACGCTCCCCCATTCGGCTGTGCGTCCAAAATAAAGCGCACCTGCGATCAGCAGCAAGCCACTCACCGCTAACAATCCGTAGATCGTGTTGAGACTGCTGCGGTCTTCACTCCGTCCCACACTCCAGCCGATGAGCGACCACTGATTCCAACCGCGCTCGGTGACGATCTCGGCGACGTGATCGGTATCAGACAACCCGGTGGCAACCGGTATCGTTTGAATATCAGTCACGTTGATGTCCGGCGGAATGAGTTGCAGATACGCGCCGTTCTCGTCGTGGGGCAGGGCGTTGGCGGGTTGACCATCGACCGTGATGTAGAAGTTGGCGCGATCGGCCGCGCGGCGCACGCGCAGGGCAAAATCGCTGCCGTGAAATGGAATCGATACTTTGTCGCCGGTCTGACTCCAATCGGCGCCCAATTCGCTGAAGCGCCAATTGCCGGTGAAAGTTGCCAATGGATTCGGCTGATACGTCGGGCTGCCGGGGCGATCTTGCAGTGCGGCTGGGTAGTAACCTTGCGAGAGTTCTGAAACTCTCGCAAGGTTTTCGGGGAGGTTATTCTTGATCGCAAAGCCCCAGCGCGGATTGTCTTTGGACGCGGCCGGTTCCCAATTCTCGATCGTCATCACGCCCAACCACTGCCAATTCGTGCGCGCGTATTCAATGGCGCGCTGCGTGTAGGCGCGTTGTTGTTCGAGTGTCGCGCGTCCCCACGGCGAATTCTCGGCGGTGTTCCAACCAAACTGCGTGGCCCACAGCGCTTTATCCGCATCACCGTGACGTTCCATTTCTTCGCGCAGCAACACCAGATGCTGGAAATTGAGCACGTTGGGATCGATGCGATGATCATCGGGCGTGGTATCAAACCCATACGGTTTGCCGGCCACCACATCAAACAGATCGCGCGCACCCGCTTCATATAAGCGCCGTAGGAATAACCAATCGGCCATGTTCGCCTGGCTGGTCTCGACGGTGGGCGCGAGTCCTGCTAACACGATCGTCGCCGTGGGATCGACTTGTTTGATCGCGTCGCGCGCTTGCCGCAATAGCTCGGCATAC
>Ga0182021_10008347_pt1 | contig 12272 bp, 8 predicted proteins | sample 612E3MmetaG_FD_120493 | JGI IMG/M metagenome (GOLD analysis project Ga0182021, IMG submission 120493) | Permafrost microbial communities from Stordalen Mire, Sweden - 612E3M metaG (Illumina Assembly) | ecosystem: Environmental > Terrestrial > Soil > Wetlands > Permafrost | place: Sweden...
AGCAGCGCCGCCGATAGGGGCACGGTGCGACCGGACTGCACGGGCGGACCGGGCGGGACGTTCCCGGGCGAGCTCGGGGCCTCCGTCGTGATGCTGGGGTCGTCGAGGCCGAACGGGACGTGCGTTTCGTGGTCGCTCGTCGCGGCATTCGCCGGCAGCATGGGATCGACCGCGCTCGGCGCGCTCGGCGCGGGAGGCGCGGGCGGCGGCGGAGCTGCCGCGGCGTACGCGGCAGGCACGGGAGGCGCGGTTCGCGGAGCGAACGGTTTCGCGCCGGCGGGCGGGGGCGGCTTCGCGGGGGGAGCCCTCGGTCGCGGCGGAACGACGGCGTGCGATGCCGCGGCAGCCAGCGCCGAGAGATCGTTGCTGGCGGCGTCGGTGCGAGGAGGCTCGGCGCGTGCGGGCGCGGGGGCGGCGCGCGCGGGTGCCGCCGGTGCCGGGCGCGCGGGCTCGGGGGCGGCGCGTGCGGGTGCCGCCGGTGCCGGGCGCGCGGGCTCGGCGGGGGCTGGGCTGCCGCGCGACCTCATGAGCTCGTCGAGGACCTGGTCGGGCACGCGCGCGACCCTGGTGGGCGCGCCGTACGGGTCGTCGGCACCCTCATCGGGCGGGGGCGCCGTTTCGAAGCCGTCCCGCATCTTGTCGTCGTCTCTCGGCATCGAACTCGACTGCGCGGTCTCAGGGCTCGGCGAGGGAGAGCGTCACCGCTTGCTCGTCGCGGTGTCTTCGGAGCTGGCGAGATCGAGATGGCGCCGGATGTGCTCCACGAGCTCCTGGGGAGAGCACCTTGAGCGCTCGCGTCGCGCTGCATCCGTCGACGCCGGGCATCGACAGGTCCATCACGATGACCGCGGGGTGATGCGAGCGCGCCGCCTCGATTGCGGTCGCGCCGTCCACTGCGCCGATGACGCTGAAGCCCGAGAGCTTCAGGTACTCCATGTACATCTCGCGGTTGTCCGCGACGTCGTCGACGACGAGGATCCGAGGCCGCCGCAGCTGAGCGCGGGACCGGGAAGGCTTCGGGCCGGCGGGAGCGGCGGGGGGAGAAGGAGGGGGAGGCGCGGGAGTCGACTTGCGCGCCATGCCCTCTTTCGTAGCACGACGCGGGCCGCCAGAAACTGGTCGCTGGAGTTGCCAGTTGCGGCTGGGCTGGTTCTACGCGTTTTTCTCGGAACCGCGCGCGCCGGCTACGCCACGAGCAGCTTCTTGAGCTGGGCGCGCAGCGCCTCCGGGCTTCGTTCGGCGCGCTCGGCGACGAGGCCACGGTAGTTCTTTCCGCCCACCGCGAGCAGCGAGCGCGCGATCGCCAGCACGACGGCATCCTCGCGCGAGAGCGCATTGCCCTGCGGGGTCGCGATGCGCGCATCGACGGGCGCGTCGCGAGGAGGCGTCATCAGCTGCGCGAGCAGCGACACCGCGAGCTCCCTCGCGCTCGGCACGGTGTGCGAGAGCGCCACCGCCGCCGCGGCGCGCAGCTCTTCGCCGGCGGGGAGGCGCCGCAACAAGATCGCCTGGAGGCGCGGGATGACGTGCTCGTCGATCCCCTGGAGCTGCGCGATGCCGGCGATGCCGGCGATGCGCACGAGGTCGTCCTTGCTCTGCAGCATGCCCACGAGCAACGGTTTGGCGCGCTCGGCCCACATCTTCACGATCGACGCCGTGGCTGCGCGGCAGACGCCCGAGACGTTGACGCGGAGATATTTGACGACGAGGTGACCGGCCTGCTCGTCGCCGACCAGCGGCACGGAGAGCAGGAGATCCTCGGCGAGCTCCATCGCACGCGGGTTGTGCGACTGGTCGCTGGCGATGATCTTCTCGAGGGCGGCGCGGACGACCGGCCACGCCTTGGGACCGAAGTCCTTCAGCACGGTGGTGAACGTGCCGCGGATGCTCTGGTCGTTCGCGAGCTTCACGCGCGCTCCGTAGAGGCCGTAGGCGCCGGCCACGCCCGCGTTCACGAGGAGGCGCTTCGCGTGATCGCGGCTCTCCTCGCTTCCCGTGAGGAGCTGCTCGGCGACGCTCGACAGGATCGCGGGGTCCGAGAAGACGCGGAGGAGGTTCGCGGCGACGTGCGCCCGAGAGCCCACCGCCTGCGTGCCCTCCATCGCGATGCCGTTGAGCGTGCTCGACACCGCCCACAGCGCGCGGGTCTCGCCCGCCGCCGCGAGAGCACGGAGCGCAACCTCGAGACGCGCGGCGGCTTGCTTGAACACGCGCGGGTCGGGCGTCTGCGTGAATCGCTTCAGCCATACCGCCGGGTTCTCGACGAGCGCCTGCGCGACCTCGTCGAGGGCGACAGCGGCGGACGCGCTGGGCTGCTGACCGGCGGGCGATGGCGCGCCGGCCGCGCCGTATGCGCTCGGTGCGTAGACCGGGCCGCGCTCGAGCCATGCCGGAGCCGCATCGGGAGCGCTGGCCGGAACGCCCCCGGGCTTCATCGCGCGGGCGGGCAGCGGCGGAGGCTGCGCCGGCATCCCCGGCTGCGTCGCGTGCGTCGGCGACGGAGGCGGGGTGATCGGCTTCATCTCCTCGCTCGTGCCCATCGAGCGACCGAGCGAGCCTCCGCGCACCGAGGCCGGCGCGCCGCCGAGCGCGTTCGAGGGCGCAAGCAGCTCGCGCAGCTCGGCGCGCAGCTCGCGCATGTTCTGAGGACGATCCTCGGGCTCCTTCGCGAGAGCCCTCAGGATGATCTTCTCGAGCAGGGGGTCGACGCCGGGCCGCACGATCGACGGCGTGGCCGGCTCGGTGAACTGATGCTTGTTGAGGATCGACTGCGGCCGCTCCGACATGAACGGGACCTGGCCCGTCGCCAGCTCGTAGAGGACGACGCCGCAGGCGTAGACGTCGCTGCGAGCATCGAGCTCGTCGCCGCGGCACTGCTCGGGCGACATGTACTCGGGCGTACCGGCGATGATCCCCGCCTCGTGCGCGGCGCCGGGCAGCGCGCGATGCTGCGCGATGCCGAAGTCGCAGACCTTCACGAGCTCGATGGGCTGACCGTCGTCGTCTTGCCCGGGAACGATGACGAGGTTCTCCGGCTTGATGTCGCGATGGACGATCCCGCGAGCGTGCGCGTGCGAGAGCCCGGCGCACGTCTGCATCATGACCTCGGCGATGCGCTGGGCGGGGAGCGCGCCGTCCTTGTTGAGCACTGCCCGCAGCTCGACGCCGGCGAGGAACTCCATCGCGAGATAGAGGAGGCCGTCGGGCTCCTGACCGAAGTCGATGACGCGCGTGATGTTCGGGTGGTCGAGCCGGCTCGCCGCGAGCGCTTCGGCGTAGAACCGGCGACAGAAGTCGATGTCGTGCTGGAACGACTCGTGGAGGACCTTCACCGCGACCGCCATGCGAAGCTCGCGATGGCGCGCCTTGTAGACGGCGCCGACGCCGCCACGGCCGATGAGCGTCTCCATCATCAGCTTGCCGCCGGCGAGGGCGCGGCCGAGGATGTTGTCGACGGGCTCCTGAGGGAGCGGGCTCGCCCGCGAGAGGTCCGCGGTGTGGCTCGCGGAGAGGGTCATGTTGGTCGTCGCACGACGGCTGCGCACGACACCGTTCATGCCGGGCGGCGCTTCGCTGTGGCTGGCCGCTGGCCTCGCGTCCGGCATCTGCTGGATGCGCATCGGGAAGCCGTCCTCGGTGGGCGGGCCCAGCGGCAACGCGAGGTAGAAGAGGGGCTCCGCCATCGTGGGCAGGTGCACCTCGAGGACGTGCTGCGACGCATTGACCGGCGCCGTATCGAGCGGCACGTACACCTGACTGCCCGTGAAGGCGGCGGCGTCGAGAACCTCCTTGGCTTCGTCGTCGGCAAGATCGGCGACGAGGACGGGCAGGAGGTCTTCCGGGGGCAGGGATGCCATCAGAGACTCGCCTCCGAGGATCTCACCTGCGACCGCACGGGTCAACGTAGGCCTAGGCGATGGCGCCGCAGCTCACGTTGCAATTCCGCGAGGCTGCATTGCATATTTGAAGTGTCGACCGCTCGATCGGTACGGAGCGCACGCTCGTTTACGCGCTCACGCGCGAGAGATCTCCCTGCCTACCCTGTAGCTGCCGAGCTCGCAGCGCGTGTGCGGACCCGAAAGGTGCTCAGGGGTAGTGACAGGTGCCGTTGGTGCACGGCACGCCGGAGCAGCAGTCGCCGGTCGCCGCGCACGCCTGGCCGTAGAGCGCGCAGACCGGCGGCGGCGGACCCGCGGCGTCGGTGCCGGCGTCGGGCGGCGGTTGAACGATGCCGCCGTCGGTGCCGGGAGGCGGCGTGGTGGAGACGCCGCCGTCGGGGAGGAGCGTTCCGCCGCACACGCCCGACGCCGAGCCGGCGGGGAGCGCGCAGGGGAGACCGTTGCAGCAGTCGGCGTTCGACGTGCACGCCGTGCCCTGCATCTGGCAGGTCGAGCCGCAGACGTACGGCTTCGTCGCCTTCGTCGCGGGGTCCGTGTTGAGGAGGCACGGGTCACCACAGCAGTCGGCGCTCGACGCGCACTGCGTGCCGGCCGCGGGCTTACCGCCCGCGCAGTTCAGGTCGGGAAGGACCGTGCAGCGCGGGATGCCGTTCGAGTCGAGCTGGCACGTGGGGTTCGTGTTGGCGTTGCCCGCGCAGCAGTCGATGTTGATGCTGCACGCCTGGGCGCCGCCCACCGTCGAGTTGCCCGGCTTGCAGACCGCGCCGGCGGGGCTGCACACCGTCTGGACGTAATTGCAGGTGCCGAACGTGGCGGAAGGCGACGACTTGATGCACTGCACGTCGGTCGACTGCATGCCGCCGTTGGACTTGATCGAGCCCGCGAGATCCTTCACGCCGCAGCACTCGTTGGTCGACGTGCAGAGGTCGCCGATGATGTGACAGCCCGACTCGGGCTGACACACGCCGAGGCCCGAAGAAGGAGACGGCGCGCACGAGCGGCTGCAGCAGCTCGCGCCGGTGCACGTTCCGTCCGGAGAGCAGAGCTCACCGGCCGGCTTGCAGGGCTGACCGCCGCCCATCGGGACCACCGAGCACGTACCGACGGCGGCGCCCGCGGCCTTCGTACACGCACCGCCGCAGCACTGCAGGTCGGTCGAGCAGATCTCGCCGTCCACGGTGCAGAACGACGGGTTCGCGCACACGCCGTTGTTGCAGTAGCTCGACGCGCACTGCGAATTCATCGTGCACGGGTTGCCGCTGGTCGGCTTCGGGCCGAGCGGCTTGCAGGTGCCGCCGCCCTTGCCGTCGGGGACGCACTGGTCACCGCAGCAGTCCGAGCTCACCGCGCACGCGAGGTTGTCGGCGACGCATTGCGTGCTCGAGCACGTTCCACCCGCGCACGACCCGGTACAGCACGTGTTGCCGGTGGTGCAGGCTTCACCGGGCAACGAGCACAAGGTCGAGGGGGCCGCACACTTGCCGCTCGTCTTGTCGCAGTTCGCCGTGCAGCAATCGGTGCTCGCCGTGCACGTGTCGGCGACGGCCTTGCACGTGCCGGTCTCGGCGCGACTGCCGTCGAGGATCATGTCGATGAAGCCGTCGGGGCCTCCGCCGTCTCCTCCTGGATTGACCGAGCCCTCGGTGTCGCCGTCGCCCGTGCCGGCGGCGTCGGTGATGTCGGGCACGACCGAATCGCTTCCACAGGCCGTGACGATCACGTTCGTCAGCGCGGCCGCGGCGATCAAACCAAGAGCAGTCCAGGGAAGCTTCTTCATGGCGACTCGATCGTGACCGAGCGCATGCGACCGGTAAACGGCAACGTCGCGTTCCGCTTACGTTTTGTCGGACCACATCGCAGACCAAGATGGTGACCATGCGGTGGTCACCGGAGCTACCGCTCGGCGACGCCGTACGCCGCCGGGAGATCTCTACTCGTCGTGCTTGTCCCACGAAACGCCGTACAGCTCTCGCTTCTTGAGGAGCTCGCGCAGATGGTGCCGCGCGATGTCCGCCTCGCGCGAGGCGAGCGAGACGTTGCCGTTGCAGCGACGCATCAGTGCGGAGAGGTAAGTCGACTCGAAGCGCTCGACCGCCCTCTCCTTCGCGTCCTTGAACGTCCCGGAGACATCGAGCGGGCTGCGCTCGTCGGGCGTGCCGCGGAACCCGAAGCCCTCGCCGGCGACGTCGGCGCGGCGGATGACGTCGTCGCTCGTCAGCGCCGCGGCGCGCTCGAGCGCGTTGCGCAGCTCGCGTACGTTGCCCGGCCACGGGTGCGCCACGAGCTGGGCGACGGCGTCGTCCTCGATGCTCAGGGTCGCGTCCTTCGCGATGGCGCCGAGGAGCTTGCGACAGAGCAGCGGGATGTCCTCGATCCGATCACGAAGCGCCGGCACGAAGATGCGGACCTGCGCGAGGCGGAAATAGAGGTCCTCGCGAAAACGACCGTGCTCGATCTCGTTCCGCAGATCGTGGCTCGTCGAGGCGAGCACGCGAACATCGACCTTGGTGACGGAGTGCCCGCCCACGCGGGTCAGCTCCTGGCGTTCGAGCAGGCGGAGCAGCTTCGACTGCGTGGCCGCGGGCAGCTGCCCGACCTCGTCGATGAAGACCGTGCCGCCGTTGGCGGACTCGAAGACGCTCGGCGCCACTCCGCCCTGCGCCGGTAGCTCCTGACCGAAGAGCACAGTGTCGATGAGCGCGGCGGGCACCGACGTGACGTCGACGACGATGAACGGCGCCGCAGCGCGCGGCGATTTCGCGACCACCGCGCGAGCCATCTCCTCCTTGCCGGTGCCGGCCTCGCCCTGGAAGAGGATGCTGAGCGTCTTCTTCGACACGCGGTCGAGGGTCGAGAAGATCTCGCGCATCGTCGTCGATGCGCCGACCAGCTCGCCGAACGACTCGTCGGGGCTCACCGCGGCGGGGGTCGCGCTGTCGTCGGCCTCGATGCGGAGCGTCGTGTCGCCGACCACGAGCTCGGCGCCGACCGCCAGCTCGATGTCGGTGACGCGATGCGGACCGAGCCACGTGCCGTTCGTGCTTCCGGCGTCGCGGACGTGGATGCGATCGGCGACGCGCCGGAGCTCGAGATGAACGCCGCTGACCCGCTTGTCCTCGATCACGAGATCGTTGGTCGCGTGGCGGCCCACGGTGGCGAGGGCCCGCGTCATCGCCACCGCGCGTCCTGCGCCGGGGCCCGAGACGGCGACCACTCGCGGGACGGCGTAGCTGCGCTCGGGCGCGAGGGCCTGATTGACTGCCGTGTCTCCGCGAATGGTTTTTTCGCTCATGGAATTTCTCGTATGGTAACGCGGATGCGATTTCGTAGCGGCCTGCTTGCTGCGGCGCTCCTTGCGGGGTCGCTGGCCCGCGTCGGGGGGGCGCGCGCGCAGACCTCGCCGGATCTCGCGGAGGGCCGCCAGCTCTTCGTCGAGGCGCTCGCCGACGAGGAGCACGGTCGCTTCGCCGCGGCGCTCGAGAAGTACAAGCGCGTGCAGGCCATCCGCGACACGGTCAACGTGCGTTATCGCATCGGCGCCGCGCTCGAAGGCCTCGGCAGGGTGGCGCGCGCCGTCGACGCGTACGGCGCCGCGGTGAAGCTGGGCGTCGACAACGGCACGGATGCCGACGTGGTGCGCGGGGCGCAGGCACGCCTCGACCTGCTCCGCCCGCGCATCGCGCACCTCGCGGTTCACGTGACCCCGCAGACCTTCGGCGACGTCGAGGTCCAGGTCGACAGCGAGCCGGTGCCGGCCCAGGCGCTCGGTGACGTCGCTGTGGACCCCGGTCCGCACGTCGTGACGGCGAGCGCCAAGGGCGCGCGGCCCTTTCGCGCGCCGATCACGCTCTCCGAAGGCGGGCGCGCCGGGGTGCCGGTCGTGCTCGAGCCCCTCTCCGGCGAGCCGGCGCCGCAGCCTCCGCCACCTCCGCCGCCGGGGTCGGACCGCGCTGCGACGTATCGCACGGTCGGCCTCGTGACGGGCGCCGCGGGCGGCGTGTTGATCCTGGGCGGCGCGGTCGTGCTCGTCCTCAGGGCCGGCGCCATCTCGAAGCTCCACGACAACTGCCCGAGCGGGAGCTGTCCGGCCTCGCAGCAGCAAGATCTGACGAGCACGCGCGATCGGGCACTCGCCTTCGGCCCCCTCGGCGGCGTGATGCTCGGTGTGGGCGCCCTCGCCGTCGGAACGGGCATCGTGCTGTTCACGGTCGCAGGGCGCGACACGCAGACGGCGACGCGCATCGTGCCGGTGACCACGACCCAAGGCGCTATGCTGAACCTCGTGCGGCGGTTCTGATGAGGTCTGCTCTCATGCGCGGGATCCCGGCGAGCATGTGGCTCGTGACGGCCTGGTACCTGGGCTGCGCGTCCGTGCCCGACATCCGCTTCGTGAGCGACGTGCCGGAGGGCGGTCCCGACGACGCGAGCACTGCGATCGACGGCGCGAAGACGGACGGCAGCGTCGCGAACGACGGGTCGATGGGCGGCGACGCGGCCCCGTCGTGCACGACGGCGTCGCCCGGCGGCGGAGCGACCTGCTGCGGTGACGTGTGGTGCATCGGCGACTGCAGCTCGAACAACTGCGACCTCTGCGCGAACCGGGGCTGTCAGACCGGCGAAGTCTGCTGCGGGAAGACCGGCAACGTCGTGTGCAAGACGCGCTGTCCGTGAGCTGAAATCAGCTACATTTGACTCGATGACCGCGGCTCGCACGGACGGCGGCGCGGAGCGAAAGCCCGGCGATCGGATCGCCCGCAAGCTCGAGCTCGTGAGGCGGCTCGCCGAGGGCGGGATGGGCGAGCTGTGGGTGGCTCGCAACCTGAACACGCAGGCCGAGGTGGCCATCAAGCTGCTGCGTCCGCACCGCGCCGACGACGACCACGCCGCCGAGCGCTTCCGCCACGAGGCCGAGCTCGGAGCGAAGCTCACGCACCGGAACGTCACGCGCGTCTTCGACCTCCTCGTGGACGAGGACGGCGCGCTCGTCCTCGTCATGGAGCTGCTCCACGGCCGGACGCTGGAGGCCGCCTACAAGGAGAAGGGCACGCTCGGCTGCCGCGAGGCGGTCGAGATCATCGTGCCGGTCCTCGGCGCCCTGCAGCACGCGCACGACCGCGGCGTGATCCATCGCGACGTGAAGCCGTCGAACATCTTCCTCGACGTCGATCCCGACGGGCACACGACGCCCAAGCTCCTCGATTTCGGCATCGCGAAGACGCACGACTTCTCCGCGCTCACGCACACGGGCGAGGCGCTCGGGTCGCCGCGCTACATGTCTCCGGAGCAGGTCCGCGCGAGCAAGCAGCTCGATGGTCGGAGCGATCTGTTCAGCATCGGCGTCGTCCTCTACGAGATCATCACCGGCGAGAATCCCTTCGATGCGCCGTCGCCGACCGCCGCGCTCGCGCAGGTGCTCGAGCTCGAGGTCGACCCTCATCCCAAGATCGAGCCGCGGCTCTGGCTCGAGATCCAGCGCGCGCTGGCGAAGCAGCCCTACGAGCGGCACGCCACGGCGAACGAGCTGTCCGAGGCTCTCTGTCGCGCCGTGGAGATCGCCGCGCCCGAGTCGCTCCGGCATCCGGGGCCGTCGACGGCCTCCGCGACCCTCGACGCCGACACGGCGCCCATGCCGTCCGTGCTGCCGGGCGCGCGCGAGCCCGAGATCGCGCGTCCGGTGCCCTTCCGCCGGGGCGTGCTCGCGCTCGGCACCGCCGCGATCGCGCTCGTGGCGGTCCTCGGCTTCGTGCTCTTCGGACGCGGGACGCCGCCCGAGCCGGCCGCGGCGGCGCAGACCGAGGCCGGGCCTGCCAGCGCGGCCGCCAACGCACCGGCCGACGATGCGCCTCCGACCGTCGGCGACCTCGACACTCCGCCGACGACGGCGCCTCGAGCGACACGCGGCGTGCCGCGCCGGCGACAATTCGCGCTGCCCGCCGCGTCGCGGCCGTCGCCGGGTGCTGCCGCCGCGGGCGCGAAGGCCCCGGGCCCCGGGTCGGCGACACCCGCGCCGTCGATCGCGCGCACGCCCGGCTTCTAGCGAGGTTACCCTCGCCCGCATGGCGAAGCTGTCACGCGAGTTCACCCGCCCGCAGTGGCGGACGCTCGTCGTGCTGTGGGTGACGTACGGCAGCTTCTACCTGTGCCGCGTCAACGTCGGACCGGTGCGCACCGCGATCGAGAAGGATCTCGCGATCGGCGCGGTCGAGATGGGCGTCGTCTTGGGGAGCCTGAAGATCGGCTACGCCATCGGCGAGCTCGTCAACGGCCAGCTCGCGGAGCGCTTCGGCCCGAAGCGCGTCCTCATCTTCGGGATGGTCGGCTCGCTCTTCGCGAACGTGCTCTTCGCCTTCGCGGCGTCGCTGATCGCCTTTCCCGGCATGGCGACGGTGCTCCCGCCCGCGGCGCAGTGGCTCACGCACTTCACCCCCGCGGGCTCGAGCATCGCGCCGATCGCCGCGCTCCTCGCCTTCCTCGCGTTCCTGAACGGCTATTTCCAGGCCGCGGGCTGGCCGCCGACCGTGAAGGTCATGTCGAACTGGTTCACCGCGCACCAGCGAGGACGGATGATGGGCGTCCTCGGCACGAGCTACCAGCTCGGCTCGGCGCTCACCATCTCTGGCGCGGGCCTGCTCGCCACCGCGTTCGGCAACTGGCGCGCGGCGTTCCTCGTCCCCGCGTCGCTCTTCCTGATCGCCACGGTTCACGCGCTCTTCCGCCTGCGGGAGAAGCCGGGCGACGAGGAGCCCGTCGCCGGTACGCCGGTCGCCGTCGCGAAGGCAACGGCGCCGCGCTTGCCCGTCCGCCAGGCGATCTGGCTGACCATCACGAACCCGCGCATCTGGATCCTGGCGGTCGGCCTCTTCGGGCTCGACGTCGTCCGCTACGGTTTCCTGGACTGGGCGCCGGGTCACCTCCAGAAGGCGCAGGACTCGGGCCTGAGCGCCGCGGCTCTGAAGACTGACGTGCTCCCGCTGGCGGGCGCGGCCGGGGCCCTCGTCTCGGGGTGGCTCACCGATCGGTACTTCCAGAGCCGGCGCGCCCCGGTCATCGCGATCCTGCTCCTGGCGGTCGGCGCGCTCACGCTGGGGTACTCGCGGGTGGTGGAGATCGGGGTGGTGCCCACCGTGGCGTGCCTGGCGGCGATCGGCTTCTGCCTCTACGGCGCGCAGATCCTCATCGTGGGCACGGCGGCGCAGGACTTCGCGCGGGGCGGCGCGACCGCCGCCGCGGCCGGTTTCATCGACTTCATGGGGTACACGGGCGCGTTCGCCGGCGACATCGTGACCGGGTGGCTCCTGAAGACCCGCACCTTCGGGACCGCCATCACGTTCTGGGCCGCCGCCGCCTTCGTCGCGGCCGCGTGCGTCGCCACGCTCTGGCGAGCGCGACCGCTGGAGGACACGCGCTCGGTCACGGAGCTGTGACGGAAACGAAACGGTGACGAATCTGGACGATGTCGCTGTCGGCGGGCGTCGCAGCAAATGCTAGATTGCCGACCGTGTCCGTGATGCCAGACCCAGCCGCCCCGGAATCGCACGTCTCGCTCGCGTCGCTCGCGTCCAGCTCGGACGGCGCAGAGCCATGGACCACCGAAGACGCCAGGGACCTCTACCTCATCGATCGATGGGGTGCGGGTTACTTCGGAGTGTCGACGGACGGCAAGATGACCGTCTCGCCGCTCGCCGCGCGCGGCCGTAGCGTCGCGATCCTCGACGTCGTCGAGGCCGCCATCCGTGACGAGGGGCTCAAGGCGCCGCTCATCATCCGCTTCCAGGACATGCTGCACCACCGCGTGCGCACGTTGAACGAGGCGTTCGCGCGGGCGATCCAGGAGAACAAGTTCCGCGGCAGCTACTTCGGCGTGTTCCCCATCAAGGTGAACCAGCTGCGCGAGGTGGTGGAGGAGATCGTCGAGGCGGGTCGCCCCTGGCACTACGGCATCGAGGTCGGCTCGAAGCCCGAGATGTTCGCCGGGCTCGCGCTCCACACCGACAACGACTCGCTCATCATCTGCAACGGCTACAAGGACGACGCGTACATCCGCACCGCGCTGCTCGGGAGCAAGCTCGGCAAGAAGGTCATCCTCATCGCCGAGAAGCTCTCGGAGGTGCGAGCCATCGTCCGCCTCTCGAAGGAGATGAACGTCGAGCCCGAGATCGGAATGCGCATCCGGCTCGTCGCGCGCGGCGCCGGCAAGTGGGCGGAGTCGACGGGCGAGCGCGCCAAGTTCGGCCTCTCCACCGCGGAGATCCTCGAGGCAGCGAAGATCCTCGAGGAGGCCGGCATGACCAAGGCCTTCAAGCTCCTGCACTTCCACATCGGCTCGCAGATCCCGGACATCCTCATCGTGAAGCGCGCGGTGCGCGAGGCCGC
>Ga0182021_10008348_pt1 | contig 12271 bp, 9 predicted proteins | sample 612E3MmetaG_FD_120493 | JGI IMG/M metagenome (GOLD analysis project Ga0182021, IMG submission 120493) | Permafrost microbial communities from Stordalen Mire, Sweden - 612E3M metaG (Illumina Assembly) | ecosystem: Environmental > Terrestrial > Soil > Wetlands > Permafrost | place: Sweden...
ACTGATACAAAAAAAGTATCGAGGTCGAGATGAAGAACAGAGCGGTCTATGTTGCTTGCAAGAATCATATCATTAAAAATTGCTCTGTGTAACTCTGTGACTTCTCTGTGTAACTCTGTGAAAGTTCTTCTCTTTTTTGTTACACAGAGGAGATCCGGAGGAGACACAGAGAGCCACAGAGATAAATTAAAAACTTTTTTACTTTTTTTTGTTTATATCAAAAATATGTTTTAGCTTTGATTAGAATTTAATCAAACTCATGGTTACAATATAATCAATTTTTTATTATGTATTTTGCATCGAACATAAAATTTTTAAGAAAGAGGAGGGGCAGAACACAGGATGATGTAGCGTTTGCCCTTAACCTGAAACGTTCAACCCTCAGTGGTTATGAGAACGGTGTGGCTCAACCGGGGATCGAGATCCTGATCTCTTTTTCCGGGTACTTTAATATTGCCATCGATACAATCCTTAAACTGGATATATCGAAACTGTCTGAGAGTCAGCTTGGTGAACTGGAACGAGGGTATAATGCCTATATTAAAGGAAGCAATCTCAGGGTATTGACTACAACGGTCAATTCCGCGAACAGGGAGAATATTGAACTTGTGCCTGAGAAGGCAAAAGCAGGTTATGCAACAGGTTATGCAGATCCTGAGTATATAGGCGAACTTCCTGTATTCACGTTACCTTTCCTTTCGGATAAAAAGAAATACAGAACTTTTCAGCTGAAAGGCGATTCTATGATTCCTATACCTGATGGTTCATGGGTAACGGGAGAGTACCTTCAGGACTGGATGGAGATAATCAGCGGAAAAGCTTATATTGTATTTACTCTCAACGATGGAATTGTCTTTAAGATAGTTGAAAACAATCTGAAAACAGATGGAAAGCTTATCCTTTATTCCCTGAATCCAATTTATGAACCTTATGAGGTACATGTAAATGAAGTTAAAGAGATCTGGAAATTTGTAAACTATATAAGCAGTGAACTCCCTGACCCTGTTTTACCGGAAAAGCAACTTTTCCAGGCTGTAGCCGGAATGAAGCACGATCTTGAAAGGATTAAAGCGAAACTGGGAAACGATATTTCGGATATACGGGAAGAAATGTAGGAGTCAGGTGCGGGGTTCTGGATACTGGGTACCGGGTGCTAGGTACTGGTTGCTGGGTACTGGGTAGGAGACCAAAACCAAGAACCCAGAACCTAGTACCCAGAACCACTTACTTCCGGCTTCCGGCTTCAAACCGATTCCTTAATTAAAAACGTATCAATGAGTTAAAAAACTCTGTGTACCTCTGTGATTCTCAGTGTTCCTCTGTGTAAGTTCTTTTTTTCAGAGAAGTCCGAAGTCCAAAGTCAAAAGTGTATAAATCTTCAACTTCCGGCTTCCGGCTTCAAATTTATTCTTTTGTCAGTGCAATTATCTGATCGACTATCTTCTGGTTGTCTGAATCAGGAATATGTCCGACAAAAATTGCTCTGCATACTCTGTTTTTATCAAGAATAACAACAGTATAGTTATCTTTAGGCAGACCCCAATCTTTCTGCAGGGTAGCCTTATAATCAAAAAGTATGGTAGTATCGTATTTTTTTGCTTTGTTACCGGCAATCATCCTTATCAGGCCATTAGGTTTCCATGTCGATTTACAATCAACTATTCCAAAACCCTTGAACAAGTCCTTACTTAAAGTCTTATCGACATCTGTAGCTTTTTTTACAGCATCATTAAAAGCATCATTAAGATCTGATTCATCAGGATCAACATAATTTATCTGAAGTACTTTGCCGGGCCATGAATTCATAGTGAATTCTTTTTTGTCAGCATCTGTGAACATCCAGTCAGGAGCTTTTATTCCGACAGCCAGTTTGACACTCTGCTGTCCAAAAATTCCAGGTATAGCAAATAAACTGAAAACAAGAGCAATGATCGTTTTTTTCATAAATATGATTTTAAATTATATTGCGAAATATATGAATTTTTTGGGATAAATTAATTTTTGGGGTTTTTATCATATATCCCGCCAACAATATTACTTTTGCGGTCTAATTGATTTGTATGCAGTTAATAAGGAATATAGCGATCATTGCACATGTTGATCATGGGAAAACCACTCTGGTAGACCGTATTATACAGGAATGCCAGGTGCTTGATCAGAGGAAGGAGGCTGGTGATCTTATTCTTGACAGTAACGATCTTGAGCGTGAAAGAGGGATAACAATCCTTTCCAAAAACGTTTCGGTAAATTACAAAGGCATTAAAATTAACATAATTGATACTCCGGGTCACGCCGATTTTGGCGGTGAAGTTGAGAGGGTTCTTAAAATGGCAGACGGTGTTTTGTTACTGGTTGATGCCCTTGAAGGACCAATGCCACAGACGAGGTTTGTTCTCGGAAAAGCAATTGCCCTGGGTCTGAAACCGATTGTAGTTGTTAATAAAGTCGACAAAGATAACTGCCGGCCGGATGAAGTTCAGCAGGATATTTTCGAATTGATGTTCAACCTAGATGCTTCTGATGAACAACTTGATTTTGAAACAGTTTTCGGATCTTCGAAATACGGTTGGATGAGCGGTGACTGGAAAAACCCCGCTACTGATATAAAATACCTTCTTGACACCATTCTCAGCGAAATACCTGAGCCTCCCTATATTGAGGGAACAGCCCAGATGCAGGTGGCTTCACTGGATTTTTCAAACTATGTAGGCAGGATTGCTATTGGCCGCGTGTTCAGAGGAGACATAATGACCGGTGCTGACTATACTTTATGCAAGAAGGATGGTAAGGTTAAAAAAGTGAGGGTTAAAGAGTTGTATGTGTTTGAAGGTCTTGGAAGAGTTAAAACGGAAAGTGTAAGATGCGGTGATCTATGTGCGGTAATAGGTCTCGAAGATTTTGAGATAGGCGATACCCTTGCGGATCTGCTTAATCCTGAGGCATTACAGAGAATAGAGGTAGATGAACCGACTATGAGTATGGTTTTTACAATCAATAACTCACCTCTTTTTGGCAAGGAAGGCAAGTTTGTCACTTCGCGGCATCTCAGAACAAGGTTGATAAGGGAAACTGAAAAAAATCTCGCACTTAAGGTTGAAGAGACAAATTCCGAGGATACTTTTAACGTATTTGGTCGTGGGATACTCCATCTCTCTATACTTATTGAGACAATGCGACGTGAAGGATATGAATTCCAGGTTGGTAAACCGAAGGTGATACTTAAGGATATCGTAGGAATAAAATCAGAGCCGTATGAAACTTTATCAATCGACGTACCGGCTGAATTTTCGGGTAAAGCAATTGAGCTCGTTACCCAGAGGAAAGGTGAGATGGTTGTTATTGAACCAAAGGGAGACCTTATCCATCTTGAATTTGATATTCCATCAAGGGGTTTGATAGGACTAAGAAATAATATGCTTACAGCCACTTCAGGGGAAGCAGTTATGCATCACAGGTTCAGAGCTTATGATAAATATAAAGGTGACGACCTGATGCCCAAGCAAAACGGCTCTCTTATCTCGCTCGATATGGGAATGGCAACCGGTTATGCAATAGACAGATTACAGGACCGTGGCAGATTTTATATTGATCCGGGAGAACAGGTATACAGGGGCCAGGTAATAGGTGAAAATACCAGGCTTGGTGATCTGGAAGTGAACATAGTAAAAGGGAAAAAGCTGACAAATATGAGAGCTTCAGGGTCAGATGAAAGCCTGAGGATAGCGCCAAAACTGAAATTCTCTCTCGAGGAATCGATGGAACAGATTAAAGATGATGAGTATCTTGAAGTTACTCCTTTGAGTCTGAGAATGAGAAAAATACCGTCTTATAAATTCAGTTAAGCAATTTTTATAACAGAGGTGAGAAGTGAGAGACGAGAGGATACTGGCTTCGGACTTCGGACTCAAGATATAAAATCTTATCAATATTAATAATCAGATATATGGGAATCATTCATAAAAAAACAATTTTATCTCTGATCGCAGTATTATCATTGATTTTATCGGGGTACGGACAGGGACAGGATCTTCTGAAATTTGGAATTGAGACTAAGGACAGCCATATTCCTGCCGGATTAAAGTCAGGAGACAAAGCCCCTGAATTTACCGGATATGACCAGACCGGAAAAATGGTCCAATCGAAAACTCTTCTTGTAAATGGTCCGCTGGTACTTGTCTTCTATCGTGGAAACTGGTGTCCGGTCTGCAACAGGTATTTAAGCAACTACCAGGATTCCCTAAAACTGATAACAGATCAGGGCTTTAATTTTATAGCCATAACTCCCGAATCGATTGAAAATGTCGAACAGACTGTAAAAATGCATAGTATTTCTTTCAGAGTTATATATGATTGCCAGGAGAAAATCATGAAGGATTATGATGTTATGTTCAGTGTGACCAAAGATTATTCGGATAAGGTACTTAAGGCTGCTACAATTGATATTGCAAAGCATAACGGGAGAGAGGCTGCAAGGCTACCTGTCACCGCAACCTATATAATAAACAAGTTTGGAATTATTACAGCTGTTCAGTTTGATCCCGATTACAAGAACAGGGCCACTGTTAAGTGGATGATACGAAATCTTGGTAAGGCTTTATAATTCAGATTAACTCAGACTTGCTTCAGTTGCAGCAAGTCCGAATGATTTCATATTTTCAACGGAAGTGCCGGGGGTTATCTCACAACCGGCTGAGACAATGCAACGGCCTTTAGATTGAATTAAATCATCACGAACTGATTTTCTTATTAACTCCTGTGTTCCATCCTGGATAATAGTAACAGGATCTGCTTTCCCTGAAAAAACCTGATCAGGTCCAAGAAGAGATACAAAATCCGACATTGAAGGAACGAGATGATCAATATCAATTATCCCGGCTCCGGTTGCAATCATCCCGGGAAGAATTGCTGACGTATTTCCGCAGATGTGTAGTTTTGCCACAGCTCCTTCATTTTTAATATGTTCTATAAGTCTCTTCTGTCTTTCAAATGCAAACCGGTAATATAATTCGGGCCCTATCTGGGAGCAGAAGGCGTCGCCAATACCAATACAATGCGCTCCGGCTTTTATCTGAAGAGAAATAAATTCAAGGGCGCATTCAACAATAATATCCATTGACTTTTCTACTTCTTCCGGTTCAGTTAAAAAATCAACTGAGGCATTCGATGCACCGCGCAGATCAACATATTCAGCAACAGCTCCTTCCACCCAGCCAACGATAAAAAGTTCATTCTTTGTTTGTTGTCTGAACTCCATTATTTCTTTGAGCCTGTTATTACAGCGGATGCTTGTCAGCGGATTATAGCGTTTAAGCACAGAGGCTGCTTTTGCATCAGGAAGGTGTCCCGATTTATCTATCGGAAGATCATCTTCAGGGTATTCAACCTGAATTCCAAAAGCTGAGCCTTCCGCCCATGGGTCCGACATAACAGTAACCCAGTCAATATTGAAATCATTTGCGCATTTTATCATTGCACTGCATTTGGAACCAGGATCGAGGCAGAAATCCCTGTATTTTATTCCGGCATATTTTGCTGCCCATCGCATGATTATCGGATGGAAAGGAGGATGATCAACAGATTCACCCTGTATAAAGTTCAAAGTTCTTTCGAGGCCTGTCATATGGATTGTTTTTAATTTTCAGGATAAGTCAAAATTAAATCTATTTTTCATTTTGTAATTAGTTTGTACCTATAGTTTGGAGTGCCTAAAGTGCCTAAAATGCCTAAAGTTAATATTAATAGAATGAATCACACTCCAAACTCTAGCTCACTCTAGGCACTGATTTACGTAAGATTATTTCTTCCAGAGTTTTTCGATTTCTTCCAATGATTTACCTTTTGTCTCAGGTACAAACCTGTAAACAAACCATGCGGCAAAAATACCCATCAGCCCGTATATCCAGTAAGCAAATCCGTGATGGAAGATGCTGGTCATCAAAATATTGTCATTTAATATCGGAAATGTCCATGAGACAATCAGGTTGGCAATCCATATGGTTGAAACTGCAATTGACATTGCTCCGCGGATGCTGTTAGGAAATATTTCTGACAGAAGAACCCAGGTTACCGGTCCCCAGCTCATTGAAAAACCCGCAATATAGAGCAGCATAAAAACTAAAGCAACAATTCCGGTATGATTTGAGAAAAATGAGAAGCCAAGTGATATCATACTGACAGCCATAACCAGGGCTCCGGTTATCATAAGAGGTTTTCTGCCAATTCTGTCAACCGTGAAAATTGCAAGAATGGTAAAAAGCATATTTACAGCGCCTACTATAATCGTCTGCAACAGAGATGTATTTGTACTTGCACCCATATTTCTGAAAATGTTACTTGCATAGTACAATACCACATTGATACCAACAAACTGCTGAAAAACGGAAAGGACGATTCCCAGGAAAATGACAAAGAAGCCAAATGAAAGCCAAGGGGCATTTTTTTCAATTAAAGTTTCTCTGATTTCTCCCTGAATTCTGATTGAATTATCTTTACCCGATATTCTGGATATAATACTTAGGGCCTGATTATCTTTCCCCTTCATCATAAGGTACCTGGGAGTTTCAGGTATGAAAAAGAGAAGAACAAGAAAAATTAAAGATGGAATAATGCCTGAAAAGAACATCCATCGCCAGCCATCTGATATCAGCCATTGTTCATCTCCGCTCTTTGCAACCAGATAGTTTACAAAGTAGATAATCAGCATCCCCGAAATTATTGCAAACTGGTTCCAGGATACTAATTTGCCACGGATTTCCGATGGAGCGATTTCTGCAATATACATAGGTGAAAGGAGCGAAGCCAATCCTATTCCTACTCCTCCGATGATCCGGTAAATCACAAAGGAGTAGACATCCAGAGTCCCGAAAAAGTTTAATTTCTCAGGTTGCCATGCGCCAAATGCTGAAATCAAAAAGAAAAAAGCCGAAATTACCAGCCCTTTCTTTCTCCCGAAAGACTTTGACACAAATCCTGCAAGTGCAGCTCCTATTATACACCCGATCAGAGCGCTTGCCACAACCAAACCTTTTGCAGAGTCAGCCAGAAGCTTTATCTCCGCAAATTGTTCTCTGGAAGGTATCTCTTTATTGAGGAAAACAATTATAAACGCCGTTGTTAAAACAAAGAGAACTGTTGAACTTATCATACCTTTTTTGAATCCCAGAAGCCTTATTATCTGGGCAGATATAATGATTACTACAATATAAAATACAATTGCAACCAAAAGCCGGTATTGATTTATAAGGGAGAAAGCATAGCTGAAATTGGCAGGATCAAGTGCGGGACTGATATATAAATCAACCAGTGGTTTTTCAGCTCCGTTTACTACAGCTGTATCATAACCGAAAAGAAATCCACCAAGAGTGGCAACGAGGGTTAAAGCCATAACAAAAAATGAAGAATTGTTCCTGTTATCGGAAATGGGGCGATTCAGAGTTTTTTTCACGAAAGTAATAATTTAGTATTCATTTAGGAAATCATTCAACGGTTTCATTGCTTTCATAACCTTCAGGGTATGATCAAAATAATCGTCACTCAGAACCAATTCATCATTGACTTCATTTACAACAAGATAACTTTTTAATTTAAGCAGATCGAGATGAGGATGGTCCGAAGGATAACCTTTTGGAGCTTTTTTCAGACTTTCGCCGCTAAGCTGACCAAAATATCTGATAAAGTCTTTGTTGTTAATGATTTTAAGAAACCTGTCAGGTTCATCATCAATCTTTTCCCGTATTGCCGAAAGCCATGGAGCCGGTGGATTATAAGCTCCTCCCGCTATTATACTGCTACCGGGTTCAACATGAAAATAGTATCCTCCGAACTTATCTCCGTTCATTTTTCCTCCTTTGACAATAAATGCTCCCATATGGGTCTTGTACGGCGATTTATCGTTTGAAAAACGGATATCGCGGTTAATCCTGTAAACGCAGCTTTTAACTTCAAGACCTTTCATAATTGGTTCAAATTCAATTATATGATTGATTAATTCCTGCACGAATGACTCAAAGTTTTCTTTGGCATCCAGATAGGCTGCGCGGTTCCCGATAAACCAGTCACGATTGTTGTTGCATTTAATCTGAGTCAGAAAATCAAGAGTTGATTTTTTTATTGCTTCCATTTTTCAATATTTATTATTGATAATATTTATCTGATTCTTTTTTTTTCATGAACTAACATATTATCATTTGTACAACATCTGATGCTATATCGTTGTTTGTATCTTTACAAACCAAATATACTAAAGAAAGTTCTATGGCCGAAGTTCCAAAAAAGAAGATTACACTTGAAGGATTAAAAAATGCTTTCAAACTATATAGTTATATTAAACCTTACAGGGTTGAATATGCCTGGGGTATGTTTTTCCTGCTGGGATCGAGTATTGCAAGTCTTGCATTTCCAAAACTGCTTGGAGAGCTCGTAAATTCGGGAAATGCGGGAAATCTTTCACACGATCTGAACAGGATTGGATTATTGCTTGTCGGCACATTGATTATCCAGTCAGTGTTTTCTTACTTCAGGGTTGTCCTTTTTGTAAATGTTACCGAAAAAACACTGGCATTTCTCAGACAAAATACATATAATCATTTAATTAAACTCCCTTTGAAATTTTTTGAAAAGCACAGGGTGGGGGAGTTGAACAGCCGGATTTCATCGGATATCTCTTTACTTCAGGAGACTCTGACATCAACTCTGGCGGAATTTATCAGGCAGATAATTATTATTGCCGGCGGAATTACTTTGCTGGCAATAACTTCCTGGAAACTTACACTTTTTATGCTGGCTATTTTACCAGGTATGATGCTTCTGGCTGTATTTTTTGGAAAATTTATTAGAAGGTACTCAAAACAAGTGCAGAGAGAAGTAGCCAAATCAAATACAATAGTTGAGGAGACCCTTCAGGGTATACAAATAGTAAAGACATATACAAATGAATCCCTCGAAATAGGCAGGTACAGGGGGCGAACCTCAGAGATTGCAAATATCGGAATGAAGGGTGGAAAATACAGGGGTGCTTTTTCTGCTTTTATGATCATCGGATTGTTTGGTGCAATGGTTGCGGTTATCTGGAGAGGTTCCGCGCTGATGTCGTCCGGAGTAATTAATGCAGGACAGCTCTTTTCATTTGTCATTTATTCCGGTTTTGTAGGAGGTAATTTCGGAGGTATGGCAAATGTCTTTACTCAAATACAAAAATTCATTGGAGCAACGGAGGAACTTTTTGAACTCTTTAATGAGAAAGAAGAAGATCTGTCAGCTGACAGAGAACTCAGTGAGGATGAGTTGCTCAAAGGTCAGATAACCTTTAAAGATCTGAGTTTCAGATATCCGACCAGACCTGAGGAGGATGTTTTAACTTCGATAAACCTGACAATATCTGCCAATCAGATGGTGGCTCTGGTGGGAACAAGCGGAGCTGGCAAATCTACGATAGCTTCGCTGATGCTCCGGTTGTATGAACCGACTTCCGGAGATATTCTTTTCGATAACAGGAAAAGTCAGGAGTTTTCCATATCAACGTTACGCAGGCAGATTGCTCTGGTTCCGCAGGATGTTTTTCTGTTTGGAGGATCTATCAAAGAAAATATTTCATATGGAAAGCCCGGTGCCACTGATGATGAGATTTACAGCGCTGCAGGAAAAGCAAATGCAATGGAATTTATCGAGAGGTTCCCGGATAAACTTGATACAATCGTCGGAGAAAGGGGTACCCAGCTTTCAGGCGGTCAGCGGCAGAGAATAGCGATCGCAAGGGCAGTTCTTAAAAATCCGCGTATACTTATTCTTGATGAAGCTACATCATCCCTTGATTCCGAATCGGAAAGACTTGTTCAGGATGCTCTTGAAAAGCTTATGGTTGGCCGTACCTCAATTGTTATCGCCCACAGATTATCGACTATACGAAAAGCTGATCAGATAATGGTACTGGACGAAGGCAGAATAGTTGAAAAAGGTACTCATGAAGAGTTAATAGGAATTGAAAACGGAATTTACCGGAATCTTAGTTTGTTACAGTTTGCCGGCTGATAACAGGGTTCACAAAGCCTACAAAAATATTATGTTTATTCTGATTAATTCATAAACTTCTCAAAAGACAAAAAATAAAAGGTTAAAGATAAAAGGTTAAAGATAAAAGGTTAAAGACAATATGAATAACAATCATTACAATCAACTTTACAAAAAAATATTGAATATGGTTTGTAAATGACTGACTTTTATCTTTTTACTTCCTTCTGAGCCAGTCGAAGCATGTCTTTTATCTTCTGCAGGAATAATGCAGATTATAGCTAACATAAGAGCCATGAAAAAAATAATATTGATAGTCTTTATAATCAGTTTATTATCCTGCCGGAACAAAGAGGCCAAAACTACAGAAATGGTTAATGTGAGACCTTTGAAAGATACTGTCGGATTCGCGCAGTACAGCTGGCAGATGGACAGCCTGATATCAAGAATTAATAAAGCGGGTTGGAAACGAACTGACGGATCAGCCTTGAAGCTGGCTATTTGTCCGCATGATGATTACACGTATGTCGGAACAATTTATCCGAAGTTGCTTCAAAACATTAAAGCCCCCAATTTAATTCTTATCGGTGTTGCACATAGTGCTGCCGCTCTGGGAGTTGAGGATTCGCTCGTTTTTGACAGCTATACTCATTGGAAAGGTCCCTGGAAAGATATTCCTGTTTCACCTGTAAGGGATGAGTTGTATAAACTCCTCAGGAATAAGGTTGCAATCGTAAATGATACTCTGCAAAAGGTTGAACATTCTGTAGAAGCAATGATTCCTTTTCTGCAGTACTTCAACCGGGATATTTCAATAGTATCCATACTCGTACCCGCAATGAGCCCCGGCAGGATGCAGGAGTGCGGGAAAGCTCTGGCTGATGCTGTCAGGGTGGTAGCAGATAAGCACAAGTGGGAGTGGGGAAAGGACTATGCCATTGTCGTAACCACCGATGCGGTTCATTATGGCAATGAAGACTGGGGTGGTATCGACAGGGCATATTACGGCTGTGATGATAACGGAAATATCAAAGCCCGTGAACATGAGTCAGAGATTATTGACAGTTGTTTAAAAGGAAAGGTAACTCCGGAGAAAATAAGGTTATTCAGCAGTTATACATTAAATCCGGATAACTTCAGAGAATACAAATGGACCTGGTGTGGTAGGTATTGCGTTCCGGTTGCTTTATATACTTCATACTATCTTAATGATTCCAGACCATTAACCGGAGAGTTAACAGGATATTCAACAAGCATAACTTCAGTTCATATTCCTGTTGATGATATCAGGATGGGACGGACAGCTATTGCTACAAAATGTCATTGGGTAGGGTATGCGGCATTGGGGTACAGATAATAATTGTGCCGAAATTGTGAACTATATTACATTAATAATAAAGATTTTATTATTGTTTATTGCAAGCCTTACTTTAATACAGACAATAAAATGAAAACAGTCATCTCGATGTTATGCCTCGTTTTCCTTTTGAGTAATTCTGATCTCTTTGCCCAAAAGAAGAGACAAACAACTGTCAGTATCAGAAATGATCAGTTCTTCATAAACGGGAAGCCGACTTATGAGAAAAGGTACTGGAACGGGTTTAAGATAGAAGGCCTTCTGCTTAATTCGAGGATGGTGCAGGGGATATTTGATGATCTGAATCCTGAGACTGTGAAGAACTGGATCTATCCCGATACAAAAAAATGGGACGCCGAACGAAATACCCGTGAATTTATTGACAATATGGAAAAATGGCACAGCTACGGACTACTTTCTTTTACAATAAATATGCAGGGTGGAAGTCCTCAGGGTTATTCATCCAATCAGCCATGGAATAACTCAGGTTATAGTGAAGACGGATCTCCGAGACCTGAATACCTTGCACGACTTGAGAGAATCCTTGATAAGGCAGATGAATTGGGAATGGTACCCATAGTAGGTTTCTTTTATTTCGGTCAGGATGAGCGGCTTAGAGATGAAAAGGCTGTAATAAATGCAGTTAATAGTATGATTGACTGGCTTTTAAGTAAAAATTACAGGAATATTCTGATCGAAATAAACAATGAGTGCAATGTCAATCAATATGAACATGATATTCTTAAGCCTGCAAGAGTTCATGAACTGATAGAATTAGTAAAAGGCAGGGAAAAGAATGGTTTCAGATTTTACGCCGGGACCAGCTATGGAGGAGGTTTTATTCCGTTACCGAATGTTGTAAAGAGTTCAGATTTCATTCTGATTCACGGTAATGGTGTTTCTGATCCT
>Ga0182021_10008349_pt1 | contig 12271 bp, 11 predicted proteins | sample 612E3MmetaG_FD_120493 | JGI IMG/M metagenome (GOLD analysis project Ga0182021, IMG submission 120493) | Permafrost microbial communities from Stordalen Mire, Sweden - 612E3M metaG (Illumina Assembly) | ecosystem: Environmental > Terrestrial > Soil > Wetlands > Permafrost | place: Sweden...
AGCCAAATCCTCAATCCGATATTTTCATTATTGTGTTATAAAAGGTTCTATTTTACTCTATGTATTGAATCTCTCGATACCGGAGAAAAAGAAATTTGCCTCAATCTGTGCGCTTTCAGAACTGTCAGAGCCATGTACGGCATTCATCTGAACTGAAACTGCAAATATTTTCCTGATTGTACCCGGTTCTGCTTTACCAGGATCGGTGGCGCCAATCAGCTTTCTGAAATCTGCGACAGCATTCTCATGTCTCAATATCATTACCACAACCGGACCGGATATCATGAAATCAATCAGCCCCTCAAAAAATGACTTCTCCTGATGTATACTGTAAAATGATTCAGCCTGGGATTTTGTAAGACGAACCATCCTCATTGCTGTAATCTCAAAACCTCCCTCATTTATCATAGCAAGTATAGGGCCTGTTTTACCTGTCCTGACTGCATTTGGTTTGATTATTGCAAATGTAAAATCATTGTTCATATCAAAACTTGTTATGTTATTTACTACGGATTTTCTCTTCAGGAATATTTTTTATCTTTATCCTCTTTTTAAAGCAGAAAATGTGTTAGACGCAGTCAAATATACAAAAGAATTATCGAAACTTTTGTTTCACTCCGGGAATATCTTATTCGTTTGTCATGTAAACCCTGATGGTGATGCAATAGGCTCACAACTTGCATTATATCATTATCTTGCATCAAAAAGTATTATTGCTGAAATGATTTCACCCAATTACCTTCAGGAGTTTCTGAAATGGATGGATGGCGCTGAAAAAATCAATATTTTCATCCGTGACAGGGAGAAGTGTAAAAAACTGATTGAGAATGCAGACCTGATTGTAATGTTTGATTTTAACCATTCTGACAGGCTTGGAGAAGCAGAAAAATATGTTTTGAAATCAAACGCGAAAAAAGTAATTATTGATCATCATCTTAATTCAGAAGACTTTGTGGATTTAATAATTTCCGACACTGAAAAATGCTCAACATCAGAACTTTTACATGAAATTGTTCAAAGTGTTAACAAAGAAAAATTCATGAGCAGACCATATGCAGAAGCAGTATATGTTGGAATAATTACTGACACGGGTAATTTTGAGCACGGAGCATATTCAGGTAACACTTTCAGGATAATTGCTGATATTCTTGACTCCGGCATTGAAAAGAACAGGATATTTAATCTTGTCTATAATAATTTTTCAGCCGATCGCCTGAGATTAAAGGGTCTTGCCCTTGACAGACGTATGGTTGTATTACCTGAATTCAGAACAGCCTATATTTTTCTTACAAAAGCCGACATGGTTGAATACAATTATAAAAAAGGGGATACGGAAGGATTTGTAAATATGCCTTTATCTATTAGTGGTATTGATTTCACAGCATTGTTTGTAGAGAAAGATGGATTTATTAAGCTTTCCTTCAGATCAAAAGGGAGCTTTTCTGTGAATGACTTTGCAAGAGTGCATTTCAAAGGGGGAGGTCATCTCAATGCTGCCGGGGGAGAACATTATGATACTCTTGAAAATACCATTCAATATTTTCTGAAAGCTTTGAAATCTGATGCTCCAACCATGGATACAACGATTTAGGAAATGAAAGCACCTCATTTCATATGGCTTATCATAATTTTATTTTCAGTCAAATGCAATAATCCTTCTGTAAAAAGTGTTATAATAAAGAAACCAGGGAAAAATGAGCTTGCAGATATTAACAGGTATTTTGTTCAAAAAGACCGGGAAAGAATTCAGAATTATATTGAAAGAAAAAATCTCTCTATGAAGGAGTCTTCTAACGGACTGTGGTATTACATTAAAAAGGAGGGAACAGGAAAATACTTTACCGATAACGATAAGATTTCATTTGATTATGTTTGTTCTCTGCTTGACGGTACAGAATGTTATAGTTCAGATAAACTTGGACCAAAGGATTTTGTCTTAGGCAAGAGTGAGATTGAAACAGGACTTGATGAAGGACTTCGTCTTCTTAAACCTGGCGGAGCGGCAATATTTATCCTTCCACCTTTTCTTGCATATGGAATGGTAGGTGATGGAAAATCTATATCTTCGCGGGCTATACTGGTTTATGATATTAAAATTCATGAAGGAATTGGGAAATAGTATAGTATCTAAACAATTTTTTGAAAAACATAAAATGAAAATGAGAAAGCGGATAGGATTTTTGATTGGGCTTTGCCTTCTTTTTCTGTTTATCGCGGGTTGCGACTTTACCTCAAACGCCAGAAAACTGGAAAAATCCCTTATTCAAAACTATATCAGTTCGCTTGGGGATACAGTTTATATATCAAAACCAAGTGGTCTGTATTATATTGAATTGAAGGCAGGATCGGGCAGAACTCCGGTTGCAAATGATACAATAACCTTCTGGTATACGGGAATGCTTTTAAACAGGAATGTATTTGATTCGAATATCTCATCATCTGTTCCTAATAAAGCCATTGTCGCAATTAGTGATATTACTTACGGACAACTGCTTCCGGGACTTGACGAGGGTGTACAGTACATGAAAGAGGGTGGAAAAGCGCGACTGCTGTTACCCTCCGGCCTGGCATTTGGAACAGCTGGTTTAACACTACCTAACGGACAGGGAAATTATTATCAGATAATACCCGGATACACGCCAGTCCTTTATGAAATAGAGTTGATAAGTGTTAAAGCAGGATCCGGAAAATGAGAAAGTGGTACGGTATTTGAAACAATAAATAATTTTAAAACTAAAGTGATAATGATGAAGCAGATTAAATTGCTAAGTGGTTTGGGCTTTATGATACTGATAATTGCCGGTTGTACCAAATCCACCTTTAAAAATCAGGAACAAGAAATGATTGATACCTATATTAAATCACTTGGTGACACGGCATATGTACAAAAACCGAGTGGATTATATTATATTGAATTAGCGCCTGGCTTTGGAAGATCTCCGGTAGTTAATGATACAGTATCTTTCTGGTACAACGCAATGTTTACAGACAGAGTTTCATTTAATTCAAATTATACAGCAACACCTTTTGTGGCCATTATCGGTTATGCTGCAAAAGATCCTACTTCTGCTTATGGGATTATTGCCGGCCTTGATGAGGGATTAAGGTATATGAAAGAAGGTGGTAAAGGAAGGTTTTTGGTTCCTTCATCCCTGGCATATGGACGGGCTGGGATTTGGGGAATAGTTCCCGGATATACACCGCTTGTCTTTGAAGTAAACCTGATCAGTGTTAAACCAGGAACAAAATAGAAAAGTAATACAGGGGGCAGAGAGTTACTTCATTGGTTTATTAGCCGGCCTGAATAATAAAGATTATTAATCTGTCATTTAAAAACAGACTTTCTTTCTTCCATGCTGAGATTTTCTTTGTCTTAATGAATTCTGTCGGAAGGGTTATATCAGCCGCAATACAAAGTTTGGTGCTGCTATTGCAGATTGATAGAATTGCTTCAAACATTTTTTGTCCTCTGTATGGTGTTTCCATAAAGATCTGAGATTCACCTGTTTTAGATCTGTTTTCAATCTCTTTTAGTTTTGCATCTCGTTCCGGCGCTTTGACAGGAAGGTACCCGTTGAAAGTAAAATTCTGTCCGTTCATTCCTGAAGATATAAGAGCAAGTACTATTGATGATGGTCCCGATTGTGGAATAATCTTTATATTTCTGGCATGGGCAGCATTTACAAGATTTGTTCCGGGATCTGCAATCCCCGGGAGCCCGGCTTCACTCATTAAGCCTATATCATTACCATTCATGACAGGTTCAAGGAAACTGTTTATCTCGGTTTCACAGGTGTGTTCATTTAGTTCAAAGAAAACAGATTCATTTATTGGAAAGTTTTTATCAATCAGTCGTAAGTATCTTCTCGCGCTTCTGATATTTTCAACCACGAAATAGCGGAGAGATGATGTAAGGTTAATTACATTCTCAGGTATAACCTGCCTGAATTCAGTTCCACCCAGATTCACAGGAATTAGAAATATTCTGCCAGTCACAATATTAGAATTTGTAACCCAAATATAGGAAAAAATTGTCTGCACTATTATGAACAAAAACTAACCTGCTTATTTGTGGTTAACTTAATTTAAATTAGGTTTGCTAAAAATATTTTTGACGTGAAAATAACTTTTTTAGGTACCGGTACTTCACAGGGTGTTCCTGTAATTGCATGCGAATGTCAAACCTGTACCTCGGACGATCCAAGAGATAAAAGACTCAGGACTTCGCTTATGTTACAAACCGCTGATGTTACTCTGGTTTTTGACGCAGGGCCAGATTTTCGTCAGCAAATGCTTCGCGAACATGTTTCCAGACTCGATGCAATAATTCTGACACATGAACACAAAGACCATATTGCCGGTATGGATGATGTAAGAGCATTTAACTATAAGAGTCAGGATGCTATTGATATATATGCTGAAGAAAACGTCCAGGAGGCAGTTAAAAGAGAATTTAAATATGTTTTTGAAAACAAGTATCCGGGTATACCTAAAATGAGACTGAACCCAATCACACAATTCGGGTTCGATATTAAAGGTTTAAAAATAATTCCTATCAGGGTCAGACATAAAGAGCTGGATATATATGGATTCAGGATAGGCGTTTTTGCCTATATAACTGATGCTGATTATATCCCTGAATCGAGCATAGAAAAACTTATTGGAGTTAAGTATTTAGTTATAAATGCATTAAGAAAGCAGAAACATTCCTCACATTTTAGTCTGAGCGAGGCAATTGATAATATCAGAAAAATATCTCCAAAACGGTCTTTTATTACTCATATAAGTCATCAGATGGGGCGGTATATTGAAGTTTCACCGGAACTTCCTCCAGAAGTGATGCTTGCTTATGATGGTCTGACCTTTAATATTGATGAGTAAGACAGATAATTACTTCTTAAAGCTTTTTGAAAGCTTTTTCTGATAATTTGTAGAAAAGTAATATTTATTTCTGCCAAGTTGAGAAGCGTTTACACGCGAGGCTTGTTTCTTCTGCGTGTAACCGGAACTCTTTTTTGCTGTTGCGCATCCTGAACCTATAAAAGAAGAAACAGTAAGAAGAATAATTAATATCCTTACTATCTGAAATGCTTTTGGCATCATTGCAAATTCTTTAGGTTTGACTTTTAAAATTACAATATATTTGGTTAAAATAAAAATATGGAAATAAATTACCGGCGATAGAGGAGATGTCTTGTAAGAGCTTTTTTAAATGCCTTGTATGTTTTATATTGCAGAAAAAAAACATGAAAGTCCTTTTGATAAGATTCATTAAAGAAACATTCAATTTAATTACTTGTAACACAGTATGTTTCCTGTTGTTGACAATTAATTCATCGGTATATGCTCAGAAATTGAATTATATCTCTGTTTCCGGAAAAGCAGGGCTATACGCAGAAAGAATTGTTTCAACTGATAGTTCTGTTGTTGTGCTGGCAATACCAAAGCCCTTGTTCACTTTTCTTCTGAATGAAAAGCAATTTAAGTCAACAGATGCTGAAACTGTAATAACCGGAAATAGTTACAGACAAGTTTTTGAAAATAAGATTTCATCCGTAACCAAAATCATCTCTCAGGGCAATGAGGGATGGAGGTGTGAGATCACTTTTACTAATATAGGGAACGATACAGCTATAATAAGCAATATTGTTCCATTCAGTCCCGACGATGGTTCTGTTTATATTACCGGTAAAGGACCATGGGATCTTGCGAGGGCATATCTTTTCAGACCAGGGTTCCGTCCTGTAAGAGTTATTCTTCCTGATAATGCCTGGGAGCTCGGTTATCTTTCATTTAATATAGGAAAGAATATCTCAGTTTGTGGTTTGGCAAGACGGCAAAATACCGATGGAGGACAGAAAAAACGATATGAAACAATCTTACCCCCTTCAGCAAAGGTTAATTATATTATTTATTCAGATATCTTCAAAGGAGATTGGCAGAACGGACTTCGGCTTATGTTCCGCGACAAATACCTGTTTGATCTTGATAAGTTTGATAATAAACTGTTTGAACGCGAAGATCTTAAATGGATTAAACAAAGCTACATTATTGTGCTTCAGATGGCATGGGACCGCGAATTTTACGATCGCCAGACCGGGAAATATACCTATCCCGAGGAGCTTAAAAAATGGAATGAACAATTTAACAATATTGATGTATTTGGTATTTGGCCGACATGGCCAAGATTGGGACTTGACAAAAGGAACCAATGGGATTTGTACCGTGATTTGGCTGGTGGAACTGAACAATTGAAAACATTTGCAAGGTTATCAAGGCTTTCCAAAACAAGGTTTTTTATTGCCTATAACCCATGGGATAACAGTACGAGACAAGAGGATCCTTACAGAGGAATGGCAAAACTGATCAGTGAGACTGAGGCAGATGGCGTTGTTCTGGATACAAGGGGCAGTTCAAGTTATGAATTACAGAGAGCTGCCGATAGTGTCAGAAAAGGGGTCATAATGTATTCTGAAGGAATGGCTATTACAAAAGATATGCCTGGCATAATTTCGGGTCGGGTGCATAATGCGATTTATTTTAGCCCTGAACTCAATCTGAACAAGGTTATTAAACCCGATTTTGCAATCTTCAGGGTCTGCGATGTGGGAGAGGACAGAAATCACAGGGAGATAGCCATCTCGTTTTTCAACGGATATGGTACTGAACTTAATATGTTCCGTCCGGGAGGCAGAGATGACGGTTATCGTGATGATCTTAACTATCTGGCGCGTACGACCTTTATTTTACGCCAGAATAACGATGCATTCCTGGATAATGACTGGACTCCGTTCATAAATACCAGAGCTGATAATATTTATGTAAATAAGTGGAATTCAGGAAATAAAACAATCTTTACGGTACTCAACATGAAACCTGAAGGATTTGATGGTACCCTTTTTAAAGTAAATGACTTTGAAGGAGCACATTTTGTCTCTTTATGGAATCATGAAAAATCAGATCCGGTGAATGTGAATGGAGTATTCTATATTAAAGTGTCGGCTGAAGGATGGCTCCCATCTTTTTCAGGAACGCGCAAAGAAGCCTCTCTTGACTGCATAGCGCAACTTCCTGAAATAATCAGATCAAAACTCACCGGAGATTCATTGCATCTTAATAATCCGGGGAAAGGCACTGTTATCATCTGGAAGGGAAATCCTTCCTATCAGACTCAACATTTCGAACTGAAGTTTAATCATGATACCATTGTTCGGATAAAGAATATTATAGGTAACTATGAGGGTAAAATTGTTTTGCAATATCTTGAAGATAATTTACTTAAGGATGAGGATGTTGTTATGCTTAAGGGAGGTCTGCCCTGGTTAGTCAGTAAAGTTGTTCCTTCTCCGGCTGCACAGAATATTCCTCCTGATATGGTCCTTGTACCAAAAGCTTCAATAACATATAACCTGACTACGGGTGAAGATTTCATTCCTTATCCTGACATTAATAAAAATATTTGTGCTGAAGTAGATAGTTTTCTGATAGACAAATATCCAGTCACAAATGCGCAATATTACGATTTCATTTTAAAATCCGGGTACAAGCCGTCTGATACTGCAAACTACCTGAGGAACTGGTCGTCCGGAATGTTCAGGCAAGGTCAGGAGAATTATCCGGTGGTTTATGTAAGTTATGAAGATATTGTGGCCTTTGCAAAATGGGCCGGTAAGCGACTGCCAACACAGGCTGAATGGCAACTTGCAGCCCAGGGTACTGATAAACGTAAATGGCCATGGGGTGATGATTTTCATGGGACCTGGTGCAATAACGCATTTGACAGGCCTACTCCTGTTGACGCTTTTACAAAAGGACAAAGTCCATATGGTGTTATGGACCTTGTTGGTAACATCTGGCAGATGACCAATGATATGTACTATAATGGTGCTGATTATTTTATGATTATCAGGGGAGGAAGTTATTACCGGCCTGATTCTAGCTGGTGGTATATCCAGGGAGGTCCTCAATCGTTAGACAGGACACAAATTATGCTAATGGTCTCTCAAGGGTATGACAGGTGCTCGACACTTGGTTTCAGATGTGTGAAAGATATTGATCCAAAGACTTTTAAAGTAAAAAGGTGAAAGGAGAAGGGAGAAAGGAGAAGGGAGAAAGGAGAAAGGAGAAAGGAGAAAATCAGAAGTACCAAATCCGAAATCCGAAATCCGAAATCCGAAATCCGAAATCCGAAATATTTAATCTGGTATGGTTATCCTCTAAATCAGGCCTGAATACTTTACACTTTCAGTTTCTTTTCAATTTCGGTAATCTGGTTCCTGAAATGTTTATCAGTGTCAATCAGGTTGTTAACTGTTTTACAGGCATGCAAAACAGTTGCATGGTCTTTCCCTCCAATATGCGATCCGATACTTGCCAGAGACGCTTTTGTAAGATTTTTTGAAAAGAACATTGATACCTGTCTTGCCTGGACAATTTCCCTTTTTCTTGTTTTTCCCTGGATCAGGTCAATTGGGATCTTGTAATACTCACAAACTATTTTCTGAATGTAATCTATTGTTATTTCTCTCCTGGAAGTGCTTATTAATTTTTCTACCATAAGTCTTGCAAGGTCAATGGTGATCTCTTTTCTATTAAGCGTGGATTGTGCATAAAGAGAGATCAGGACAGCTTCGAGCTCACGGATATTGTTTGATATATTAGCTGCAAGAAATTCAAAAATTTCTTCAGGGAGTTCAATTCCGTCATTATATGCTTTTTTCTTAAGGATAGCAAGGCGAGTCTCATAATCAGGTCTCTGAAGATCAGCCAGAAGGCCCCATTTAAACCTTGAAAGGAGGCGCTGTTCCATTCCCTGTAGCTCAACCGGAGGTCTGTCGCATGTCAGAATTAACTGTTTCCCGGACTGGTGCAGATGATTAAAGATATGGAAAAAAGTATCCTGGGTCTTTTCTTTCCCTACAAATTCGTGGACATCGTCAAGTATAAGAACATCTATCATCTGGTAAAAATGGAGGAAATCGTTCTTATTATTATTTCTGATTGAATCGGTGAATTGAGTCTGAAACTTGTTGGCATTTACATAAAGCACTATCTTATCGGGGTGTTTTTCTTTAACGAGAATACCAATTGCCTGAGCAAGATGTGTTTTGCCAAGCCCTGAATCACCATATATCATTAACGGATTAAATGCTGTTCCCCCTGGATTATTGCCGACAGCAATTCCAGCTGATCTTGCCAGCCTGTTACATTCACCTTCCACGTAATTGTTGAAATTGTAATCTGAATTGAGTTTAGGATCGAAATGGATTTTTTTAATACCCGGAATTACAAAAGGATTCTTTATTGATGGCTGAGTCAGATCAAAAGGCACCTGAACAGGTTTATTATTAAGGTCAGTTTTGTTTCTTGAAGGATATCTTACAGTATATGGTTTACCATCAATATAATTTGAATTCTCCATCACGACGTTATACTCAAGCTTAGCATCAGTACCAATCTCGCGCCTTAAAGTTTTTCTCAGAATATCGATATATTGCTCTTCGAGATATTCATAAAAGAACGGACTTGGCACCTGGATTGTCAGAACATTATTTTCAAGTTTAAGAGGTATTATCGGCTCAAACCATGTTTTGAAACTGATGGATGGAATTATATCCCTGATTATTTGAAGACAGCTATTCCATACTTCATCGTGTGACTTATTCATTTTAGGGTATTGGTTTTTAAAATTAAGTTTTCCAGTCAGGCTGATTCAGTTAGCAATATTTGTAAAAAAAAAACTTAAAAAAAAAATTTTTTTTACTTGACTTTTTCAAAAAAAGTATATGGTTTTAATCATCAGCAACTTATGGAACAATTTTTTTTCAAAATAATTATAATGTTGATATTCAGATAAATATAAAATATAAAAATTGGTATATAGTGTAATACAGTACGTTATGAGTGTCTACTCAAATTATAATCAATGTCTGAAAAAACAGGTATTATTTTGTCCTTAAATTTTAATAAAAATTCAACCTCAAGATAATCTGAAATTTGCAATAAAACTAACTTGTCGGTTAATTTTTTTTACCAAAAAGTGAAAAATGAACATATCTATTGGGATTTGCTTTCAGATCCTTTAACAGCAAATCCAGATTTGAAATGCTGTTATTCATGTTTTTATATAACGAATCGTTCGTAAATAGCTGGCCTGCAGTGCCTTTGCCTTTGTTCATCCCATCCATTAGCTCGGAAGTCTTCTCCAGAGTAGCTTTAAGCTTCAATATTGTCGCATAAATATTCGCTGCTGCCAGAGTATCTGAAATAGTCTGAAGATTATTTATCGTATTTCCCAGTTTGTTTGAATTATCAGACAACATTTTTGAAAATTTTGAAAGATCTGCAATCATTGATTTTAATTCTGCCTCTTTTGATCCTAATACTTCATCTATGTTTTTTGTCGTATGATTCAGGTTTGCCATACTATTTCTGATATTTTTCCTGAATTCAGGATTCATAATATCATTAATTCCGGTAAGAACTGTATCCAGAACATTGATCATTCCTGTAACTTTTTCTTTTAAAGGAACAAGTTCATTCTCGAATTTTGTAATTATGGATTCAGCAAGCCTGCCTGGAATAGTATCACCATTTTTATATATTCCCGGACCGCTGCCGAAAACAAGCCTGATCTTCATACCGGCGATCAGAGTGGCCGTTGTAACCTCAGCAACTGTCTTTTCAGGAAGAGTAAATCCCTTCCCGACAGACATTTTAACAAGAAGCCTGCCACTTCCGTCTTTTAAGAAATTTATCGATTGCACAACACCTACTTTATAACCGTTTATTTCTACCGGACTTGATCCGGCAAGTCCGTTAATCTGGTTATAAACAGCATAATAATGGGCCTTATTGCTTAATAAGTTCTTACCTTTCAAAAAATTATACAGCCAGATAAAAACAATTATTGTTACTAAGGCTATTGCTCCAAGCTTGACTTCATTTGAGATTTTTTTCATGAATTCTATATTTATTATCTTTTATCTTTTGTCTTGTTCAAGTGCTTCACGCAAAGGTAATATTTTGTTGTTTTTAACAGCAATCACAAATGCATCAGGATAAATTTTCTCCATCTGCTTTCTGTAGCTCACAGCTTTATTGTAATCGCTGAAAACTCCTGTTGCGTATCTGAATTTATTACCAGAACTTAATTCAACTATGTCCTTTGTATTCTTGAAATTGGCAGGTTTAGTCGCTATCTTTTTATTCGATGTGACAACCTGTATCATAAAGACTATCTTACCGTTAGGGATGGTATTTAATTTTAGAGAATCTGTCGCCGGGCCAAGTGTATCTTTTATTACAGCAGGCATAACGCTTTTCTTTCTTATCTCGCTTATATAATCTTTGCAGGCATTGTAAATAGAGGCGGCAATATTTTCCTGACCTTCATTTGAGTTGATGAATTTTTCCTCTTTCAGGTTTGAAATAAATCCGGTTTCTGTCAGAACGCTTGGCATAGTCGTTTTATATAGAACCCAGAATCCAGACTGTTTGACTCCCCTGTCATATCTGCCAATCTGATTTTTATATTGTGTCTGTATCATCCATGCAAGCTCTAAACTTTGTTTAAGATATATGTTTTGCCTGGTTGTGAACATAATGTATGATTCTTGTGATTTAGGATCAAACCCCTCATACTTGTTCGAATAATCATTTTCAAGAAGGATTACCTGGTTCTCTTTTATTGCAACATCGAGATTAGCCTGATCTTTTGTATAACCCATTACATAAGTCTCTGTTCCATAAGCATTATGTTCATTATTGCTATTTACATGAATTGAAATAAAAAGATCGGCATTGTTCTTGTTTGCAATGTCAGATCTGACATCAAGATCTACAAATTCGTCTGTCTTTCTGGTGTATATGACTTTCACATCTTTTAGATTCTGCTCGATGTACTCCCCTGTTTTCAGAGAAATTGCCAGGGTTATATTCTTTTCACTGCTGAATGAACCTATTGCTCCCGGGTCTTTGCCTCCATGTCCCGGATCTATAACAATTATATAACTCTCTTTTTTCCCCGGATCATCAGCAAAACATGTAAAATTTATCGGAATCAGGGCAATAAAAAACAACATTATTATGTTGATATTATTGATATAATGTTCGCCGTATTTAGTTCCAGTACCCATGTTAAGTTCATGAATTTATATTAGTTTTGCCGCAAACGTCGCGGCTACACGCAAAATCTATGCAAAAATAGTATTTAAGTTGTATCTTTTTACAGAAAAGCGGTTAGTTGTAGTGTTCCTCATGATGGTTCAAA
>Ga0182021_10008350_pt1 | contig 12271 bp, 13 predicted proteins | sample 612E3MmetaG_FD_120493 | JGI IMG/M metagenome (GOLD analysis project Ga0182021, IMG submission 120493) | Permafrost microbial communities from Stordalen Mire, Sweden - 612E3M metaG (Illumina Assembly) | ecosystem: Environmental > Terrestrial > Soil > Wetlands > Permafrost | place: Sweden...
ATGGTGGATCCCGCAACCAGATCGCGCCAGAACAGCGAGACCGGTTGGGTCAATCGCCTTTTCACCAGTGAGGGATCGACTCCGGAATACCAGGAGCTGAAGTTCACGCTCCACCGGAAACTGCTGGACCGGATCAACCTGGAAGCGCTCTCCTCGATGTCCGGCGAACGCGTCCGCGCGGAAGTGCGCACGGCCGTCGCACGGCTGGTCGAAGATGAGAAGACGCCCCTCAGCTTAGTGGAGAAGGACCGGGTCATCGAGGAAATCCTCGATGAGGTCTTCGGCCTCGGTCCGCTGGAACCGCTGCTCCAGGACCCCACCATCAGCGACATTCTGGTGACCACGCCGCACCGCGTCTACGTGGAGCGGGGTGGCAAACTGTACCGCACACCGGTGGAGTTCAAGGACGACGCCCACCTGCTGCGCATCATCGAAAAAATCGTTTCGCGCGTGGGACGCCGAGTAGACGAATCGTCGCCCATGGTGGACGCGCGGCTGCCCGATGGCTCGCGCGTCAACGCCGTGATTCCGCCGGTGGCGGTAGACGGTCCTCTGCTTTCCATCCGCCGTTTCGGACGCCACGCCATGAAAGGCGAGGATCTGGTGGCCAAGTTCGCCCTGACCGAGGGCATGCTGGAACTGTTGAAAGGCTGCGTCAAGGCGCGCCTCAACATCCTGATCTGCGGCGGCACGGGTTCCGGCAAAACCACCCTGCTCAACGCCATCTCCTCCTACATCCCGGAAGACGAGCGCATCGTCACCATCGAAGACGCCGCCGAGTTGCGCCTGCAGCAGACGCATGTGGCGCGCATGGAAACCCGGCCGGCCAACGTGGAAGGCACGGGCGCCATCCACATCCGCCAACTGGTGATCAACGCGCTGCGTATGCGCCCCGACCGCATCATTGTGGGAGAGGTCCGCGCCGAGGAAGCGCTCGACATGTTGCAGGCCATGAACACGGGTCACGATGGATCGCTCACCACGCTGCATGCCAACACCCCGCGCGACGGCCTGGGCCGCCTGGAAGTGATGGTCGGCATGGCTAACTCCAACATGGGAATCCGCTCCATCCGGCAGCAGATTTCCTCCGCCGTCGATCTGTTCATTCAGACCTCGCGTTTCAGCGATGGAACGCGCCGCATCACCCACATCACCGAAGTGATCGGCATGGAGCAGGACATCATTACGCTGCAGGACATTTTCCTGTTCGAGAAGACGGGCATCACAGAGGCCGGACGGGTGCGCGGACGTTTTCGCGCCACCGGCATCCGGCCGAAGTTCTACGACCGGCTGAAGACGTGCGGCATTAACCTGCCCACGCAGATGTTCCAAACGGTGGTCGAAATCAACTAGGGTGAGAAAAAATCAGCGCACGGCAAGCTAAAGCTTACCCCACCAATGCAACTGGTTTGCCTGCAATGGTGGGGCATGCTTCAGCTTGCCAACGCCCGCTTGCGGGCGCATTTCTTCACAGCTACCCCACCAGCAGCTCAATGGCCGCTCCCGGCTCGCATTTCACCAACTTCGCCGCGCTGCCCTCGCGCAAGGAAACTTCGTAATAGCCGGAACTGCCTAGAATCAGGCTCAACTCCCCGGCGGCGCACTCCGCATAGCTGCGCGCCAGCACGGTGACTTCCCGCGGTCCCAGCGCCAGCGCGAAATCGCGCGTTTCCAGATCGGCGAAATCGCTCACATGGAAGTTGGTAACGATGTTGCCAAAGCGGTCGATCTTCAGGATCCGCCCGATCCAGTGGCGCTTGCCAGCCCGGTGCGGCTTCTCGAACCCGGGCTTGAGATAGTCCCGCACCAGTTTCCCGATGCGCGACGGCGGCACTCCGGCGGCCAGGTGCGCGCCCACCGGAGCGAAGATGTCGCGGCCATGAAACGTCCGGCTCACCGGATGACGGAAGTACTTCTCGTTGGTGACGTGGCGCACCTTGCACTTCTCGTGCAGGTAGACCATGGAGAGCACCCCGTTATCCGGCCCCAGAAAATACTGGCTGGCGGCTTCCACCAGAATTGGGCGCCGCGCCGTCCCCACGCCGGGGTCCACCACCACCACGTGCACCGTCTTCTTGGGGAAATAGCGCCATGCCTGCGCGATCAGGTAGGCGCCCTCGGCGATCTCGAACGGCGTCACCAGGTGGCTGATATCCACGATTTGCGCCGCCGGGCAGATGCCCAGAATCACGCCTTTCATAACGCCCACGAAGTGGTCGGGGAGGCCGAAATCGGTGGTCAGGGTTATTATGGGCCGCGTCATTGGTAAAATGAGTTCCAGTGCAGCATTTCTACTTCGATCACAACGCCACCACCCCCGTCGATCCGGAAGTTCTGGAGACGGCGGTGACCTGCCTCGGACAAGTGTATGGTAACGCGTCCAGCATCCACCATTTCGGGCAGGCGGCGAAGCAGCGGTTGGAAGCCGCGCGCCGTCAGGTGGCCGCCCTCATCAACGCCTCCGCGGCGGAGATCGTCTTCACCAGCGGCGGCACCGAGGCCGACAATCTGGCCATCCTCGGGGTGACGCGCGCCTCAACCGCCACGCGCAAGCACTTCATCACCTGCGCCATCGAGCACCCGGCGGTGATCTCGCCCGCCAAGCAGTTGGGCGCCGAAGGCGTGGAGATCACCTGCCTGCGCGTCCCCTCCAGCGGCATCGTCAGCCCGGACGATATCCAGCGCGCGCTGCGGCCCGAAACCGTGCTGGTCAGCATCATGCACGCCAATAACGAACTCGGCACGCTGCAGCCCATCGCCGAAATCGCGCGGACGGTCCACCATGCGGGCGCGGCGCTGCACGTGGACGGGGTGCAGGCTCTCGGCAAAGTGCCGGTGGATGTAGAGTCCCTCGGCGTGGACCTCTACAGCATGAGCGGCCACAAATTGTATGCGCCCAAAGGCGTGGGCGCGCTGTACGTGCGCAAGGGCGCGCGCATGGCGCCAATCTCCTACGGCGGCCATCACGAACGCGACCGCCGGCCGGGCACGGAGAACGTCCCCGGCATCGCCGCCTTCGGTGCGGCCGCGGAACTTGCCGGCCGCCGCATGGCCGAGGACGCCGAACGCCTCACCACCTTACGCGACCGCCTGGAGAACGCTGTGCTGGAGCGCATTCCCGGCACGGGCATCAACGGATCGCGCTGGAATCGCGTGCCCAACACCAGCAATCTCTATTTCGACGGCATCGATGGCGAAGCCATGGTGATCGCGCTCGATCTGCGCGGCTTCGCGGTCTCCACCGGCGCGGCCTGCTCCTCTGGCGCGCTCTCGCCCTCCCACGTACTGAAGGCCATCGGCCTCTCCGACGACCGCGCGCGCGCCAGCATGCGCTTCTCCCTGGGGCGCGGAAATACCACCGCGCAGGTGGACGCGCTCATCGAAGCCATCGGCTCCAGCGTGGCCCATTTGCGCCGGATTTCGGTGCATGCCTGAGGCGCCCATCGCGGTCGGCATCTCCGTGGGGCAGGCGCTTCCGCCTGCCAACTCTCCGCCCATCGCGGTCGCCATGAGCGGCGGCGTGGACAGTTCCACCGTCGCCGCTATGCTGGCGCGCCAGGGCCGCCCCGTGGTCGGCATGACCATGCAGTTGTGGAACCAGCGGCGGCTGCCGGAACTGGCCGTCGAAGGCGCCGGGGCCGGACGCTGCTGTTCCCTGGACGATGTCTACGACGCGCGCCGCGTGGCCGAACAGATCGGCATTCCCTACTACGTCGTCAACTTCGAGCGGCAGTTCGAAGAGCAGGTGGTGAAGCCCTTCGTCGCCGAGTATCTCGCCGGGCGCACCCCCATCCCATGCACCCTGTGCAACAACTACATCAAGTTCGATCGCTTCCTCGACATGGCCGATTCCGTGGGCGCGCATTACATGGCCACCGGCCACTACGCGCGCGTGCGCTGCGACCCCGCCAGCGGGCGCTATCAACTGCTGCGCGCGGTGGACGAATCCAAGGATCAGACGTATTTCCTCTTCGGCCTGACCCAGGCGCAGTTGGCGCGCACCCTGTTCCCGTTGGGCGAACTGAACAAGTCCGAAGTGCGCGACATGGCGCGCGCCATGGATCTCGCCGTGGCGTCGAAGGGCGACAGCCAGGAGATCTGCTTCGTCCCCAACGGCGACTACGCGGCATTCATGGATGCCTACCTGAAGGAGAAGGGCGTGGCCGTGGAGCGCGCCACTGGCGAGATCGTGACCACCGATGGGCGCACGCTCGGACGTCACGAGGGCGTGCACCATTTTACGGTCGGGCAGCGCAAGGGGTTGGGCATCGCGACCGGTGAGCCACTCTACGTGATCGCGACCGATCCGGCCAGCCAACGCGTCACCGTCGGCGCCAATGACGATCTACAGCGCGCGCGCCTGGTGGCCAAAGAGGTGAATTGGATTTCCATCGCCGGGCTGGCCCCCGGAGCAACCCTGCGGGCAGAGGTGAAGATCCGCAACAAGCACGCCGCCGCGGCCGCCACGCTCCGCGCCACGGACCGTGCGGACCGCGTCGAAGTGCAGTTCGACGACCCCCAGCGCGCCGTCACTCCGGGACAGGGAGCGGTCTTCTACGCGGGCGAGATCGTGCTGGGCGGCGGCTGGATCGAATAGCGCATCCATCAGCCTCACACCACTACCGGCCCGCTCGCGGGCTGCCCTGCGGAGGGGCGCTTTCGTACGGCGATGCCTCTCCGGGCGGGCGGGTTTTCCATCGGCGGTGAATCCACAGCCACTGGTCGGGGTATTCGCGGATGACTTCTTCCAGCTTGGATTGTAGCGTCTGGGTATCGCGAAGGGCATCGCCGGTCATCGCCAGGGGCGGGTAGAAGCGCAGCACGTAGCGCTGCTCCAACTCGCTCCACAGCGCGAAGCCGGGGACCACCGCCGCCCCGCTGTGCGCCGCGAACTTGGCGAAGCCCGTGCCCGCCGACGCCGGGACGCCGAAGAAATCGACGAACACGCCGGTATCGAGGGCCGCGTTCTGATCGATCAGGATACCGACCGCCTGACCAGCGGCCAGCGCCTTCAGAATGGCGCGCGCGAAATCCTTCTTGCCGATGGTCCGGTTGCCGGTCAGCGCCCGCCGGCGTTCCACCAGGGCGTCGATCAGCGGATTGTCCAGCGGCCGCACCACCACATTCATGGGCGCGGCCATCAGCGCGTGCGCGAAGGCGCTCAACTCCCAGTTGCCGAGATGTGCGGTGGCCACCAGCACGCCGCGGCCGGCCTGCCGCGCCTGGTCGAAATACTCGCCGCCTTCGAGACGGATCCACCGCTCCAAATAACCCCGCCGGATGGCCGGGAACTTGGCGAAGGTGACCAGAATCCGGGCGATGGACCGGAACACGCCATCGACGATTTGGGCATGCCGTTGCGGCGTGAACTCGGGCAGCGCCATCGCCAGATTGCGCCGCGCCACCCGCCGCAGCCGCGGAATCCCGAGGTCGAGCAGACGGGTGTAGAGGCGCGCCAGTGCGAATGCCAGTCGGCGCGGCGCCCACTGCAAAGAGGCAAGCGCCACGACGGCGGCGCCGTACTCCAGCGCATTGCGAAGCGGCGATCTGGGGCGCATGAACTTGAATTGTACCCCCAGGTGTGGCGAGCGCGGCTCGGGACCGGAAAACCGGGCAAACCGTTGCCAAAACGGTTAGCCACCCGGCAGTCTGGTACAATCTTAGTTCCGCAATGGTCAAGACAGAGCGCGAGTATCGGGACGACATCTGCCAGATCGGCCGTTTGGTCTTTCAGAAGGGTTGGGTGGCGGCCAACGACGGCAATATCACCATCCGGATGGATGCCGAACGGATTCTTGCCACGCCGACCGGCGTGTGCAAGGGCATGATGCAGCCCGACGACCTGATCGTTCTCGATATGAAGGGCAATAAGATCTCCGGCCGCCTCCAAGGCACCACCGAGATCGCCATGCACACGACGGTTTACGGATTGCGTCCGGATGTCAAGGCCGTGGTGCACGCGCATCCTCCGGTGGCGACGGGCTTTGCCACCGCCGGACGCCAGCTCAATCTGGCGCTGCTGCCGGAAGTCGTCATCGGCCTCGGTTGCGTGCCGCTGGCCGATTACGGTCTGCCGGGCACGGACGCTCTCACCGAGGGGATGCTGCCGTTGATTCCCAAGTTCGACGCGCTCCTGATGGCCAATCACGGCGCCGTCTGCTACGGCGAGGACGTATTTAAGGCCTACTTCAAAATGGAGACCATGGAGCACTTCGCGCGCATCCAGATGGTGGCCGAGCTTTTGGGCGGCCCCAAGGTTCTGCCGCGCGGGGAAGTGGATAAGCTGCTGGATGCGCGGACGCGCTATGGCGTGAAGTCGAGGAGCGCCGGCGAGCCGAATTGTCCGATGGCGTTGGAAGATGCCGGCAGCGGGAGTTGCGGCGGCGGCACTTCAAATACGGCGCCGCGTGGCCAGGAAGAACATTTTTACGTTTCGCGCTCGGAACTCGTCCAGATCGTGGAAGAGGCTCTCAAGGCGCGCGGTTTGGCTTAGAACGAATTATTTGGAGACTTAATCGATGGGCGAAGCTTTAGGAATGATCGAAACGCGCGGTTTGATAGCCATGATCGAGGCCGCCGACGCGATGGTGAAGGCCGCCAAGGTCAACCTGGTGGGCTGGGAGAAGATCGGTTCGGGTTATGTCACCGCCATGGTGCGCGGGGATGTGGCCGCGGTCCGCGCGGCTACCGATGCCGGCGCCGCGGCGGCGCGCCGCGTGGGCGAGTTGATCGCCGTACACGTGATTCCGCGTCCGCACGAGAGCCTGGAATCCATCCTGCCCATCGGCAAGACGCAGGCACAAGGCGCCGGTAAGTAACCGGCGCGAGGAACCCTCATGATTCTCGCCCGCGTGGTGGGCACCGTGGTGGCCACCCGCAAAGACCCTCGTCTCGAAGGCAAGAAGCTGCTCATCCTCAAGCCGGTCGCTCCGGACGGGAAGGACGAGAACGGCTACGTGGTCAGCGTGGATACCGTTGGCTCGGGGATCGGCGAGCGCGTGATCGCCGTCTCCGGAAGCAGCGCGCGCATGGCTGAAGGCTGCAAGGATACCCCCGTCGATAACGCCATCGTCGGCATTGTCGACGAGGTGCACCTGGATTGACCCATGTGGACTAGCCCATGTACTTCGGTCGCGTAGTCGGCAGCGTCTGGTCCACCGTCAAACACCCGGCGATGACGGGCTGCCGCATGGTAGTGGTGCAGCCGTTGACGCCGGAGTTGGAGAACACCGGAAAGCGGCTGATCTGTACCGACTCCACCGGAGCCGGAGCGGGCGAACTGGTGTATTGGGTCCGCGGCAAGGAGGCCAGTTTCCCCTTTCACCCGGCTGAACCGCCGGTGGATGCGACGATTGTGGGTATCGTGGATGAAGTCCACGTACAACGGGCGCTGCCGCTCCCGGCGAAAGCGCCCGCGCCGATGCATCGAAAGTCCCCGCGGAAGAGCTGAGCCATGCTGGATAAACCATGCTGATCGCCCGCGTCATCGGAGAACTGGTCGCCACCCAGAAACATGCCAGCCATGAAGGCCGCAAGCTGCTGCTGGTTCAGCCGCTGAATCTGGACGGCACCGACAGGGGCGATGCCGTGGTGGCGCTGGACGCGGTGGATGCCGGAGTCGGCGACAAGGTCCTGGTGGCCACCGAGGGCTTTTGCGCCATGACCAGCGTGGGACGCCCCAACTCACCAATTGACATGGCGGTGATTGGCTTTATCGATCATGTTGAACTGGTTCAAGGGGTCGACTGAGCGCTTGCGGCTCATCACGATTGTGCCCAGGACCAGCCCCAGTCCGAACTTCAGCGCTTCCACCGCCAGGTAGGCGTTGTGGAGCAGCCAGAACCGGGCGCGCTCCTGGGCGGCCAGGTCGCCCGGAAGGTACCCCATGGTGCGGCCGCTGATGCCCAGATCGGGCGAGATCCACTGGCGCTGGAGCAGGGTCAGGGCCAGCATCGCCAGCATCACCGCCAGGGAGAACTTCCCTTCCAGCGTGCCGAACAGCAGGTAGCAGAAAAACAGCACCGCCAGACCGATCTGCATGGTCTCCCAGTTCCTGAACATCCAGCGGTTCTGCTCCGCCACCGCGAAGCGCAGAACCATTCGGGTTTCAGCCGGGCCAAGAGCTTTGGTCTGGGCGACGAATGCCGGGTTGGATTGATCCATGATGGCCCCCACCGTGCCGAAACTGCGGGCGCCGTACCAGGCCATCACAATTCCGCCCCCAAGCCAGATGCCTAGCAGGAAGCATACGATGCGGCGGTAGTGCATGACCTCTGATTCTAGCGCACACCCCCCTAAAGTTTTCCCCATTTCCGCCGATTACCCGTCAGTACGAGGTGGTATGCCAGTAATGGAAACGAAGAATTTTGGACAGATCTCCTTCGAGCCGGATTCGGAACTCGAGTTTCCGAGCGGCCTCCCGGGCTTTGACAGCCGCAGACGTTTTGTGGCCGTCAGGTTTGCGGAATCCGACCCGCTCGTCTACCTGCAAAGCCTGGAAGACCCCGAGCTGTGCTTCATCACCATGCCGATTCTGGCCGTGGACCCGCTCTATAAGCTCAAGGTGAGCGGCGAGGATCTGGACCAGTTGGGCCTGCCGCCGGCGCGCCAACCGAGCATTGGAGAAGACGTCTTGTGCCTGACGGTACTCTCCGTGCGCGAAACCGGACCCACCGCCAACCTGCTGGCGCCGATTGTGGTCAACCTGCGCAACCGCAGGGCCGTGCAGGCGGTGGCGCCCGAGTCGGAATACTCTCACCAGTTCGCCTTGATGCCCCAAGAGGCATCCGTATGCTCGTGATGTCGCGACGGCAGGGCGAGACGATTCTGATCGGCGATGACATCGAGATTGTGATTGCGCACATCGGGCGCTCGCGCGTGAAGGTGGGCATCCGCGCGCCGCGGCAAATGCCGGTGGTCGCCCGCGAAATGAAACTGGTGCGCGAGGAGAACCTGGCGGCGGCAGGCGCGGCCGCATCCGATCTGTCTCGTCTGGTGGCGCGGCTTCACGGGTAGGACGGACGATCGTCTTTCGTCGTCTGTTCTGGTGGGTCTTCGGCTCGCGAGACTTCATGAAAAAAGGTGGGGCATGCTTTAGCTTGCCAGCCGGCCGGAGGCCGGCCATGCCCAGGGCACCGTGGTTTGGCGGGGCATGACAGACCACGACAGGCGATGGCCTGTCCCACTTGCTCCCAACCGGAGCCGGAAAGGGTTTCTTCATGGGCACTTCGATTTCGACCAACATCAATTCCCTTAACGCGCAGGAGAGTTTTCGCCAGAACAGCGACTTTCAGGCCGGCGTGATTCAGCGCCTTACCTCCGGCTACCGGATCAGCCGGGCCGGCGACGACCCGGCCGGTCTGGCGATTGCCAACCGGTTCCGCGCCGACAGCGCGCAGTTGGCCCAGGGGGTGCGCAATCTCAACGACGGCATCAGCAGGCTGCAAATCGTCGACGGCGGAATGAGCAACATTTCACAGATCCTGGACCGGCTGAAAGTTCTGGTCAGCCAATCGGCCAGCGACGCGTTCAGCGGCGACCGCGGTACCCTGGACTCCGAGTTTCAGACGTTGCTCACGGAAGTCGACCGCCAGGCTCAGTCGATCGGGCTCGATTCCAACGGCAGTTTCGCCCAGCTCCTGCCGGTCTTCGTGGGCAGCGGCGGGAGCGATGGGTCCGGCGGTGCGATAAGCATCGATTTGAGCGCCTCGGCGGTAGATACGAAAGGCTTGGGCCTGGGCGGCGCCAAGGGCATGCAGGCAGTGGCGGGCACTGCCGACATCGGTCCCAACTCTCCGGATCACCCGGTGGCGCTGATCGTGGCCGATCCCCTCAACACCAGCGCAACCCCGAATTACACCGATTTCTACATTTCCGGCCCGGGCTTCTCCGATGGCAGCGCAGTCGAGGTTTCCGCCAACCTCGCAAGCGTCACCACTCTCGATGGCCTGGCTGCGTCCATCAATGCCGCCATCCAGGTGGCCGCCAACGGCACTACGCCGGCCGCCGCGGCTTTCCGGAAAGCCGGCATTGCGGCGTCGGCGTACAACGGGCGGGAACTGGCCTTCACTTCTCCCGATACTCCATTCCAGGTCGCGGCGGGCGACGTCATGGCCAATGCCCTCATGGGCAATCTGACGGGCACCACCGGCACGGCCCTCGCCGCCACGGTGACAGGCCTCGCTACGGCTGCCGCCGGCGACCTGTTCGTGCCCGCCAATGTCACCATCCGGATCGCCGGGGGTGGCCTGTCCGCGCCGGTCGATATCGCGCTGAATCCGGCATCCACCACCACGGCGCAGGCCATTACGGACCTGGAGACGCAGGTCAACGGCAACGCCCGATTGCAGGCCGCGGGAATCTCCGTGAGCGGCGACCCCGCCGGGTCGCTGACCTTCACCGGCGCGCGCGGCGAGGAATTCAGCGTGGAAGCCACCGGCGATACCGCCAATGCGCTCGGCCTGGGGTCTTTTGTGGCCGGTGCCGGCGGCGCCGTGGACTACACGGGAATTACGGGGGTCGCGTACGACAACACAGTTTCCTGGGGTTTCGCGCACCTGGAGTTCTCCCTCAACGGCGCCGCGTCCATCGCCATTGCCCCCATCGACCTGGCGGCCGGCGATGCCTTGGGGCTCAACTCGCGTTCCGGCAGCGACCTGGCACAAGCCATCAATGCCGAATTCGCCGCCAACCCGGCATTGCAGGCCGCCGGTCTCGTGGCCACCTTCGATGGAACCTCGCTCACCTTCGCGAGCGGCAACAACACCTTCTTCCGCCTCAACCCCGGCGCCAGCGATGCCACCGCCGACATTGGTTTTGGCACCCCCGGCGCGGCATTCACATCCACCTTGACGGCGGCGCCCGCCACCAGCAATACGATCGATTCCAGCGGCGCATCAGCCGTGGCTTCCCTGAGTTTCGCGCCTTTGGCCTACGGGGACGACGGGCAAACCATCACCGTCTCGGCCGCCGATCTCGCCGGCGACCCGCAAACGGCAACCATCGCGCTCGGCAATAACGCGCGGGGCCGGGAGGGCCGCGGCATCGACGAAACCATCGCGGCCATCAATGCGCAACTCCAGCAGGGCAACCCGCCCCTGCAACAGATCGTGGCCGTAAAGGAGAACGTGGGCGGCCAGGAACAAATCGGTTTCATGAGCAGCCTGCGCTCGTTTCATGTGACCGTGGGCGATTCGGCCGATGGCGGCGGCCTGAATGGCGGCGCGGCGATTTCCGAAGCTTCCGCGCCCGTCGGCGCCCTGATCAACGTATCGGTGGCCATCAAGCAGTCCGCCCTGATGGCGCTGGCCGCCATCAACGGCGCCGTCAATTCTCTGGGCGCCGCTCAAGCCGTGGTGGGCAAGGCCGAGAACCAGTTGAACTATGCCATCGGCCTGTCGCAATCGGAGGTCACCAATTTCTCGTCCGCCGAATCGCGCATCCGCGACACCGACGTGGCGGCCGACGCGGCCAATCTGACCAAGTCCCAGATCCTGGAGCAGGCTTCGCTGGCTGCCATGGCGCAGGCCAACTCCGCCGCCCAGGCCGTCCTGGCGCTGCTGAAAGGGTAGCAACCCCTTCACCGCAGAGACGCAGAGAGCGCAGAGACAAGCGCAGAGACAAGCGCAGAGAAGACCAGGAAAGGCGGAAGCGAGGGAATGGAGCCTGTGGCCAAAGTGGCTGTGTCGGACGAACTGCAAGAGACATTCTTGCCGGAACTGGCAGGATGCTTCCTCCCTTCGCGCGCGACTCCATTCAAGATGCGAGTCCCGCACCTTCCGTTTTCCCCGTTTTTTGCTCCTCTGCGCTTATCTCTGCGCCTCTGCGTCTCTGCGGGGAACGCACCTCTCGGTTTGCGCCTCTCCGTCTCCCCACCCAAAAATAGATCTTCCCGCCACTCATATTTTCCCAAACCCGGCCGAAAAGGTCAGTGTCCGGCAAGATGCCGGCCCCAAATTTGAAAGGATTTCAAAATGATCTCTATCCAAACTAACGTAAACTCCCTGATCGCCCAGCAGAACCTGAGCGTCACCAGTGCATTCCAGACCAAGACCATCGCCCAGTTGACTTCCGGTTACCGGATCAACCAGTCGGGCGACGATGCGGCGGGCCTCGCGGTCGCCAACAAATTCCGCAGCACGGTGGCGGAACTGACACAGGGCGTAGCCAACGGCAACGATGCCACGGCGCAGCTCCAGATCATGGACGGCGGAATGAGCAACATTTCGCAGATCCTGGACCGGTTGAAGACGCTGGCCACGCAGTCGGCTTC
>Ga0182021_10008351_pt1 | contig 12270 bp, 12 predicted proteins | sample 612E3MmetaG_FD_120493 | JGI IMG/M metagenome (GOLD analysis project Ga0182021, IMG submission 120493) | Permafrost microbial communities from Stordalen Mire, Sweden - 612E3M metaG (Illumina Assembly) | ecosystem: Environmental > Terrestrial > Soil > Wetlands > Permafrost | place: Sweden...
GAAGGCGAGGACGGAGACCGCCGGGGCGCTGCCGCTGGGATAGTCGAGCCTGACCGAAACCTGCGCCAGGTGTTGGCTGGTGGTGGGGGAAGCGTCCTTGCCGTGCGAGCCAGCGTCGCAGCCAAGGCCAAGGGCCGCGCTGGCGAGGGCAGCGACGCACAGTCCCCCGTGAGGGAGCCGGTGGGTCGGTGACTTCTGAGGTTTGTGCAAACTCATGGCGAGAACAGACAACCAGAAATTATATGCAGATTCGCCGCGTTACACTAGGGCTTACGCGTCAAGCGCGGGCGGCGGAGGTGGAAGTGGAAGCGGAACGAAAGATGGTAGAAAACGACCGAAATGCCAAGAATCAATTCACAGGAAGTGCGCGAAATCGCGGCCTTGGCCCGGCTGCGGCTGGATGAGGCCGAGATCGCGCGGCTGACGCATGAGATCGACGGCATCCTCGGCTACATCGAAACCGTCAAGGGCGTGGACACCGCTTCCGTCCTGCCCATGACCCACGCGGTGCCTTTTGACTGCCCGCTGCGGCCGGACGAGCCCGGGCAGTCCTTGACGATGGACGAGGCGTTGCAGAATGCGCCCCGCCGACGCGAGAACATGTTCGAGGTACCGCGCATCGTGCCGGGCACGGGGGGCGCGTAGCCGTGGCGCCGGACGTTCGGGGGGCTTCGCTCGTCGCGCTGGCCGAGGGCGTGGCGGCGAAGAAGTGGAAATCGCGCGACCTGGTCGAGGCGTACCTCGACCGCATCGCCCGGCTCGACAAGAAGATCGGCGCGTTCCTTCTGCTGGACGCGGACGGGGCGCGGCGAGCCGCGGATGCCATCGACAAGAAGATCGCGGCCGGCGAAGCCGTGGGGCCGCTCGGCGGCGTGCCTGTGGGGATCAAGGACATCTTCGTCACGCGCGGGCTCGAGACCACGGCGGGCTCGAAGATTCTCAAGGGCTTCATCCCGCCCTACGAGTCCACGGCCTCGGCGCGGCTGGCCGCGGCGGGCGCCATCCGCCTGGGCAAGCTCAACATGGACGAGTTCGCCATGGGCTCGTCGAACGAGAACAGCGCGTTTGGACCCGTGCACAATCCGTGGGATCTCGAGCGCGTGCCGGGCGGCTCGTCGGGCGGGTCGGCGGCCGCGGTTGCGGCGTCGCTCTGCGCGGGTACCTTGGGCACGGACACCGGCGGCTCGATTCGCCAACCGGCCTCGCTGTGCGGGGTCGTCGGCGTCAAGCCGACCTACGGCCGCGTCTCGCGCTACGGTGTGATCGCCTTCGCCTCGTCGCTGGATCACCCAGGCCCCTTCGGCCGCACCGTCGAGGACGCAGCCGCGCTGCTGGAAGTGATCGCGGGTCACGACCCGATGGACAGCACCTCGATCCCGCAGCCGGCCGGCCCCTATCGGCGGGCGAGTAAGGCCGGCCTGGCCGGCCTGCGCCTCGGGGTGCCGAAGGAATACTTCCAGTCTGGCATGGATCCCGAGGTCGAGGCCGCGGTGCGCGCGGCGCTCGACGAGCTGGGCCGCGCCGGCGCCACTCTCGTGCCGGTATCGTTGCCGCACACGCCATACGCGATCGCGACCTACTACTTGATCTGCATGGCCGAGGCGTCGTCGAATCTGGCCCGCTACGACGGGGTTCGCTATGGGCATCGGACGGAGCACGCCGGCTCGCTCGAGGAGCTCTACGCCAAGACGCGCGGCGAGGGGTTTGGCGCCGAGCCCAAGCGGCGCATCGTGCTCGGCACCTACGTCTTGCGCGCGGGCTACTACGAGGCGTACTACGGCAAAGCGTTGCGCGTGCGGCGGCTCATCGCCAACGACTTCGCGGCGGCCTTCGCCCAGTGCGACGTTCTGGTCACGCCGACCTCGCCCACGCCGGCCTTCAAGCTGGGCGAGCGCGCGGCGGATCCCTTGCAGATGTACTTGGCCGATATCTACACCGTCGCGCCGCCGCTGGCCGGCGTGCCGGCGCTGTCCCAGTGCTGCGGCTTCACGAAGAGCGGCTTGCCCATCGGGTTGCAAACCATCGGCCCGACGCTCGGCGAGGAAACCGTGTTCCGCCTGGCCGGCGCCTACGAGGCGCGCACCGAATGGCACCAGCGCTTGCCAGAGGATCCGTCATGAGCACCGACCCATACGAAGCGGTCATCGGGCTGGAGGTGCACGTCCAGCTTGCCACGCGCACCAAGATCTTCTCCATCTCGTCGGCAGCCTTCGGCGGCGAACCCAACGCCTACACCGATCCGGTCTGCCTCGGGCTGCCCGGCGCCTTGCCGGTCCTGAACCGCGAGGCTGTGGACGCGGCTGTGCGCCTGGGCCTGGCTGTCGGCTCGCGTATCCGGCCGCGCTGCCGGTTTGCGCGCAAGCACTACTTCTACCCCGACCTGCCCAAGGGCTTTCAGATCTCGCAGTACGATGAACCCCTGTGCGAGGGTGGTCAGGTAACCTTCCGCCTCGACGGCGAGGTCAGGCGGATCCGGCTCACGCGCATCCACCTGGAAGACGACGCGGGCAAGAACATCCACGATGCGAGCGGCGTCAGCTTCGTCGACTACAATCGCGCCGGCGTGCCCCTGTGCGAGATCGTCAGCGAGCCCGACCTCCGAACCGCCGACGAGGCCGCGGAGTACCTGCGGGCCATTCGTACCCTGGTGCGCTACCTCGGCATCAGCGACGGCAACATGGAGGAAGGTTCCTTGCGCTGCGACGCCAACGTGTCGATCCGGCCACGCGGGGAAAGCAAGCTCGGCACGAAAGCGGAGCTCAAGAACATCAACTCGTTCAAGAACGTGCGCGACGCCATCGAGCACGAGATCGCGCGCCAGAAGGTCCTGCTCGGCCGCGGCGAGGCCGTGGTGCAGGAGACGCGGCTGTGGGATCCCGACCGTGGCATCTCGGCGCCCATGCGCTCGAAGGAAGAGGCGCACGACTATCGCTATTTCCCCGAGCCGGATCTGCCGCCGCTGGTCGTCGATGAGGCGTGGCTGCTGCGCGCCCGCGCGGTGTTGCCGGAATTGCCCGAGGCCCGCCACGCGCGCTTCCTGGGCCTGGGGCTGTCGGCGCAGGACGCGCAGGTGCTGGTGGCCGAGCGGCCGATCGGCGACTACTTCGACCTGGCGCTGGCCGCGGCGCCGGCGCACCCCAAGAAGATCGCCAACTGGCTCATCAACGAGGTCCTGGGCCGCGTCGATGATGCGCGCAAGCTCATGGACAAAGAGGTGCCCGTACCGCCCGCGGCGCTGGCCGAGCTGGTCGAGCTGGTCGAGAAGGGCACGCTGTCGGGCAAGCTGGGCAAGGAAGTCTTCGGTCGCATGTGGCAACAGCGGCGGCGCGCCGGTGACATCGTGGCGGCCGAATCGGTCAGCCTGGTCTCCGACACCTCGGTCATCGAGGCGGCCTGCCAGCGCGTCGTCGAGCGCAGCCCCGACGAGGTCGCACGCTTTCGCGGCGGCAACGCGAAATTGATGGGCTTCTTCGTCGGCAACGTCATGAAGGAAACCGGCGGCAAGGCCAACCCCAAGATCGTCAACGAGATCCTGCGCAAGCTCCTCGGCTAGCTCACCGTCATGCGCGCGCCATCGCCACCCCTGCCGCTCGGGCCAGCCGACGGGAGGCTGACGGCGCGCGAATGGACGGCGCTCGTTCTCGGCGCGCTGGCCGTGAGGGTCGGCTTGTGCTTCGTCGATCCGAGCCTCTTCGGCTCCGCAGATTGGGTGCGCATGCACAGCCTGTACAAGGCGTACATCCAGTCGGCGGTGGCGCAGGGCCGGCTGCCGCTGTGGAACCCGCACCACTGGCTGGGCCGGCCATTTCTCGCCGACGACGAAGCGACCGCGCTCATGCGCGCAGGGCACGACTTCCACGGAACCGCGTGGGTGGAGCAGCCGCTCGACTTGCCCAGCCACTCACCGGCGCCTCCCGCCCGCGCCACCATCACCCGATTCGAGCCCGAGCGGATCTCCGTCGCGGTCGAGAGTACGACGCCGGGGCTGCTGGTGCTGGCCGAACCCTGGTTTCCCGGCTGGTCGGCGCGGGCGAACGGCAGGCCCGCGCCCCGCCTTCCCGCCAACGCCTGGACGCGCGCGGTCTCCGTGCCCGCGGATGGCAGCGAGGTGATATTGACGTTTCGCTCGACCTACCTCACGCGGGGCGCGGCGATCTCGCTGGCGGCTCTGGCCGTCATCGTGGCGCTGCTGGCGCGCCGGCGTTGGACCGTCCGCCGGGAACTTTTTCGAGCCCGGCCGGTATGACCCTGCGCAGGATCGACGAGGCCTCCGGAACTTCCCGATGGACGATGGTTTTCTCATACGCCAAGTACTCGCAGGCAACCGTGACGCCTTCCGCTTTCTCGTGGTCAGATACCAGCGACCGGTGTTTCGCTTTCTGGGCGGGTTTGGGCTCGAGCCCGCCACGGCGGAAGAGCTGGCGCAGGAGGCTTTCCTGCGTGCGTATCGCAATCTGGGCAGCTACGACGCATGCCAGGCGACGTTCTCCTCCTGGCTGTTCACCATCGCCAAGCACCTGGCGTTGAACGAAACGGCGCGCAGCCGCCGGCGGGCGCCGCACGTCGAATGGCAGGAGAGCGCGATGGACCCGCGGGCGCGCGCGGCGGCCCCGTCCGCGCACGAAACCCTGGAAAAGACGGAGCGCCGGCAACGCGTGCGCCAGGCGATCCACGACCTGCCCGAGCTCCTGCGCGGCGTCCTGGTGCTCGCCTATGTAAAGGAGTTGTCCATGGCTGACATTGCCGCGATCGAGTGTTGTTCGGTCGGCACGGTGAAATCGCGCATTTTTCGCGGCAAGCAATTACTGCGGGCAACGTTGGCGGAAAGCGAGGATTGAGATGCCAGCATTTTCTCCCTGCAACCTGATTCAAGAGCGCATCGTCGCGGGTGACGCTCTCGATGAAACCAGTCAGGCGCACACCCTGGCCTGCGCGAGTTGCGCCCGGGTCGTGGCCGGGTGGCTGGCCCTCGACAGCGCCATCGCCGACGGCATCGAGGCTAGCCTGGCGGTGCCGGACGGCTTCGTGGATCGGGTCATGGCTGGTCTCGCAGCGGAAGGGCGCGCCTCGACGCGGCTGGAGCGCGTGTTCGGCCGGCCCTGGGTCCGCGTCGCGCTGGCGAACATCGGCCTCGCCATCGCCGTCGCCAACCTGCTGCGCATGCTGTTCTCGACGCTGCTGCCGGTGGCCAGCCTGGGAGGGACGCCATGAACCCGAGTCCGCGAAGTCCGCTGGTCGCCCTGTTCACTGGTCTGCTCTTGCCCGGGCTGGGACAGATCTACTGTGGCGAGGTCGCGCGGGGAGCCGTCTTTCTCCTGTCGTTCGCGCTGCTCCTGCCGTCGGCGGCCTGGTTGGCGGTGCACGGCCCGCGGGCTCTGCTGTCGCCGGTGATGGTCGTCGGAGTTCTGGCGTCGCTGGTGCTTTACCTCTACGCCGTGCTGGTTGCCTATCGGTCGGCGCGCCGACTGCGTCAGGATTTTGCGCCAAGCGCATGGAACCACGGGACCGTGTATCTGGCGCTCTTCTTGTTCGGACACGCCTTCATGCTCGCCCCACTGGCGAGCTATGCCAATCGTCAGCTGGTCCAGACCTTCAAGGTTCCGAGCGCGAGCATGATGCCGTCCATCCTGCCGGGCGACCGCTTCTTCGCCGACAAGCGCGTCGGCCACCCGGGTGGGGTTAAGCTGCGGCGCGGAGCAATCGTCGTCTTCCTTTACCCCAATGATCGCACCACCATGTTCGTGAAACGAATCGTTGGCCTGCCCGGAGATCGCATCGAGATCGACGGAACCTCGATCAAGGCGAATGGCGTCGAGCTCCGGCAGGAAGAGGTGCGCGACCTAGGTGCGCCCTCCCTTAACCGACTGCTCGCGCAGCACCAGGCCTTTCGCGAATCCCTCGATGGTGTGAGCTACACCGTGCTGTGGCGCAAGGATGCGGACCGCAAGCGACTTTCGCTCACGGTCCCGAGCGGGCAGGTGTTCGTGCTTGGCGACAACCGCGATGCCGCGCTCGACTCGCGCGACTTTGGTGTCCTGCCCCTCGCCGACGTCACCGCGGTCGCGCGCCAGGTCTGGTTTTCCTTCGACCGCGAGGACGGCGTACGACTGCGGCGGACGGGCAAGTTGCTCGACTGACGAGCCGGCGGCCTAACCCGGCCGCACCGCTGCGGTGGTGAGCAGGTGGCCGGAGATCTCCGACCAACGGGCCTCGGCCAGGAAGGGGCCCTCCTGCTTGGCCAACGCCAGAGTCACGGTGACGCTGCCGTCGGGATGGGGAAGGATGGTCGCCTCCTGGAACGAAACGTAGCGGCTGATGAGCGGGTTGATGGCCTTGTACAGCGCCTCCTTGATCGAGAAATGCAAGACGACCTCCCGGCGGCGCACGGGCTCGGGGGTCGCGGCGAGCGCGGATAACTCCTCGGGCGTCATGACCCGGCTGCTGATGTCCGGCCGGCTGTCCCAGCCGGGCTCGCTGGGCGAGGGCGGCAAGGTGGGCACGGGCTCGATGTCGACGCCGATGGAAAGGCCGTCGAGCCTGCGGGCTGCCAGAGCCACCGCGAGAGTGCGCTTGTGGCTGATCGAGCCCGTCACGCCATCGGGCAACTCGGGCGCTCCCCGTCGGTCGGTCAGGATGGGGCCCGTGTCGAGGCCCAGGTCGCGCAAGGCCTCGTGCAGGGCGATGCGGCCAGCCAGCCAGGTCGGCTTGCGCGCGGGCGAGAGCGATTCCAGGTAGTCGCGCTCTTCCTCGGCGAGGGAGGCGAGGCCGGGAGCAAGCGAGAGAAGGTTGTCTTGCTCGACGCCGGTGGGGATGCGCACGCCCACGCAGCGGCCGTGTGGCAGGTCGATGCGGAAGGCGACATTGGCGAGCATGCCGCCATGCTGCCAGATCCCGGCCTCGGCGAATACTAGAAGCTCATCCCCGGGCTCGGCGTCACTTTCTGCGGCGTATCGCCGCTCCAGTTCAGCTTGTCGACGGCGACCGTGCGGCGATACGTGCCGCCGCCATGGAGGCGGCTCACGGACTTATCGGTTGTTCCACCACGCTCGCAAGCTCGTCCGCGCCATACGGGAAGCGCACCGATTTTCCGTTCGCGAACATGGCCGGCACCTTCCCTAGGTTGACCTTGCGTCCCAGCTCGATGTCGGCGTCCACGTCAGCCGCGAAGGTCTTCTGGTCGAGCGCCTTGCGGAACCGGCCCAGGTCGAGGCCGGCCGCCTGGGCGTACCGCTCCAGCGCGGCCCGGCTGTGGTCCTGGGGATTGCCGAACAGCACCTCGCAATAGGCCCAGAACTTCCCCTGGGCGTGGGCGGCGAGGCTGGCCTGCGCCGCCAGGTGCGCGTTGGCGTGGGTTGCGAGCGGGAACTGCCGGAAGACCAGGCGCACCCGGTCCGCGTAGAGGTTCTTGATGGCAGTGGCCACGGGCGAGCCGCGGCTACATTCGTCATCGTCGAAGTCCGCGAAGATGACGATGGTCAAGGGCGCGTCGGCCTTGCCCAGGCTGGGCGCCGCGCCATGGGGGGTGGATTGCTCGCGCGCGGTCAGGGCTTGCTTGCCCTCGGCGAAGCGGAGCGCCGACGCGGCCGTGTGTTCGTAGCGGGCCAGCATGGCCGCGCAGCGTTCCGGGGAAAAGGAACGCGTCTGCTCGCCAGCCATCGCACAGACGTCGGATCCCTGTCCGAACTGCGCGCACAGGCGGTTACGCAGTATCTGGCAATTGGCCGGTGGTCGTGCATCGGCAAGCGAAGGCGCGACCACCCGGGGTTGCGGTGAGTGCGGCTTACAAGCCGCGACGACCAGCGCGACGGCGAAGCAGGTCGCGGCCGTTTCGCGCATTACCACGGCGTGGTGCTAGTGGGCGCGATGGTGCCGCCACTTACGATGCGCGCCTTGTAGTTGAAGGTTTCTTGCGCGTCGAAGCCCTTGCCCGAGCCGTCGTCGCCGGCGCCGGTGCCGTTGGGATTGGTCACGGCCACGACGAGATTCACGATGCCGTTGCGCACGCCGCCCGACACGTCGATCGTGTTCTGCCCACTCCCGAAGGTCGTGCCGTACACGGGCATGTCCGAGCTGTCGCGGTACACGAGTTGCGCGACCTCGTTCTCTTTCGTCCCCTTGCTGCCGGTGGCGTCGGGCGTAAATTCCACCGTGACCGAGGTGGCGCCGGAAGCGACCTTGATGGGGATGACGTTGCGGCCCTGGTGGCGCGGAATCTGCTTGGTCGGCGGGCTGAAAGCCGTGGTTCCGTCGCCGCCCGGGAACACGTAAAACCAGTAGCTGCTGTTCCAGTTGCCCTTCATGTTGCTGCGCATGACCTGTGTCCAGCCGTCGAAGTCCAGGATGGCGCTGCGGGCTCCAAAACGCTGGATCACATCTGCCACCGCAGCCCATGAGGAACCCTTAGCCATGGCCTGGAGCACGGAGAGGGTTCCGCTCACCCGGTTGTCCGGATTGCCCGCCTTGCTGGCACTGTCCCAAGTGCAGTTGATGAATCCTTGGCCCATCTCGAGGTTTACGACGAGCCAGAAGATCTCGAGGCCATAGCGATTGATGCTGTTGACGTAGGTCGTGGCGTTCTGATCGGCGGGTCCGGCCCACGAGCCATCGGTGTTCATGCCCATCGACTCGATCGGGCCATGCGGCATCTGCAGCGTAAGGGCAGTTCCCCAGCCCTCGGTGTACTTGTTCTCCACCAGGTGCGCCCGCATGGTAGCGGTGTAGCAGTTGTGCGCTTCGTGGATCCAGCCCGACGCCTCGTTGTTGAACGCCCACAGCTCGGCCTGCAGGGCGTGGATGCTCTCGTGAAGCGCGCTGCCACGGTTCGCGTCGTCGCCAGTGCCCCAATTGCACGGGCACTCCTCGGTGGACTCGAAATTCATGTGGCCGTAGCGGTCGCCCTGGTGCCCTCCCTGGCCGGAAAGGGTGGCGTTGGGAATGCCACTGTTGAGGATGACCCAGTCCATGTAGTAGCCGCGTTTCCAGTCGAGGAACCCATAGAACTTGACGGTCTCGACGACGTCCTTGAGCTCCTGGTTGAGATCCTGCACATCAAAATTCACCACTGTGTCGGTGAGGCAGGACTGCCGGTTCGCTCCGATGATCATGGCGACGCCGCCAGAGGCGATCTGCGTTGTGAAGTCGCTGGTCGGCGCTCGTTGCTTGAGCGTCGTGGTCGGCACCATGTCGGTCCCAAAGCACTGCGGCCACTGGCTGGTGCCGCCGTCGGTGGTGGTGCCACCGGTTCCCGAGGCGGTGCCGGAGTCGGAGCTCGTTGTGCCGCCAGAACCGGTCGTGCCGCCCGTGCCCTTCGTGGTCGCGCCGCCGGACCCGGTGTTGCCGCCACTGCCTTTCGTGGTGGCGCCGCCAGTCGCGGTCGCGCCACCGGTGGCGGCGGCGCCGCCGGACCCGGTGACGGTAGTGGCGCCGCCGCTGGCGCCGGTGTTGCCGCCGGTGCCTTTGGTCGTGGCGCCACCGGCGGCGGTATTGCCGCCGGACCCGGTGTTGCCGCCGGAGCCAGCTACGGTGCCGGAGCTACCACCGGTGGCGGTGTTGTTGCCGCCGGTGCCCTTGGTCGTCGCACCGCCGGTTGCCGTGGTGGCGCTCGTCTGGCCGCCGCTGCCATTCGCGCCCGATCCGCCGCCCTGGTTGCCGCACCCCAGCGCAAGGCAACACGAGGATGCCATGGAAATCAGCACGAAGTTTCGTCGCATGGTGAACCTAGGTCGCAGGCGAAGTACGGAACGGCTCAACATTCCGTCCGAGTATCCGGCCGCCCCACGCTTACGCGAACCAACATCCCTTGGCGCCTAACCGATAGCACCCGTCGGTGCTTCCTCAACCCTCGGTTCACTTCGACAGAATGCCTCGCGCCTCCGAAGCGTAAGGTCCTTCGGGGAATCGGCGCAAGTACCGTTCTGCATCCAAGTGGGCGCTGGCCTGGTCACCGGCGCGCAGTCGGGCCTCCATGAGACGGCCGACAGAGTCGCCCATGAGCGGCCCGCTCGGCTGTTCGCGCAGGTAGGTGGCGAACCAGCCCACCGCCTCCACGTAAGCGTGTTTCTGCTCGAAGGCGATGCGGCCCAAGGTGAAGGCCGCGGTGGAGGCCTCGGCCGACGAGGGAAAGCGCTGCCGCAAGACGCGCAGGGCGGTCACGGCTCGTGCGGTGTGCTCGAAGAGCCGGGCGGCATCGGCCAACATCAGCAGCTCCTTGCTCGTCGCGGTCTGGCAGACCCGAGCGAAATTCGCCCGCTCGGCCGCGCGCAGCCCATCTTGCAAGCGTCCGGCGGCCAGCAGTTCGCGCCAGGCCCCGCTACGCGGAGGAGAAGCCGGCATCAGCGCAAGGTCGGTGCTCTCTCGCACGGCGGGGGAGGGGCCCGATGGATCCGTGGTCCGAAAAGACGGCAGTTGCTTGGCCGGGCAAGACTGATCGAGCCGAGCCCCAGCCCCCACTGGGGTTGGACCGCGCAGGCATGCGCCCGAAACCACGACCTGGCCTTCCTGGGTCGCGAGGCCGAAGGTCTGATCGAGCGCGCGGTAGGACAGCTTGAATCTGGTTCCCGTGACCAAGACGGAGAAGGGGCCGGCCTCGAATCTCCATTGCTTCTTGCCCAGTCTCGCGGGAGCGACGGCTACATCCACCGTGCCATCCTCGAGCAGGACGCGCGCGCCTCTCGCCTCGGTGGCGAGCACGCGCAGCCGCCCGCCTTCGCGGAGCACAAGGGCGCTTCCATCGGAGAAACGCAGCGGCTCCGGGGTCTTGCCCGTGGCGCGCACAAGATCGCCGGGCCGGCCAGGAACACTTAACACGCCAACCTGGAACGTGACCGGGAGGCGGGTCCATGTCCACAGCGCCACGGTGCTCGCGGCCATGGCGCCGGCAAGGAGCAAGAGTCGCCCGTGGCGCGGACGCCTCGTCGCCGCGGTATTGCGCACGGCAATCTCTTGGAGGAACTCGGTGCGCGCCTGGCGGATCTCCCGGACGGCCGGGCACTCGAGCGCGAGCATTTTGCGGACGGTCGTTCCCAGGTCCGCTAGCTTTGCTTCTGGATGTTCCATCTCGCCCCTTTCTCCAGCCAAAGCTCGAGGGTCGGCCGTTTGCGGGCTGCCGCCAGAAAGCGTTTCTCGGCGCGCGCCAACCTTCGCTTGAGCGTGGCCAGCGAGGTGTCGCAGGCTTCCGCCGCGTCGGGCAGGGTCCTGCCATCGACGAAGCGCAGCACGAAGGCCATGCGCTCGTTGACCGGCATTTGGTCGAGCACATCGTAGACCTCGCGCAGCGCCCGCCGGATCTCCAATGAGGGCTGCTCGAGGACGCGCGGGCGGGTATGTTCGGGCGAGAATACGCGCAGCCAACTGCGTCGCGCGCGCATTCGGATCTGCGCGCGAGCGACGAAGATCGCGATGGTGGTCAGCCAACTTCGCACCCGCTCGACCTCGCGCAGGTTGCCTACCCCATCGAGCGCGCGAATGAAGACCTCCTGCAACAGGTCGGGGAGCTCTTCGTCGGCTCCCAATGCCGTGGAGAGGGTGCGGTAAACATGCGCGGCGTGCTGGTCATAGAAAACAGCGGCTGCGCCAGGGTGACCGGCACGCAGCGCTTGCATCAGCGCTGTGTCGTCACCGACGAAGGTCAGAGGAGTGAGCATCGTATTCCAGTCGTCCAAGAATCCACTCGCCAGTGTCCGCCAGGCCACGAAAGCAGCTCAGTCAGGTCGGTGGTGGGATGCAAGGAAAGCGGCTCGCCGTATTCAATTGGGACGACACTTGTGTCTTCCGAGCGTGGGACGCTGCCGACCGTGCTTGCAAGATTGCGGGCGTGGCATTTCTTGCCAAAACCTCGCATTTCTGGCGAAGTCGTCCTATGAAGCCACACCTGAGGTCGTACGCCGAAGTGCCATGAGCCGGTTTCCGTGTCGAGCGCACACTACGCACAAACCCGATGCCGCTCGCACGGACGGCCCTGAGGAGTTTCCGATGAAATCACGGTCATTTGCGCCATTCACCTGGTCACTTGCGGTCCTGGCCTGCGGACTCTTGAGTTGCACCACGGCCCAGCCGGGCGGCCAAGGAAGCGGTGGAAACAAGGGAAGCGGTGGAGCTACCAGCAGCGGCGGCGTGACGGGCACGGGCGGGACGACCAGCAGTGGCGGCATGACGGGCGCGGGCGGGACGACCAGCAGTGGCGGCGTGACGGGCACGGGCGGGACGACCAGCAGTGGCGGCATGACGGGTACGGGCGGCACGTCCAGCAGCGGCGGGGTGACCGGCACGGGA
>Ga0182021_10008353_pt1 | contig 12268 bp, 11 predicted proteins | sample 612E3MmetaG_FD_120493 | JGI IMG/M metagenome (GOLD analysis project Ga0182021, IMG submission 120493) | Permafrost microbial communities from Stordalen Mire, Sweden - 612E3M metaG (Illumina Assembly) | ecosystem: Environmental > Terrestrial > Soil > Wetlands > Permafrost | place: Sweden...
AAGTCTCTGCCTGTCGGCATCGCTCACCCATATGCTCAAACCACGGGAAGTGGAAGGCTTCCCGATCACATCCTCCGGCGTGAACCCGCTGATCTTCGTGAACCCTTCGTTCACGGCGACATAGAGCCCGTCCACCATCCTGTTGATGTTGACCGCGTCGGGGCTGATATGAAAGGCTTTCGAGTACTTTTCTTCCGAGTCGCTCAGCGCTCTGTGGACGTCATGGAGCCGGAATGCCATCTTGATCGAGGCGAACAGGACATCCTCCCCCGAGTTCTTCAGCACATACCCGTAGTTCGTGATCCCCCCGGTGCGCGCAACCATCTCCCTCTCGGTGTGCGAGGTGAGGAATATTACGGGGACATCCCGTATCTTGAGGATCTCGCGAGCCGCATCAGCGCCGTCCATCCCCCTGCCGAGATCGATATCCATCAAGACGAGATCGAGATGCGCTCCTTCCTCCTTGATGGCGGCGATTGCCGTCTCAGCGGTGAAGGCCGGCACGACGTCATATCCCGCCCGTTTGAGAACGAGCGACTGGCCCATGCTGACGACCGCGTCATCCTCGACGAGGAGTATTTTTTTCATGACGGCCTCCTGACCCGGCTCATCCACCGATGCTCCGGAATGCAATCAGATCATATTCACATGTCTCTTTCATGCGGGTGCCGACCATTCGGGATTGATTTGTAATATGTATATTTGGTCCGTTCGAAACAAGGTCGGGAGGGATTTGAATTGGCCCACAGAATCGGAGGGGTTAGAAACTGCAGATAGACATGATGAATCCGGTCCGGGAGCGGGGGGCTGAACAGCGGCCCCGGGGGTTCCGGGGGGACCCACTCAGTTATTTGAACAACCAGAGGAAACTGCCGTACCCGTCCTTCTGCATGTCGTCCACGGAGATGAACCTCATCGCGGCGGAGTTCATACAATATCTGAGACGCGTGGGAGGGGGGCCGTCATAGAATACATGACCCAGGTGGGAATCCCCGTACCGGCTCCTCACTTCAACCCTCTCATCCAACAGCGAGCGGTCGGTCTTCTTCACGAGAGCACGCGGGTCGATCGGTTTCGTGAAACTCGGCCAGCCTGTCCCCGAGTTGAACTTGTCGGTGGAGCTGAACAGGGGCTCCCCGGAGACGACGTCGACATAAATCCCGGGCCTCTTGTTCTCATCGTACTCATTGTCGAAGGGCCTCTCGGTCCCTTCCTCCTGCGTCACTTGGAATTGCAGGGCAGTCAACTTTTTCTTCAGCTCCTCGTCCGGGGGCTTCGCGAACCCGCTCCACGCGATCCTCCCCCACGTCTTCTCGATGTAGGCGTCCCTCCCCGAGCCGGCCCGGTACGCGTGATACTGGCCGGAATTCGTTTTGCAGTAGTGCTGGTGATGGTCCTCGGCGGGGTAGAACGATTGGAACCGGACGACCTTCGTCACTACAGGTCCCCCGAACACGCCCGATTTCTCCAGAAACTGCTTCGTCGCTTCGGCGATGATCCTCTGCGCCTCCGTGTGGTAAAATATCGCAGAGAGATACTGAGAGCCCCTGTCATAGAACGATCCGCCCGCGTCAGTCGGGTCGAATTCCCTCCAGTAGACATCCAGTATCTCCGAATAGGAGATGACCTGAGGATCAAATGTCACCTGCACGGTTTCCAGGTGACCCGTGGAGCCTGTCGAGACCTGCTCGTACGTCGGATTCCTGACACTCCCCCCGGAATAACCGGAGACCACCTTCCTCACCCCGCCGAGATCTTCAAAGGGGGCGTCAATGCACCAGAAGCACCCTCCGGCAAACGTCGCCGTCTCCAGCCCTTCCCCCCCCGGGAGCACCGAGCCGACAGTATCATCGGGCGTGCCTGCCACCCCCGAGAGCGGAGAGGCCTGCGTGGCTGTGGTGTTCCCGTTCCCCCGCACGCATCCCGGAAGAGAAAGCAGACAGGAGAAATAGAGGAGAATGGCCGATTTGATCATGAGACGCTCCGGAGGTCAGTTCCAATGCGATGGCGTAGATATAGAACATCCCGCAGCATTGAAGAGGTTCCACAACCAGGACCTGGAGAGCCGGGGCGGGGTAGCAGAAGCGGGAATTGCCGGAGCGGGGGATACATCGTGATCGCGGCCGCGTCAAAGAGCGGCGGGATTCCAAAGAACGGAGCCCCGCCGCGTCAAACGTCACTTTTTCTCGAGGTCAAGGGGACTGACGGGCAGGTCCCAGTGGGCGAGTAATATCTCGAACCTTCGCTGCTCTTCCTTTTTGAATGTCTCCTGGTCGGGGTAGAGCTCCCGGTTGAGGGAATCCGAGTCGAAGTCCGAAAATGCGATCTTTGCGTTCTTGAAGACGATCGTTACCCTGTAGTCCCACCGTCCCTCCTCGGTATTGTGGAACCGCGGGGTCACCGCCGTGACCTGCAGTATCCGTCCCATGTCTATCTGTTTCTTCAGCACCGGGTAGTGATTTTTCTTAAAGAGCCTTATGAACTCATCGGCAAGCCCCCATTTCACCTTGTAGTAGTACTCGATAGTGGAAGGCTTGTCGTCCGATTTGGCCAGATTGCCCTGGGTTTGTGCGTTCATCGTGAACCCTCCGAGACTCGTTGCGCAGAAAACAAGCATGAGAAATGAGCGGAAACAAACTCGTCGGTGCGACATAGGGAGCGTCTCCCGGATAGTGATGTTGTTGTTGAGCATCTATATATAAAAACGTTCTTCGGGCCAGAGGAGCTGGAACGTGGTGTTCATCTCCCTGCAAAGGAACAACAGGCGGCCGTTTTCATATGGCATTGAGTATTTACTCTCCGTGGTTCCGGCAAGTTCCACGTGCGTGTAGCGGCGGTTCAGGTCGTTCAGGTTGTCCTGAAGCAGCCGGTCGTGCCCGAGTATGATGGCGATATTCCCCGTTCGTTCACCCGGTCCCCACATCCAGTAGCTGTTGTGCGCGCAGAGTGCGGGGGGAAGCCCGTACTTCTTCCCGAAGAAATCAATCGCTCCCGCTTCACCGTAGTTCCGGACGAATATCACGCATTGTTTCTGTTCCTCCGGGGTGAGCGCGTTGTAGATCTTCGCCACCGTGGCAGCCAGCTCCTCCCACCCGAATTGATCGGCGTAGAATTGCGGGAGCTCTCCCACAGAGCTTCGTTCTTCCGCTTTCGGTATCAGGCCGAGGAGTTTCTCATATTCGATGAACTTCTCGACGGGAAGAACCGGCAGAGTGAACGGCAGGCCGACGAGCATCCCGACTACCAGGAGCGCCGGGTACACGACCTTGACCCACTGCCATCCCCGGTGCCAGGTCCGGTCACCCGAGCGGGCCGCGACAAACCTCTCCAGAGAAACCGCCCCACCCGCCAGGAACACGGGATAGGCGGCTGAAAGATAGTAGACTTTTCCGTTCCCCGCCACCATGATGATGAAGACGATAACGTACATCCAAGCAAGAGGACGGAAACAGCGCCTCTCCCTGTCCAGGAAGAAGAAACAGAGCCCGATGACCCAGAGCGGCCCGTTGAAGTAGTTCATCCCGTTAAACTGACCCCCGACAAACTCCCACAACCCTATCCTCGCGTTCTTATACTGGCTGGCGTTGTGCATGAACTCAAGAGTGGGGAACCCCTTTGCGATTTCCCAGATGATATGCGGAAGGAAAATGAGGAGCGCGATCAGCGCGCCCGCCCAGAATTTCCCCGTCGCGAGATGCTTCCGTTGGGGGGTGAGGAGGAGTCCCCCTGCCAGCCCGGCGCACATGAACCCCACCGAATACTTGTTCAGGAGTCCGAGTCCGACCACGAGTCCGAAGAGGAGCCAGAGTCTCGGAGAACCTCCCGCAAGAATCACGACGCTGATGTAAATTGCGGCCGTCCAGAAGAGTATATCGAGCGGATTCATGGAGTACGATCTTCCGCTCCCGAGCAGCGTATGCGCGGCAACGACTGAAAGAGCAGACAGCCAGAGAGAAAACCCGCCGCCACCGAGCCGCCGGGCGATCAACGCGGTGAGAAAAGAAGTCATGCTGACCGCCAGCGCCGCGGGCAGGCGGATCGCATGAAGCGAGTCACCGAGGAGGGATCGCCAGAGTGCGAGAAGTGCTATGGAAAGCGGCGGCTGATCAACGTACCCGAATGCAAGATGGTTCGAGCAGGCGATATAATAGAGCTCATCCCTGAAGTAGCCGTAACTGCTGTGGAACGCCACCATGAGGAGAAGCGACGTTCCAGCGATGAGGAGAGGGACCTTCAATCCCCGTGCGGGCACCACGGGGACAACCGGGAGAGTCATGCGGATTTCCTGAAAGATGAGACGGACCCGGTCAATGTAGCTACGCTTCCTGGGATTTACAAGCCGGAGGAACCTCCGACCAGTCGGACGCGTCAAACGTGTTTTCGCCCGTCCTGAGGAGCAGCACGAATTTTTTCACCGTCCCGGCCGAAAGGACATAGTTGATTTCGGGCGCTTCCCAGGCGTAGATGACTCTGGAAACAAGCGCTCCCGCGGCCGTTGAGGGGTCCCACATGAACCTCTCGGACCTGACAAGGACGGATGCGATGACCTCGAGATGCCACGCCTGGAGGTCACCGCGGATGACCGCATCACAGAGCGCCTCAAGGTTCTCCCCTGTCACGACGAAATCCGTCGACAGATCGTGCGTCAGCACATCGTCCGCTTCGACCCGGACGTCATGCATTGTCTCCTCCGCCTCTCCGGCCAGAACAGACGCACTAACCCGGCGTTCGAAGAATCCTCTCAGTGTCTCTGCTTTCATATCGTACCCCCGCTTTGCGATGGATGGGTGTTTGAACCCGTGCGATGCCGACACCGCGAAACCGAGGGAGGTGGGAGAGTACTACGAAGGACTCCTGCAGAAACTCCGTGTGCAACGACCGGGAATGTGGCGCAAAGACGCGGGAGAGAGGAAGGAGGGATCCAGAGGCAGATTCGGCTTCTTCTGCACCCACTCCGGGGCCGGACGGAGTGACGCAGTGTCAGCATAGGAAAGAACCTGACCACTCGACAGGGGAACCTAATCCAAAATCAAACGAAAGTCAAGCCTTCAGGGAAACTAGTACCCCGTCTAATACCTCGGCATATCGGGGTCAATCGCGTCCGCCCACGCGTCAATCCCCCCGAGGAGGTTCTTTACCTTGCGGAACCCGAGCTGTTTCAGGAACTGAACAGCCTGCCCGCTCCGCATTCCGCTGTGGCAATAGACGACCGTTTCCTGTGACGAATCAAGCTCGTGCACCCGTCGGGGAAGGTCGTTCAGGGGAATCAGGTGCCCGCCGAGATTCGCGATTTCATATTCCCGTGGCTCACGCACGTCGAGCAGGAACACGCCTTCTCCGCGGTCGAGCATCGCCTTAAGCGCTGCAACGGAGATCGCGCTCTCGCCATCCCCCGGGCCTGCGGCCGGCGGAGGCTCGATCCCGCAAAACCGTTCATAGTCGATCAGCCCGGTGATAGAAGCGTTGTCGCCGCATATCGCGCACTCCGGATTCCGGCGCAGTTTGAGCTCGCGGGTCCTCATCGTCAGCGCGTCGAAAAGAAGAAGGCGCCCGACCAGAGACTCTCCGATCCCAAGAATGAACTTCACGGTTTCAGCCGCCTGTATCGTCCCTATGATCCCCGGAAGCACCCCCAGCACTCCTCCTTCGGCGCAGCTCGGGACCAGCCCCGGGGGAGGCGGGTCCGCGTACAGGCACCGGTAGCACGGTCCGCCCGGAGCGGAGAAAACGGAGACCTGCCCTTCAAACCGGAATATGCTCCCGTACACATTGGGCTTCTTCAAAAGAACGCAAGCATCATTGACCAGGTAGCGCGTCGGGAAATTATCGGTCCCGTCCGCGACCAGGTCGAAGCCGCCGAGTATCCCGAGGGCGTTCGCAGAGGTCAGGTGCGTGTCGAACAGCTCTATCTCGACGTTCGGGTTGATGGAACGTATCCTGTCCCTCGCAGAATCCAGCTTCGGCCTCCCGACATCCGCCGTGGAGTGCAGGACCTGGCGCTGCAGGTTTGACTCGTCCACGACATCGAAATCGACAATACCGATCCTGCCGATCCCTGCCGCCGCGAGGTAGAGCGCCAGCGGAGAACCGAGTCCCCCGGCCCCCACAAGCAATACGCTCGCGGCTTTCAACTTCATCTGCCCTTCAAGGCCCACTTCCGGGAGGATGAGATGGCGGCCGTACCGCCTGATCTCTTCCCGTGAGAGGCGAATGTCCGTTCGGGACCCCCTGCCGCCTGTTTCTCTCATTATCAGCTCCTTCCGCCGGCTATCGACGGGATGATGCTCACGGTGTCCTTTTCCGAGACCTGCGTCTGTTCCTTTTGCAGATACCGGATGTCCTCGTCGTTCACGTACACGTTAACGAAGTTCCTGATCGAACCCGTGTCGTCGAAGAGGTGTTTTTTCAGCGAAGGGTACGTTGCAGTGAGCCCCCGGAGGAGCTCACCGACGGTGTTCCCCTCGAGAAGGACGCTCTCCTTTTTTTCAGTGTACGCCCGGAGCGGTGTAGGGATCAATACCCGAGTTGCCATTATCCTCGATCTCCTGGTGTGGTGTGTGCCCGCGTTGATCCGGCATGCCCGGTGTTTTCGCGAGCGGGTCCGGCGGCGACCCGTTCGACGCTGTTCATGATTTCTTCATCGAACCCCGAACGGTCTTCCTTCAGCACCCATGACTTGACTGCCGCGGGGATCCTCCCCTCCACGGCGACGATAACGTACGAACACCAGGGCCACGCGTGCTCAAGGTCGAATTGCGACGGCCTTGCCGGATGATCGGGGTGGGAATGATAGAACCCCATTACTCCCAGCCCCTCGGCACCGGCGGCAGCCTCCGCCTTCGCGTACTCCCCGGGCGTGATGAGAAATCTCCGGGTCCGGTTCTCTTCCCTGGCGTTCCCGATCCGGACGACGTCGAGAACCTCCTTCCCCGTCTCACCGGCCGTGCCAACGAGAATGCCGCAACATTCTTCGGGATACGCCTCCATGGCATGTACCTTTATCTTGTGGAGTGCCGTGTGCGTCAATGCTATCGTCGGGGATATCTTTGCAAACAGGGGGTCGATCATCGGGTCACTCCTCCCAGAATCGCTCACTGAGGTATCTGCTTCCGTGGTCGGGAAATACCGTGACAACCACTCCTTCCTCCAATCGTTGTGCAACCTGCAGGGCGGTCACCATGGAGGCCGCGGAGGAGGTGCCCACCAGCAACCCCTCTTTTTTCGCCAGACGCCTCGCCATTTCATGCGCGGCGCCGGTCGAGACCTCCAGGTGTTCGTCCGCCAGCTTCATGTCGTAAATGCCCGGAACCATGGCCGTCTGGAGATGCTTCAATCCCTCCAGACCGTGAAGCGGCGTGTCGGGTTGAAACGAGATGCAGCGAATCGCCGCGTTGAGCTCCTTCAGGCGACGGGCCGTGCCGATAAATGTCCCCGAAGTCCCTATGCCGGCAACAAAGTGCGTGATTGCCTTTCCGCTCTGGTTGTAGATCTCGAATGCGGTGGTCCTGTAATGAGCCTGCCAGTTGGCGGGATTGTTGTATTGATCGGGATAGAAGTATTCATCCGGGCGATCCGCCACGAGCTTCTTCACATAGAGCTGTGCGCCGTCCGTCCCTTCGAGAGGGTCGGTGTATGTGACGTCCGCTCCGTAGGCGAACAGGATCCGTTTCCGTTCGGGGCCGGCGTTGGCCGGGACGGCGAGCTCCACGCGATATCCGAGAGCAGCGCCGATCATCGCATAAGCGATCCCGGTATTTCCGCTCGTAGCGTCAATTATGGTCTTTCCCATCGCGAGGGCACCGCTCCGCTCCCCTTCCCGTATCATGCTGAGCGCCGCCCTGTCCTTGACAGAACCGCCGGGGTTGTACCATTCCGCCTTGGCGAATATCTCAACCCGGGGGGAGATCCCCGGAAACCGCGGGAGCCTCAGGAGGGGGGTATTCCCTATCCGCTGAACGAGGGTGGGGGCGCCGACGGATGTATATGTGAAAGAATCTGGCATTTTAACTACAGTGAGTCGAATCCTCTATTTGAAAGAACGAAGAGATCGGGAAATACGTTTGAGAATGGGTGTCAGAACCCGGCGTCAACAGGGGTGAGGACAACAGCAACATGCAAGCGGGGTTATGCAGAGAGACATATCAGAAAGTACTTCGGGGTCGGCAGTCGATATGCGTGGACGGTTCATATGGTAATTTAGTCAAAAATGGGGTATTGTCAAATTTGCCCACAATTCATATACTGTCGGACCGGGAGGACGCAAATGCCAACCACCAGTAAGAACACGTGATGGGCTTGCCAGGTTCCATCAAAAGAGCGGAACAGCGGCCCGGACCGCTCCTGCGGATGGACCTGCCGGCGGCCCGTGAGCGTGCACTCCTTATATTTGCCGCACTCCCGAAACCCGGCGATGTGAAAAAACGGCTCGCCCGGGAAATCGGCGTCCAGCCAGCAACGACACTCTACAATGAGCTTGCGCTCCACACCTTCCGGATCGGGCAGGATGCCCTTGACAGGGGATGGATGGTATTTCTCTTCTATGACCCGAAAGTGAAGGAGGGAGAGGTGCGCCAGTGGGTCAAGAGAGATTTCCACTACGTCGCAGAGGGGGGTGCAAATCCGGGCGCACGCATACAGCACGCGTTCGACTATACCTTTCATCATCGCGCGGGAAAAGCGGTGGTGATAAGCAGCGATATCCCGGGGATGGACATTGCCCTCCTTGAGGATGCTTCAAGCAGGCTCGACAGAAACGATGTGGTGATCGGGCCGGCAACCGACGGCGGTTGCTACCTGCTCGGCATGAAACCTCCAACCAAGGGAATATTCCGTGATCTCCCCTGGGGGACGTCCCTGGTCTACCGGGAAGCGTCAGAAAGGGTCCGGAGGCTGGGCCTCGCACAATCGACTCTCCCTCCTCTCAACGACGTGGACACGGCAGAGGCGTACAGGAAGTATCTCATGAAAAAACAGAAGGGCTAGAAAGGAGTTATTTCTATACCATTCAGCTTCATTCGACAGCCACCAGCGTGTATGGGCCTTTCGGAATGACACTGATCGAGGCGTCGGGACCGAATTTCCTGAATCCATCCTCGAGGGCTTCCTCTACGGACGAGGCCGTCCTGATGAAGAGGTCGTGACCAAACCTGGCGGCAACGTTCGGGGAGACGAGCACGACGTCGGCCTGCCTGGCAGCTTTTGCACATTCCTCCAATTGCCACTGATCGATGAGGACGGGGTTCGCCGTAATGGTCTCGACGAACGCGTCCACCGTGCGGTAGGCAGTCGCCATCGACGTGAACTCAGGGCTCCCCAGGCCTTCCTCACACTTGGCCGCCACGATCAGCATTCCCCCTCTCTTCACGACCGGGAGTGCCGCCGTGATCCCCTTCACCGATTGATAATACGTGAGATCCAGCGGATAGCCCGCGCTCGTCGTGATAACGATGTCGGCCTGCCGGGGCGCAATCGCTTTCACAGATTCGCGCACGAAATCAACCCCCTTCGCATGTGCGATCTCCGGATCCCCCGCAAACATCCCTGTTATCGCGCCGTTGACATCAAGCGATACATTGACGATGAAGTCATGGCCTGCTTTTCGCGTGATCTCGAGGAGCTCGTGATGGAGCGGATTATTATCGATCGAGCCCTCGCAGCAGGCAGGATTCTCAAGGAATAAAGGGCTGTGAAGCGCCTTGATCGTGAGCTCACCGGCACACCCGGGAGCGACGAGTTTCCGCCCCCCCGAGAAACCGGCCATGAGGTGGGGCTCGATAAATCCGGTCGTAAGCTTCAGGTCGGATTCACAATACTCCCTGTCAATATAGACAGGCGTATTTCGGGATGTAACCCCGCGGTATTGCTGCTCCTCCGGCACGCGGGCGTGGTGGTCGATGACCCTGTAGTCACCCAGTATCCGTTCTCCCACCATGAGCGTGAGCTCACCCGGGGTGCTGGAGCGATGGAGGCCGGTGGCGACCAGAATCGTGATGTCCCCCCGGCGGATCTGACTCTCTTCAAGAGTCCTGAGAATCGGAGGAAGGAGGACTTTGTTGGGGACGGGACGCGTGACGTCGCAAATGACGATACAGGCCGATTTCGCTCCCTGTGCAATTTCTGCCAGGGGCCGGCCCCCTGCCGGTATCCTGAGTTGCCTCTCCAGCTCTCCCGCGGGATCAGGGAGAGGAGCCGTCTGCGGCATCGTCAACACTTTCAGGAGATTGTGTTCGGGGATTTCGATATCCATCCCCTCTCTGCCGAAGGCCAGATGGATTTTCATGCGGTCCCTCCGGGACGTGTGCACCTGTCAACGAGATACACGATCGATCTATAGCTGAGACCGCTGTGCAGTGAGAGCCCGATTTCGCATGTCCTGCTTGTCGAATACCCTCCGGCACAATCCCGGGGGATCCCCGATTTGAGACCGGCGAGCGCCGACGCATTCAACTCCGGGAACGTGAAGCCCCTGTCTCCCGCCCATCCGCAGCATCCGACGCCATCAGGAACTATCACGCGCTCCGCACACATCTCTGCCAGTTTCCTGAACCGCGGAGAGAGACCCATTTTGGCGGAGCTGCACGTCGTGTGTATGGCCACAGTCTCGGGAAGTTTCCTGAATTCCAATCTCTCCGGCAAATACTTCAATATGAACCCGACCGGCTCATAGAGATCCAGACGCTTGTCGAGCGTCTCCCGCATCCTGTACAGACAGGGGCTCATATCCGCGTACACAGGAATTTCACCATTATGTGACGCGTCCAGGAGCGCCCGGTTCAATTCATCCGCCTTCATCAATCCTTCCTCTTTGAATCCCTTGCTGTCGAACGCCATCCCGCAGCAGAGGCCCGAGAGGTCCTTCGGAAACACCACCTGATAGCCGGCCTTCTCGAGAAGCGCAACCGTCTTGTGCGTGAGCGGGGCCTCCCGACCGTAGTCGCGCGACGTCCCCATCGTACGGTTGATGCAACTCGGGAAGTAGACAACTTTAGATTGCTTCGCTACGCCCGCAATGACAGGGTTTAAGGAGAGGCGGACGGCAGCGGGCATGGAGGACGGAAGCCGGGCGGCGGCGCTGAGGGACGGAAGCCGGGCGGCCCCCCGGGGCATATATTCGTTCCAGAGGGGAATCCTGTTCCCTGAAAGTTTGCGCAGAGCCAGGCCGGCCCCCCCCATCAGTTTCGTGCCGAGCAACGCATGCGAGGCACCGACAACGTTCAGCATGACGCTCAGTGCCCCGGTGACGGCCGGCATATTCCTGGCGAGCGTCCGCGCAACTGCGTGAGCGAACGGACCCGTCTGATGCCACCGGATGTACTTTATCATTTTCCCGGTGTCGATATTGACGGGGCATGCCGTCGAGCAGAGTCCGTCCGTGGCACAGGTCTCGACGCCTTCGTACCGGTACGCCTTGCTCAGGGCCGCGAGCCTGCCGGGAGATTCGCCTGAGGCCTTGAGCCTGGACATTTCCCTGTACACGACAATCCTCTGCCTCGGCGTGAGCGTGAGGTCCTTCGAGGGACACTGCACTTCGCAAAATCCGCACTCGATGCACTTGTCGATGATCTCGTGTGCCGGGGGAAGGGGCTTGAGGTTCCGGAGATGCGCCTGAGGATCGTTGTTGATCACCACGCCCGGATTGATCAGGTTTTCCGGGTCGAAGATCGACTTGATCTCTTTCATCAATGCGTATGCCTCGGCGCCCCACTCGAGCTCGACAAACGGGGCCATGTTCCTGCCGGTGCCATGTTCCGCCTTGAGCGAGCCGTCGTATTTCCTGACCACCATCGCCGTGACTTCATCGATGGAGTCGCTGTAGCGGCGTACTTCGGAGGGGACATTGAAATCCTGCTTGAACACAAAATGAAGGTTCCCATCCAGCGCATGGCCGAAAAGGATGGCGTCCCGGTAGCCGTGCTTCACGAAGAGTCTCCGGAGATCAACGGAGGCTTCAGCGAGGCGGGGGACGGGGAACGCAACGTCTTCTATTATTACCGCCATTCCCGTCTTTCGCATCGCTCCCACGGAAGGAAAGAGCCCTTTCCGGATATTCCAGAGTTTCTCGTATTCGGCGGGAACGCTCGTGAACTGAAGCGGACGGACTTTCGGGAGATAGTCGAGTGCCCGGGAGATGACCCCGACATGGTCCGCAAGGCCGGAGGGATCTGGAGCGCGTGTCTCGACCAGAAGCGACGCGACGCTTTCGCCCAGTCCGGGGAGGTATTCCGGCATCCCTTCCTTCCCTTCCACGGAACGGAGCGACTCCCTGTCC
>Ga0182021_10008354_pt1 | contig 12268 bp, 8 predicted proteins | sample 612E3MmetaG_FD_120493 | JGI IMG/M metagenome (GOLD analysis project Ga0182021, IMG submission 120493) | Permafrost microbial communities from Stordalen Mire, Sweden - 612E3M metaG (Illumina Assembly) | ecosystem: Environmental > Terrestrial > Soil > Wetlands > Permafrost | place: Sweden...
CGTACCTCCCATGTGGATCGCGATCCACATGGGAGGTACGAGACAGGTACGAGACAGGTACGAGACAGGTGCCTGGGAGGCACGCCGTAGCAGGGCGTTCGCCGTTCCGTGGAGCCCCGAGAGCAGGGGTTGGCATTAAGCAGGTCCGGCGTTGAGCAAGGCCCTCAACCCCAATGGGTTAACTTCCCCGCCGATCCTTCCAGAGCCGGGCCAATCCAAGATTCCGGCCGATGGACTGACGACCTGTAGCAAGTAGCTCCGCAACGCCCCGGTATTGGGCTTCGAACCGTTTGATGTCTCTGGGGAACTCCGGGTGATAGATGACCCTCATTTCAGCGCGTCCCGGAACTCTGCCTCGCTCAGTCCTCGCACCCTTCCCGCAACCACATCCTCAATGCCACCAACTGCCCGTGCAATTTCGGCAGATATTTCCCGCTCGGCTGCGATACCCGCAACGATGCGCCGCGCCAACTCCAGACACTCTTCCTCCGGCAGCTCCATGACTGCGTCAGCGAATTTCCTGCGTGCTCATATACAAACCCTAGTCGAAAACCCCAGGCCGGGCAAGCGAATGGTTGCTGTCGGTTGGGGCTCTTCCATCTCCCCACGTGAAGCCCGTCCGACCTTTCGAAGCGCGCAGGTGATGTCTAAACTCCGAGCCAACGCGCTAAGGCCGTTCGGACGTCTTTGATAACCTTCGGCTCGAACTGGCCGGCCTTCCGCTGGAATTCATTCCATCCCACATCGCTGAACGCCGTCTGGGTGAGGACAGAACTTCGCTCTCGGGCGCGTCTGCGTGAAGTGGAAACGGGATGGTCCGGCGCTTGACCATTTGTTTGAACAAAAGCCGGACCACTTCGCCCGGGGTGGTGCCGATTTCCTCGGCAACTTGGCTGGCCTGTCGAATCAGGGCGCGCTCGACCCGCACCCGAAAAATATCAGTTATGTCTCAATTGTGCCACAGCCGCACTGAAAGGCAAGTGACGTGCCGTTTCTTTTTCCTTGCGCCGCACCACCGCCCGTTTAATGTCCGTCCCATGAAAAGAACTCTGATTCTCGCTTTGACCGCCTCATCACTGCTCGCCGTTACTGCCCGGCTGGCGGCCGCCGAGGCTGAACCCGGCTTCACGTCGCTCACGGACGGGAAGACTTTCAATGGCTGGAAGATGGCGGAGGAAAACCAGGACACCTGGACCGTCGAGGACGGCGCCTTTGTCGCGCATGGCAGCCGTTGTCATCTCTTCTACGTGGGCGACGAAAAGCCCTTCAAGGATTTCGATCTCAAGGTGGACGTGATGACCGATCCCAATTCCAACGGCGGCATTTATTTCCACACCAAGTACCAGGCGCACGACTGGCCGAGAGGCGGCTTCGAGTGCCAGGTCAACAACACCCACAGCGATTGGATTAAGACCGGGAGCCTGTATGGCCTGGTGAACATCGGTGTAAGCCCCGCCCAGGACAACAAGTGGTGGACGCAGGAGATCATCGTACAGGGCAACAGCGTCACGGTGCTCGTGGATGGCAAGAAGTTCCTGCAGTACAACGAACCGACCGGCGCCCAGGCGGGCAAGGATTTTGAGCGCAAGCTGGGCAGTGGCACCTTCGCGTTGCAGGCCCACCCCGGCGGCGTCGTGCGCTACAAGAACATCCGCGTCAAGCGGCTGGACTGAGCGGAAGGGCGGTCAGTGACCAGTAATCAGTGACCAGTAATCAGTGATCGGTGATTGGGGGCCGGATGCCGAGCGGCGAACGCCCGTCTCCAACAACCGATCAGCCGCTGCCAGTCCGATAGGCAGTCCGAAGGGTCTTCACACCCTGCGCCTGGAAATCCCTCTCGAAGTCCGTCAGCAAGGCCGCCAGCTCTGCGGGCGTCTCGACTGAGCGAAATGCCGGATCGGCGCCGAACACGCTGACCATTTGGGCGAAGTAGTTCGCATCGTCGGTGCGCAGGTACACCGTGCCGCCCGGCGCGAGCGCCTGCCGCGCCAGGGCCGGGAAGCGCTCGTTAATGAGCCGGTGCCGCTCATGCCGCCGCTTTGGCCACGGGTCGGGGAAATAGATGTGCAGCGCAACCGCCGAACCCGGCGGCAGCAGATACTCGAGAAAATAGGCGCATTCGATCCGCACCCCGCGCAAGTTCGTTAGCCCGGCCCGCCGCCCCTTGCGGTCGAGTTTCCTCATGCGGCCCAGCAGTCGTTCCACCCCAATGAAGTTGTGCCCTGGGTGCCGCCGGGCGTACTCTACCAGGAACGATCCATCACCGCTGCCCAACTCCACCTCGAGCGGTTGCGCCCGGCAAAACAGTTTCCCCAGGTCAATGCGCTCGACAACCGAGGTCAGCGAGTAGAGCAGGCTCAACTCGTGGCCTCCCAAGCTGCTATGCACAGTTTGGTGGTGTTCCATAGTCAGCGCCTATCATGGGCACAGGAAAAAAGTATTTCAACCTCCGCTGGCAGGGGCGTAAGCTTGACGGTAAACGAACTCTATTTATGCCGAATAAGCCTGAAATCATGACCACCACCGGCGGCAACCCGATTGCCGATAACCAGAACTCCATCACCGCCGGCCCGCGCGGGCCGCTGTTGATACAGGACTACCAACTGCTCGAAAGACTCGCCCACCAGAATCGCGAACGAATTCCCGAGCGCACCGTTCATGCCAAAGGCTCGGGCGCCTACGGCACGCTCACCATCACCAAAGACATCACGCGCTACACCAAGGCCAGCGTCTTCGCCAAGGTTGGCAAGAAGACCGAATGTCTGCACCGTATGTCCACCGTCGCCGGCGAGCGGGGTGCGGCTGACGCCGAGCGCGACGTCCGCGGCTTTGCCCTCAAGTTTTACACCGACGAAGGCAACTGGGACATGGTCGGCAACAACACGCCGGTCTTCTTCGTCCGCGATCCCTACAAGTTCCCGGACTTCATCCACACGCAAAAGCGGCACCCGAAAACCAATCTCCGCAGCAACACCGCGATGTGGGATTTCTGGTCGCTCTCGCCCGAATCGCTGCACCAGGTTACCATCCTCATGTCCGACCGCGGCCTGCCCAAGAGCTTTCGCCATGTCAACGGCTACGGCAGCCACACCTACAGCTTCATCAACGCCAGGAAAGAGCGTTACTGGGTCAAGTTCCACTTCAAGACGGTCCAGGGCATTCAATTCATGACCAATGAAGAAGCGGAAGCCGTCGTGGCCAAGGACCGTGAGAGCTTCCAGCGTGATCTATTTGAGGCCATCGTACGCCGGGAATTTCCGAAATGGCGCTTCTGCGTTCAGATCATGCCCGAGAAAGACGCCGAGACCTATCACTGGCACCCGTTCGACGTCACAAAAGTCTGGCCTCATAAGGACTACCCTCTGATTGAAGTCGGCATCCTGGAACTGAACCGCAATCCGGAAAATTACTTTGCCGAAGTCGAGCAATCCGCCTTCAGCCCGTCCAACATCGTGCCCGGCATCAGCTTCTCGCCGGATAAGATGCTCCAGGCCCGCATCTTCTCGTACGCCGACGCCCACCGTTACCGGATCGGAACGCACTACGAGATGCTGCCAGTCAACCGCCCAAAGGTGCCCGTCAACACCTACCACGCCGACGGCCCGATGCGCTTCGACGCGCCCAAAGGCACCGACGCCTACTACGAACCCAACAGCTTCGGCGGCCCGACCCAGGACCCGCGCTTTGCCGAACCCCCGTTGAAAATCTCCGGCGATGCCGACCGCTACGATCACAACGACGGCAACGACAATTACACCCAGCCGGGAAACCTGTTCCGCCTGATGACGCCCGAGGAGCAAGGGCGGCTGTTCAAGAATATCGCCGCCGCCATGGCCGGTGTGCCCGAGGAAATCGTTCAGCGCCAGCTTGTCCACTTCCACAAAGCCGATCCGCGCTATGCGGAAGGCGCCGCCAAAGCGCTCGGGGTGAAGAACCGCGCGGCGGCGCGCAAGTGATTCGCAAGCAACTTCAGGGTCGCGCTGCCGCGCGCCCCTGATCTCGAAGGCAACGGCGGCGCCAGCGGCGCCAGCGCCCGACTGACCATGCAAACCATCACCACCGAAGCCGAAGAAAAACGTTACGCGGAATTGCAGCTTATGGCGCTCGACTTCGCGCGCCACGGGGAGACGGAATCGCTGGCCGCAATGCTGCGTCACGGCCTGCCCGTGAATCTTTCCGATGCCCGGGGCAACCCCATGCTGATGCTGGCCAGCTACAACGGCCATGTCGAAACCACCCGCCTCCTTCTGGAACACGGCGCCGATGTGGACCGCCGCAACGACCACGGCCAAACGCCGCTGGGCGGCGTCGCCTTCAAGGGCTACGAGGATATCGCCACTCTGCTGCTCAAACATGGGGCGGACATTGACGCCGACAACGGTGTTGGCATGACGCCCATCATGTTTGCGGCCATGTTTGGGCGCAGCAGGATTGTTGAGCTTCTCCGCTCCCGCGGCGCTTCCCTTCATTGCCGGAACCGCCTCGGCATTTCAGCCCGGCTGATCGTGAGCATTTCCCGGCTCGTCACCCGTCTCTTCCCCAAGAAACTGCAAGTTGCTTTTCAGCGCCCCGCCGGTTCATTGAAGCTGCATGGGTGAGTTACTCGAGCCGCAAACGATAAAACCTCTGCATCGCGCCGCCTGGCGTGTTGGTCATGGTCAGGAGATTGCCATCGCCCACGGCAGTTTGAAGAGTTTGCCACACCGGCCCGCTGAGGCTGTCGGCAGATTCGAGCGAGTAGGTCGTGCCGCTTTGCGTGGAGAAGCTGAAGCACAGGACGTTGTTGGTCCGCGTCGGAGTGGGCAGGGAACAAGGGGCCGGCTGGATCAGGTAGAAGTTGATATTGGAGACGGTCTGGCCCGCCTGCACCTGGACCGGGTTGGCCTGAGCGAACGTCAGCGCGTTGGGATACCAGAGCGGGGAGTAATAAACATCGGGCACAAAGCACAACTTGTAGCTGCCGGGCTGCAAGTAGGTGACGAAGTAATCGGGCTGTGTCGCGTTCCAAAGAGACTTGCTGGTGACGAGCATACCCGCCGAGGTATAGACGTTGAGCGTCCCGCTGGCCATGGTGGACCCGGTCTTGGAGGCCACATATTTGTAGCCGGTGATCTGACCACGCGCGGCGGTGTTGGTCACGGTGAGCATCACGGCGGCCGACGCGAGCGTCGGTCCGGAGTACGAATTCGCGATCGAGAAACTGATTTCATAAGGCCCCGGATCGGCTCCCGCCTGGGGTGTGAGGCTGGCCATCACGGGGTTGTTCCAGGTAACCGGGTAATTGATGCCCGAGCTGGAGACGCTAACCGTTCGGTAAGAAGCGCTACCCAGGTAGCCCCACGTGGCGACGCTGTTATCGGCCCCGGAATTATTCAGCACCAGGCGGCTGAGGTCCGACCGGGTAATGCTCGGCGAGGCGGGGGCGTTGACGGTGGACGGCATCGTGCGCGAGCAACCATCGAGCGTTGTGAACACCAGGCTGGCCACTCCGTTGGAGAAGGCCCAGAGCTCGGGACCATATTGGCCCGCCAACACATAAGTGACACCCGAGTTCGAAGCCACGACCGAGACCGGGTTCGGCAGGGAGGACTGGCCGATGGCGTTTTGGGTGTAGAGAGTGCCGTCGCTCTGCACCAGTTGATACGTCGGATAAAACCGTCCCTGGATGGAATTCGAGAAACTGGTCACGCCCAGGAAATCAATGTTGGTAACGCCCACGACCTGCAAGCTGATCGGCACGTAACGCGAGGCCGAGTTGGCTTCGGTGCTCTGAATGATCGCCTGGTAAAGCCCGTTGGTCAGGCCGCTGGTGGGAATGTCCAGCGAGCAGCCGCCCGCGCCGTAGAGCGGCTGGTTGCGGATTACGCCCGACAGCCCGTTGAGCTGGAAGGAGACCCCCCCGGAACTCTGAAACCCGTTCAGAAAGCGGACCCCGAGCACGACGGTCGCGGTTTGGCCCCGCACCATCTTGAACGAAGCCACCCGGGTGTCCACGGTGTAATTGGGCGAGGTGAGCGCATAAACCGGGCTGCCGCTGCTCTCGACTTTGTCGGACACCACGTTGACCCGACCGCTGCGACAGGGTTCGACCACGCGCGCGACAATCTGCGTGTTATTCCAACTCACAACCTGGGCCAGCCCGCCCGGGGACATCAACCCGACATAATCGGCCGGCGTGTAACCAACCCAGACTTCGCCTGGCCCGGCGCCGAAGTTGGTGCCCAGAAGCGTAATGGAGACGGGATTGATAGTAGTGTAGTACGGCCCGGTTGAAGGGGAGACGCTCGTGATCTGGGGCACTACCCCCGCACTCAAACCGCTGGCCGTGAGACTAAAGCTCGTGGCCTGGAAGGAGCCGTAGCTGCTCTTGACTATGGCCAAGCGCACGAGCTTCGTGGCTTCGGCCGGGACGGTCACGGTGGCGGACAGGTTGGTGGCCACGTTGTTGCTGATGCTCCCGTCGCTGGGACTGAGGACCACCAGGCGTTTGATCTGAGTGCCCGCCGTGGCGTAGTCCACGCAAAACGACAAGGTGCTTCCCGAGGAACCGTAGGCCTTCTTTACCGTAAGGGCGAGGGTCAAACTGGAACTGCTCACACCGCTGACGTTGAGGTTCTGGTAGAGCACCACGCCGGAATACGAAGAATCGGGCGGCACCAGGCTGACCCAGCCGCTGGCGAGCGGATTCCACGTGCCCAGGACGTCCGGTATCTTCCAGCCGTCAAGGCTGCTGGTGAAGGAGCCATTTTGAATCAACTCCCCGGCTGAGAGCCGGGCGGCGGCCAGGAGGGTGGCGCCGAGGAGCAGAACGCACGAAACCAGGCGCCCGAGGGGCCGGGGCTGTCGGGTGTGAGTGAGGGGGAGCGGAGCAGGGTAAATGCTATCTTTTGCAGTTGGCATTGGGGTATATCCTCGATGTTCTTAATGGGTTAATTACTGGTGAGTAGTTACTTTCAAGCGCCCCGTCAATTCATTGACGCCACACGAGTGACGGTGAATTGGCTTTGGGTCGCGCCTATCATGGGTGAATGATGCACGGCGGCGAGAAGATTGTCAAGCGGCATTCGCCGCTTTTTCGACGGTTTTGGCCGGGCGCGAGAGACGTTGGCTTGCGGCGACGGTCCGCTTATGGGCGGTGTCCGGGCTGCGGAGTTTGGAATGCCGAGGGCGAAGCCCGCCCAACCCCCCTCGTGGGCTCTCTATGAACCTCTTGGAGCGCCGACATTCCTGTCGGCTGGGTGCCCCACTTGCGTTCAGGTCAGCGCGCCGGGATTGTTGTTTGGTAAAGTTCGTTCCCCTTGTCATTAATGTAGGCCGCCTGCGCTTCGGCCGCAGTGAGCGTCATGGACAGGAAACCCGCGCACCCGGCGCCGAAACGCACGTCCGACCGCTCCTTCACGGCGCGAGGCGCAGCGCCTCCTCCGCATACAAAGAAGTTCATCTGCCCATGCACCAGATGTTGCAGCACATGATCGTGACCGCAGAAGTAAATCTGCACGCCGTATTTTTCCAACACCGGCAGAACCTCGGCTTTCAGTTCCTTGGTGTCGCCGTGCATGGCCGCGGCGGCGTAAATTGGATGATGCCCCACCACGATTTTCCAGCGCGCCCGCGATTCGGCCAGCACGGATTCCAACCAGCGCAGTTGCGACTTGGGGTCCTGGTCCTTCATGTGATAGCCCGACCCCTGCTTGTAGTAGCCGGCCACAAAGGGCGTCGTGTCCAGATGCACGAAAAGCGCCTCATTCCCAGCATCAATCTTTTCCGTGTGCGTGTAGTAACGCGCCGGCAGCTTCCAACGCGGGCTCAGTTTTGAATAGCCAATCTCGGCGTCCGGCTTGCCGCGGTACTCGTGATTCCCCAGCGAGGCGTACCACGGAATCATCAGCGAGGGGGCCTTATAGACATCCTCATATTCCGTATTCCACCGCGGACTGTCCGCGCTGGCAATCCCATTCCCGTGGTAATTATCGCCACAAGTGACCACAAAGCTGCTCTTCTGCGTCGCCGCCGTGCGCCCCATCTGTTGGGCCACCGCCACCTGGATCGTCCTCCCTTTCCCACCCCAGTCGCTGACCACGAGGAAATTGAGCCTGCCCTCGCCTTGCCGCGCCGCCGAACTCTGCGCCAGAAGCGGCAGGATCAACGCCACCAACGTCAAAACCAGGGCCAGAGACGTTTTCCCCCGCTGGCTTTGAGCCAGACACGAACGGAACTGTGAGTGTGTCATGCGCCCAATAGACGCCATCAACCCCGTCCCCGTTACAGAGATTCAACCGGCTCCAAAACACGAGGACCCGCGGCTGCCGCCGAAAACCTCTTTCGACCGGTCGCTGCCGCTTTCTCCTCTCTGTCCCTTTCGGCGCCCCTGTCCCCACGTGCCAGCCATACTGTTAACCCTGGAGCGAAGGTGCCACCTGCATCTCACAAGCGTGGGGCAAGCGTGGGGCAAGTGTGGGCAAAGCGTGGGTAAAGCCACGTATAGCATACCCCTCTCGGGGCCCGGCAACAGCCGCGATCGGGCCGTTTCCCCTTGCGCCCGGGCCAACCAAGGGGCCGGTAATTCAGTCCGCTGCCCCTGCCGAGGCAAACGTTCCCCAGGAACCTGATTTTCTGCGTGCTTTGGCTGCCATTACAGGCAAATTCCTGCCGTGGTAATGAAGTTGCGCCTCATCGCCGAAGTTCTGCCGACGCACACGCCGGCTTTGTTCCAGGCCGCTGTCGCGCGCGCAGTTGAGTTGCTGCGGGCAGGCAAGGTGGTTGCGCTGCCAACGGAAACCGTCTATGGCCTGGCCGCCAACGCGCTGAACCCGTCCGCCGTCGGGCGCATCTTCAAAATCAAAGGCCGCCCCGCCCATAACCCCATCATCGTGCATGTCGCCAGCGCGGACATGGCCAAACGCTACGTCGCCGATTGGCCGCCCCTGGCCGAAAGACTGGCGCGGGCTTTCTGGCCCGGACCGTTGACCCTCGTGCTGCCGCGCGCACAGGAAATCCCGGGAATCGTCACTGCCGGCGGTCCGACCGTGGGTGTGCGCTGGCCCAGCCATCCCTTCATCCAGGCGGTGATCCTCGCCTGCGGTTTTCCCCTCGCGGCGCCCAGCGCCAACCCGTCCAATCGCGTTTCCCCCACCACCGCTGAGCATGTGCGAAAACATCTGGGCCATAGAATCCCGCTGATTGTGGATGGCGGCCAATCTCAAATCGGCATTGAATCCACCGTGCTGGATGTGAGCGTGTCGCCGCCCCGACTGTTGCGGCCGGGCATCATCCACGAACAGACGCTGCTGGCGGTGACCGGCAGTCTGGCCGTGGGCGCGGACCACAGCCCGGAGCTGCTGAAAAGCCCCGGCCTGCTGCGGAAACACTACTCGCCTCGCGCAAGACTGGTCGTCTCCTCCTGGCGGGACCAACTTGATCTTGAGGCTCAGACCTTGAGGTTCAAGGTGCCGCGCTCGGGGATTCATATCATCGCCCACACCCGCATCCCGGCGGGTGCGGGCTTTGGCCGGGTTTCGGTCATTCCCCATGGCGCGGAGGCGTTTGCGCGGGCGGTTTACGCCGAGCTGCACCAGTGTGACGAAGCGGGCGCGGAGTTGATCGTGGTGGAAGAGCTGCCGGACACCTATGAGTGGCGCCCCATCGCGGACCGGCTCAGGAAAGCGGCGGCAGCCTGAGGCGGCGCGGGCCAGGACTGGCCCACCAATTGGTGGCCACGGTTTGTTTGACGGAAGACGGCAAATGCCTCAATCTTCCCGCACGATGAGACTATTAACGACCTGGTTGGTCCTGGGCGTCGCAAGTGCGATTGCCCTCGCCGAAACAAACACCCACAAACCCGGAGACTTCGTTGCATCGGATAATCCTGTCGCAAGTGCGATTGCCCTCGCCGAAACAAACACCCTCGAAGTCCGCAAGCTGTCGCTGGAAGATTGCATCCAGAGCGCCCTGCAAAAAAACCTCGATTTGCAGATTGCGCGTTACAGCCCGCCCCTGGCGGCCATGGACCTGCAAGGGTCCTACGGCGGTTATGACCCCGCATTCGCCATCAGCGGGAGCCACAACTTCAGCATGTCAGGCGGGGGCTTTAGCAGCACGCTGGGCACCTCCACCGCGGCCAACACCTCCGACCAGAACACCTTTAACAGCTCTCTGGGCGGACTGACCCCCTGGGGCCTGAATTACAGTCTTTCGGGAAACGTCTATGAGAGTTACGGCAAGGGCGGAACCAGTTCCACTACGTTTGACCAATCCGGCGGCGGGGCGTCCATCAAGATGACCCAGCCCCTGCTGAAGAACTTCTGGACTGACTCGACGCGCATGAGCATTCGGGTTGCGAAGAACCGCGTGAAATACTCCGAGCAGGGTCTCAGACTGCAGCTCATGCAAACCGTCACCTCTGTCGAGAATGCATATTATGACCTTATTTACAACCGGGAGAATGTCGTGGTGCAGCAGAAGGCCGTGGAATTGGCCTTGCAGTTGGCCAGGGAGAATAAGAAACGCGTCGAGGTCGGCTCCCTGGCTCCGCTGGACGCGCAGCAGGCGGAGTCCCAGGCGGCTTCCGCCCAGGCAACGCTGATCGCCGCGCTAAACACTTCGGGGACCCAGGAACGCCTGCTCAAGCAACTGATCACCGATCAATATGCCCCATGGGCCAAGGTCAGGCTGGAGACTGTTGGGACGCTTACAGCCCCGCGGCAGTTCTTCAATCTCCAGGACAGTTGGAGCAAAGGGTTGACCCAGCGGCCCGACCTGCTCCAGGCGAAGCTGGACGTGGAACGTCAGGGGATCACCCTCAAATACAACTACAATCAGCTTTTCCCGGAACTGGACCTGGTGGGCAGCTATGGCCACAATGCCAGCGGTTCAAGCCTTCGTGAATTCAGTGATGCTTTCAATACCATCGCCGAGGGCAGCCGCCCCACTTATTCCTACGGCGGCCAACTGAGTTACTCCATCCCCAACACCGCTGCCCGCGCCACCTATAAGAAAAGCAAACTCACGATGGAGCAGTTGGTCCTGACACTCAAGAAGCTCGAGCAGACGATCATGGTCCAGATTGACAATGACATCGGAGCGGCGCGGGCCAGTTTCGAGGCGGTGGCTGCCACGCGGCTCGCCCGTGAGTATGCGGCCGCGGCATTGGACGCCGAGCAGAAGAAGTTTGAGAGCGGCAAAAGCACGACCTACACCGTCTTGCAGATGCAGCGCGACCTCACGACGGCGCGCGGGAATGAAATCCAGGCCCTGGACAGTTACAGGAAGGCCCTCGCCCAGATCAGCCTCGACGAGGGGAGCACCCTCCAGCGCCTGGCCATTGATGTCGAAGTGAAGTAAGGACGAACCACCCCGCCATGATTAAACGCGGTTCGAGGGCCGTCTAACGCGCATGGCAGTCGCGTCTTCCTCCGGACCACGGGTGCGCGTGGACGGCAAGTTCTTCCGGCTCGGCGAAAAGAAGTTTTACGTCAAGGGCGTGGCCTATGGCCCCTTCGCGCCGAACGCGGCCGGCCAGCCTTTTGCCTCGCCGGAACAGACCGCGGCCGACTTTGCCAGCCTCCGCCAACTGGGGGCCAACCTCATCCGCATTTACCACGTTCCGGCCCCGTGGTTTCTCGACCTCGCCGCCCAGCACCAGCTCAAGGCGCTGGTTGACATTCCGTGGAACAAACAGGTCTGCTTCCTCGACTCGCCGCAGCAACGGGCGGAAGCCCGTGACACCGTGCGCCGGGCCGTCCTCGCTTGCGCGCGCCACCCGGCCGTCTTCGCGTTCAGCGTCGCCAATGAGATTCCGCCCGACATCGTACGCTGGAGCGGCGCGCGGGCGGTTGCCGATTTCGTTGATGACCTGGTCCACGAGGCCAAGCGGGCAGACCCGGAGTGCTTGTGCACCTTCACCAATTATCCACCGACCGAGTTTCTACGCCCGCAAAGCGTGGATTTCGTTTGCTTCAATGTGTATCTGCACGAGGAGCGGCCGTTTAAGAACTACCTGGCGCGCCTCCAAATGCTGGCCGAATCCAAGCCGCTCCTGCTGAGCGAATTAGGCATGGACTCCCTGCGCGAAGGCGAATCACGCCAAGCGGAATTCCTGGCATGGCAGATCGAAGGGGCGTTCCGCGCCGGCCTGGCGGGCGCCGTAGTGTTCACCTTCACCGACGACTGGTGGCAGGGCGGCCAGCAAATTGAAGACTGGAAAATGGGCCTGACCACTCGTGACCGCCAGCCCAAACCCGCGTTTGGGGCGGTGCAAAGAATGTTTCGC
>Ga0182021_10008355_pt1 | contig 12267 bp, 7 predicted proteins | sample 612E3MmetaG_FD_120493 | JGI IMG/M metagenome (GOLD analysis project Ga0182021, IMG submission 120493) | Permafrost microbial communities from Stordalen Mire, Sweden - 612E3M metaG (Illumina Assembly) | ecosystem: Environmental > Terrestrial > Soil > Wetlands > Permafrost | place: Sweden...
CACCAGCCTCAAGGTGCCGCACGGTGAAGGCGGCAAGGTCATCGACGTGAAGACCTTCAGTCGCGAGAGCAACGACGAGCTGCCGCCCAGTGTTAACGAGCTGGTACGGGTCTACGTCGCCAAGAAGCGCAAGATCGCTGAAGGCGACAAGCTGGCCGGCCGGCACGGCAACAAGGGCGTCATCGCCAAGATCGTGCCGGAAGAAGACATGCCGTACCTGGAAGACGGCACGCCGGTCGACGTGGTGCTCAACCCGCTGGGTGTACCCAGCCGTATGAACATCGGCCAGGTGCTGGAATGCCACCTCGGCTGGGCTGCCCACCGCGGCTGGCAGGCCGACGGCTCGCACATCAACGGGCCGGCCAGGGTCGCCTCACCGGTCTTCGACGGCGCCACGCTGAAGGAGATCGACGAGCTGCTCGTCAAGTCGTCAGATGCGGATCCCGACAACCCGGTCAAGTTCAAAGTCGACGCCAATGAGCCGGCCGGGCGCCGTTGCTCCGGCAAGGTGTGGCTGCAGGACGGGCGCAGCGGCGAGCGCTTCGACAACAAGGTGACCATCGGCTACATGTACATCATGAAGCTGCTGCACCTCGTGGACGACAAGATCCACGCGCGCAGCACCGGCCCATACTCGCTCGTTACCCAGCAGCCGCTGGGCGGCAAGGCGCAGTTCGGTGGCCAGCGGTTCGGGGAGATGGAGGTGTGGGCCCTGGAAGCGTATGGCGCCGCCTACACGCTGCAGGAGATGCTCACCATCAAGTCGGACGACACCGTCGGTCGGGTCAAGGCGTACGAGGCCATCGTGAAGGGCGAGAACATCGCCAAGCCGAACATCCCCGAGTCGTTCAAAGTTCTTATGAAGGAGATTCAGAGCCTCGCGCTGGACATGACCGTCCAAAGCGAGGAGGGCGCCGTGCTCGAAGTCCGCGAGGACGAAGACGAGCTGCTGCGCACGGCCGAGGAGCTCGGCATCGACCTGTCCGCCAGCCTTCGCATGCAGCAGGCGCGTGAGGCTTTGGGCGACGACATAGAGCCCGTCACCGTGGAGGGTCTGCGCGACCTCGTGGGCGTCGGGCGTCCGCATGACGAGGATGAAGATGAGGAAGATGAAGAAGGGGAGGGGACCGGACTCCTCGGCGCCGCCATTCTCGAAGAGGACGAGGAGGACTTCGACCTCGCCGCCACCGGCGGAGAAGTCGAAGTCGAAGTCGATATCGACCTTGGCGGCCTCCAGATCGAGGACGACGGCCTGGGTCTCGAGGCCGAAGAGACCGAGCATCGCGACGACTGACGCCTCAAAGCGTGAGGGGAGCCTTCTTTGATCGACATCAATAACTTCGACTCCATCCGCATCGGTCTCGCCTCCTCCGAGCAGATCGTGCAGTGGTCGAAGGGCGAGGTCACCAAGCCCGAGACTATCAACTACCGCACGCTGAAGCCGGAGCGCGACGGCCTCTTCTGCGAGCGCATCTTCGGTCCAACCAAGGACTGGGAGTGCTACTGCGGCAAGTACAAGCGCGTCCGCTACAAGGGCATCATCTGCGAGCGTTGCGGCGTGGAAGTGACGCGCGCCAAGGTGCGCCGCGAGCGCATGGGTCACATCAAGCTCGCGGCGCCGGTCAGCCACATCTGGTTCTTCAAGGGTGTGCCGAGTCGTATGGGCTACCTCCTCGACATCGCTCCCAAGGAGCTCGAGAAGGTCCTGTACTTCGGCGGCAGCTATGTCATCACCACGGTCAACGTCGAAAAGCGCACCACCGACCTCGACCTGCTGGCCGACAAGGTCGCCGCTCTGCTCGAGCGGCACGATGTCTACGAACAAGACCGCACGCGCGCCATCAACGCGATGCGCGAGGAGATGCGCCACATCATCGCCGGCGAGCTCACCGCTGAGGAGTTCCACAGCACAGAAGAGCCGCGCGACGAATTCAGCTTGTTCAACTACTACGACATCTACGAGACGTACCGCCGGCTGGCCGTGCAGATCGGGCAGCTTGGTCCAGATGAGATGGACCAGGTGCGCCGCAAGGTCGAGAAGCTGGCCGACGACTACATCGACCGCGGCTCCAAGGCCGTGGCCGAGATGAAGAGCCAGATCGACCAGGCGTGGGACCTGTTCAAGACCATCGCGCCGCGCAACGTGGTCAACGACGAGTCCGTCTATCAGCAGATGGAGAGGCTGTTCGGCCGCGTCTCGGAGTTCGAGCCGGACAGCATGGGTGTGTATTTCACCGGCGGCACGGGGGCCGAGGCCGTGCGCGAGCTTCTGCGTCTCGTCGATCTCGAGTACGAGTCGACCTCGCTCAAGGAAATCATCGCCACCTCCAAGGGCCAGCGCCAGGCCCGTGCCGTCAAACGGCTCAAGGTCGCGTCGGCCTTCCTCACCAGCGGCAACAAGCCGGAGTCGATGGTCCTGGACGTCATCCCGGTGATCCCGCCGGAGCTGCGCCCAATGGTGCAGCTGGACGGCGGTCGCTTTGCCACCAGCGACCTGAACGACCTCTATCGCCGCGTCATCAACCGCAACAATCGCCTCAAGCGGCTGCTCGACCTGCAAGCTCCGGACATCATCGTCAACAACGAGAAGCGCATGCTGCAGGAAGCGGTCGACGCGCTCTTCGACAACGGCCGTCGCGGCAGAGCCGTCACGGGCCCCGGCAACCGCCCACTGAAGTCGCTCAGCGACATGCTCAAGGGCAAGCAGGGCCGCTTCCGGCAGAACCTGCTGGGCAAGCGCGTCGACTACTCGGGCCGCTCCGTCATCGTTGCCGGGCCGCACCTCAAGATGCACCAGTGCGGCCTGCCCAAGATGATGGCGCTCGAACTGTTCAAGCCGTTCATCATGAGCCGGCTGGTCAACCGCAAGATGGTGCAGAACATCAAGGCTGCCAAGAAGATGGTCGAGTCCATGGTGCCCGAGGTCTGGGACATCCTGGAAGAGGTCATCACCGAGCATCCGGTGATGCTCAACCGCGCTCCCACCTTGCACCGCCTCGGTATCCAGGCGTTCGAGCCGCTGCTCGTGGAAGGCAAGGCCATCCAGATCCATCCGCTCGTCTGCGCGGCGTTCAACGCCGACTTCGACGGCGACCAGATGGCCGTGCACCTGCCGCTGAGCTGGGAGGCGCAGGCCGAAGCTCGCGTGCTCATGCTTTCCACCAACAACATCCTGTCACCGGCGCACGGCAAGCCGATCGCCGTCCCCAGCCAGGACATGGTCATCGGCGTCTACTACCTCACCTATCACGAAGAAGACGACCTCAGCGGTGTGAGGCCAGAAGACAGGGCCGAGCCGCTGCCCGCCTTCTCCGGGTACGACGAAGTCGTCCGCGCCTACGAGCAGCGCATTCTGGACCAGCGCCAGGTGCCGGTGCAGCGCTCGGAGGGAATCGCCGATTTCACCCGCCGTGCTATCACGCTGCGCCTGCCAGACGGCCGGCGCATCGTCACAACGGTCGGTCGGGCGCTGTTCAACCAGCGCATCGAGGTCGGCCTGCGCGAAGTGCTCGGCGAGGACTACAACGGCGACTTCGAGTACCTCAACCGGACGATCACCAAGAAGGGTCTCACCCAGATCATCACCGACCTGGTGCAGCTCTACGGGGCGACCAAGGTCTCGCGCATGCTCGACGTCTTCAAGGAGGTCGGGTTCAAGTACGCCACCCGGGCGGCGGTCACCGTGTCCAAGAACGACGTGGTCATCCCGGAGAAGCGCAAGGCCGAGATCCTGGCCGAGCACGAGGGACTGGTCGCACAGGTCCAGGACCTGTACAACCAGGGCCTGCTCACCGAAGAGGAGCGTCGCAATAAGGTCGAAGAGATCTGGCGCGAGGCAGACGTGCAGATCACCGTCGCCACGCGAGCCAACTTCCACCCGCTCAACCCGATCTACATGATGGCCACATCGGGCGCTCGCGGCGACATCAAGCAGATCCGTCAGCTGGCCGGCTGGCGCGGCCAGATGAGCAATCCGAAGGGCGAGATCATCGAGCAGCCGGTGAAGTCCAGCTTCATCGAAGGTCTCTCGGTCCTTGAGTTCTTCGTCTCCACGCACGGCGCCCGCAAAGGCCTCGCCGACACCGCTCTCCGTACGGCCGACTCCGGCTACCTCACTCGTCGGCTGGTCGACGTCTGCCAGGACGTGGTCATCCGCGAGGAAGACTGCGGCACCCAGGAGTTCATCCCCATGTCGCCGTGGTCCAGAAGGCGCGACGAGAACCCGGCCCTCTTTGACTGCATACTCGCCCAAGACGTCCGTCGCGCAGTGTTGTTCAAGCCCGAGCTGCAGACGGTGGGCAAGGGCAAGCATGCCCGCTACGAGATGGGCGAGGCCAAGGAGGCCCCCGGCGCGGGCCGCGTGGTCCTGGAAGCGGGGACGAAGATTGGCTCCACGCAGGTCGGCCTGCTGAAGGAGATCTACTCGCACATGCCCAATGCCAAGGTCCTGGTCAAGCAGGCGGTCAAGGGCGCCAAGCCGGAGAACATGGCCGTCTGGATGCACGAGCCCAACGAGAACCTGTTGGGCCGTATCCTCGGCGCTCCCATAGTCGACGACGTCACCGGAGAGGTCGTCTTCGACCGGGGGACGTTCATCGACGAGCCCACCCGCACCCGTGTCCTCGAGGTGCTGGAGAGCAGCCACGAGACGGAGCCGACCGTCCCGGTGCGCAGCGTGCTCAAGTGCGAGGCCCGCATCGGTATCTGCCAGAGCTGCTACGGCATCAGCCTGGCGACCAACACCGAGGCTCAGATCGGCGACGCCGTTGGTCACATCGCGGCGCAGTCCATCGGCGAGCCCGGCACGCAGCTGACAATGCGCACGTTCCACACCGGCGGCGTGGCCGGCGCCGACATCACCCACGGCTTGCCGCGCGTCGTCGAGCTCTTCGAGGCTCGCAAGCCTAAGGGCGTCGGGCAGATCGCCGAGATCGGCGGCCACCTGTCCATCGACGAGACCGACCCTCACGGCGTCCGTCGTCTGACGATCACGACCGACGACGGCGTGACCAAGGAGTACGACTCCCGCCACGCCCCCTTCCTGGACGAGGTCCTGGTGGCCGCTCGAGAAGGCGACACCATCGAAGAAGGCGCCACGCTCACGCACGGCTCCCTGTCGCCGGCCGACCTCTTGAGGCACCGCGGCGCCACCGGTACGGAGCGCTATCTGGTGGAGGGCGTTCAGGAGGTCTACCGCTCTCAGGGCGTCGAGATCAACGACAAGCACATCGAGATGATCGTTCGCCAGATGATGAAGAAGGTCCGCGTGGAGATGCAGGGCGAGACCACGTTCCTGCCGGGCCAGCTCATCGACAGGCACGCTCTCAAGGTGGAGAACGAGCGGGTCATGGCCGAGGGCGGCCAGCCGGCCGAGGCCGAACAGGTCATTCTCGGTATCACCAAGGCGTCGCTCGCCACAGAGAGCTTCTTGTCGGCCGCCTCGTTCCAGGAGACGACCAAGGTGCTCACCGATGCCGCCATCGAAGGCAAGGTCGACCATCTGCTCGGCCTGAAAGAGAACATCATCATCGGCAAGCTCATCCCGGCGGCCACAGGGCTCAGGCGGTACCGCACTGTGGACATCTTCCCCGCGGGTAGGGCGGAGGCCGAGCAACATGCCTACGAGGCGCTCGAGGCCCTGCGGACCGATCCCGACGGGGACGGAGACGGGGACGATCTCGAGCTGTAACCGCGGGAGACCGCGGCCCGGCGGCCGGCGGGGGATCGGGCAAGGCTCCCCGCCGGCCGCCTTCTTGCCGCAGTCCTCCTGCGTTGGTACACTACACGACCGCTGTCCGAACAGACCGATACACAGAGAGGGTAGATGACGACCATCAGCCAGCTCGTCCGCAAGGGTCGCCAGAGCAAGACCAAGCGGTCGAAGACCCCGGCGCTCAAGGGCATGCCGCAGAAGCGTGGCGTGTGCACGCGCGTGTACACAACCACGCCCAAGAAGCCCAACTCCGCTCTGCGCAAGGTCGCCCGCGTTCGTCTGACGAACGGCATGGAAGTCACTACGTACATCCCCGGCGTGGGTCACAACCTCCAGGAGCACTCGGTCGTGCTCATCAGAGGCGGCCGCGTCCGCGACCTTCCGGGTGTGCGGTACAAGGTCATTCGCGCCGCCCTCGATGCGTCTGGCGTGGCCGATCGCCGCAAGGCGCGTTCCAAGTACGGCACCAAGTCCCCGAAGGGCGGCAGGTGAGTCATGCCGCGTAGAGGAACAGTCACCCGCCGCGAGGTTCTGCCGGATCCCGTCTACGGCAGCAAGCTCGTCACACAGGTCATCAACAAAGTGCTCCTCGACGGCAAGAAGTCGGTCGCCGAGAGCATCGTCCACGGCGCCCTGGAGCAGGTGCGCGCCAAGACGGGTCGCGACCCTGTCGAGGTGCTTCAGGAGGCCATTCAGGCGCTCACGCCGCACCTTGAGGTGAAGAGCCGCCGAGTCGGCGGCGCAACCTACCAGGTGCCGGTGGAGGTGCCGGGCCGCCGCGCCCGTACGCTCGCCATCCGCTGGCTCGTGAGCTATTCGCGAGAGCGCCGGGAGAAGACCATGGTCGACCGCGTTGCCGGCGAAATAATGGACGCCGTCGCGGGGCAGGGCGGCGCGTTCAAGAAGAAGGACGATATCTTCCGCATGGCGCAGGCCAACAAGGCGTTCGCACACTATCGCTGGTAACAGACTTCACCAAACCCCTGGCTCGACGGACGTCGGTCAGGGGTTTTCCATGCACTGGGTACGATAGCGGTACGGATCGGCCGAATCGGCGTAGTCGACGAGGTGCTGTTGGGCCGGCGCCCTGTTGCGAAGTGCCACACAGGGCGCCGAGGCAGACCGTCGAAGTGGGGTTGAGCGGTGTCTCCCCGGCGCAGGCGACAGGGGCACCGGCCACAGGGTTGAGCGCGAGCGACGAAGTCAAATCCGCCGCTCGCCCACGGAGCACGACAATGCGTCTGAACTCGCTGGAAAACACGCGCAACATCGGCATCATGGCCCACATCGATGCGGGCAAGACGACGACCACCGAGCGCATCCTGTACTACACAGGCAAGACGCACAAGATGGGAGAGGTCCACGAGGGCGCCGCCGTCATGGACTGGATGGCCCAGGAGCAGGAACGCGGCATCACGATCACGTCGGCCGCTACCACGGCCCGCTGGCACGACACCACCATCAACATCATCGACACGCCGGGCCATGTGGATTTCACCGTGGAGGTGGAGCGCAGCCTTCGCGTCCTCGACGGGGCCATCGCCCTCTTCTGCTCCGTCGGCGGGGTCGAGCCCCAGTCTGAGACGGTCTGGCACCAGGCGGACAAGTACGGTATCCCGCGCATCGGTTACATCAACAAGATGGACCGTATCGGGGCGGACTTCTTCCACGGCCTGCAGATGATGATCGACCGGCTCGGCGCCCACCCGCTGGCGCTGCAACTGCCCATCGGCCGTGAGTCCGAGTTCAACGGCATCGTCGATCTCGTCGAGATGAACGCGATCGTCTACAGCGACGAGCTCGGCACGCATTGGGACGTCGTCGACATTCCAGCCGAGCTCGCCGGTCTGGCAGAGGAATACCGCCATCGCCTCCTCGAAGGGGTCGCCGACCACGACGACGTCATCATGGAGGCGTACCTGGAGGGTCATGAGATCCCGCCCGCCCAGCTGCGGGCGGCCATCCGCAAGGCCACCCTGGACATATCCGTGACACCCGTCCTTTGTGGCTCCAGCTTCAAGAACAAGGGTGTGCAGCCGCTCCTTGACGCTGTCGTCGACTACCTGCCTTCGCCGTTGGATGTGCCGCCGATCACCGGCGTCAAACCCAACGGCGAAGAGGTGCACCGGCGGCCCAGCGACGACGATCCGTTCTCGGCCCTGGCCTTCAAGATCGCTTTGGACCCATACGTTGGCAAGCTCACGTACTTCCGCGTCTACTCGGGCAGTCTCAAGGCCGGTTCCTATGTCTTCAACTCCTCCAAAGACAAGCGCGAACGCGTCAGCCGCATCCTTCAGATGCACGCCAATCACCGTGAAGATAGAGAAGGCATCTACGCCGGCGAGCTCGCTGCGGCAGTAGGCCTCAAGATCACGGCCACCGGCGACACGCTCTGCGATCAGTCCAGGCCGATCATCCTCGAGTCCATGGTCTTCCCCGAGCCGGTCATCCAGGTCGCCATAGAGCCGAAGACCAAAGCCGACGAAGAGAAGCTCTCCGCCTCGCTGCAGAAGCTCGCGGACGAAGACCCCACCTTCCGCGTGATGTCCGACGAAGAGACCGGCCAGACGGTCATCTCCGGCATGGGCGAGCTCCACCTGGAGATCATCGTCGACCGCCTGCTGCGCGAGTTCAACGTAGACGCCAACGTCGGCAGGCCCCAGGTGGCGTATCGCGAGACGATCAAGAAGACGGTCGAGAAGGCCGAAGGTCGCTTTGTCCGCCAGACCGGCGGCCGCGGCCAATACGGGCACGTCGTTATCAGGCTCGAACCCAACGAGCCGGGCGGAGGGTATTCATTCGAGAATCGCATCGTGGGCGGCGTGATCCCACGCGACTACATTCCGTCCGTCGGCGAAGGCATCGAAGAGGCCATGAGCACCGGCGTGCTCGCCGGCTATCCCATGGTCGACGTCAAGGCGGCGCTCATCGACGGCAGCTACCACGAAGTGGACTCGTCCGACATGGCGTTCAAGATCGCCGGGTCGCTGGCGTTCAAGAACGCCGCCCTTAAGGCGCAGCCGGTGCTGCTGGAGCCCGTGATGAGCGTCGAGGTGGTCACCCCGGCCGAGTTCATGGGCGACGTCATAGGAGACCTTAATTCTCGCCGCGGCCACATCGACGGCATGGAGCCGCGCGGCGCCGCCCAGGTCATCCGCGCCACGGCGCCGCTCTCCACGATGTTCGGATACGCGACCACGGTGCGTTCCGTGACGCAGGGTCGCGCCACGTTCTCCATGCAATTCAAGCGCTACGCGGAAGTGCCGGCGGCCATCGCTGCTGAGATCGTGGCCAAGGTGAGGGGACAGTGAACGACTCCGGTCGAGCCGGGACAAGAACCCAGCGGCAAGGCAGTTGCCCGGCAGAGCGAGCGTCGTGTATACTGCCGTCCTTTGGTGAGGCCCGTCGGCCTTGCCACCCTGACAGGAACAGCTACCTTCGGGTGTGCGAAAAAAGGAGCAGGTAGATGGCCAAGCAGAAGTTCGATCGCAGCAAGCCACACATGAATGTGGGCACCATCGGGCACGTCGATCATGGCAAGACGACCCTCACTGCTGCCATCACGCTTGTGCTGCACAACCGCGGTATCGGCAAGACACAGTTTGTCGCCTTTGACCAGATCGACAAGGCGCCCGAAGAGCGCGAGCGCGGTATCACCATCGCCACCGCGCACGTCGAATACGAGACCAACAAGCGCCACTACGCGCACGTAGACTGCCCGGGTCACGCCGACTACATCAAGAATATGATCACAGGCGCCGCCCAGATGGACGCCGCCGTCCTCGTGGTCGGCGCCGACGACGGTCCTATGCCGCAGACGCGTGAACACATCCTGCTCGCACACCAGGTCAACGTGCCATACATCATCGTCTATATGAACAAGGTCGATCTCGTCGACGATCCGGAGCTCCTCGACCTCGTGGAGATGGAAGTTCGCGAGCTCCTCACCGAGTACGAGTTCCCGGGCGACGACATCCCGGTCATCCGCGGTTCGGCCCTCAAGGCTCTCGAGTGCGGCTGCGGCAAGGACGACTGCGAGTGGTGCAAGAGCATTTCGGAGCTCACCGATGCCCTCGACACGTACCTGCCCGACCCCGTTCGCGACGTCGACAAGCCCTTCCTCATGCCGATCGAAGACGTGTTCACCATCACCGGTCGTGGCACCGTTGCCACCGGCCGTGTGGATCGTGGCAAGATCAAGGTCGGCGAAGAGGTCGAGATCGTCGGTATGCGTGCCAAGGCGCAGAAGACAGTGGTCACCGGCGTCGAGATGTTCCGCAAGCTACTGGATGAAGGCACGGCCGGCGACAACATCGGCATCCTCCTGCGTGGCATCAAGCGCGAAGAGGTAGAGCGCGGCATGGTCGCCGCCAAGCCGGGCAGCATCACGCCGCACACGCATTTCAAGGCGCAGGTGTACGTGCTGTCCAAGGATGAGGGCGGCCGTCACACGCCGTTCTTCAACGGCTACCGGCCCCAGTTCTACTTCCGCACCACCGACGTGACCGGCGTCATCACCCTTGAAGAGGGCGTCGAGATGGTCATGCCGGGCGACAACACCGTGATGGAAGTCAAGCTCATAACGCCGATCGCCATGGAAGAGGGCCTGCGCTTCGCTATTCGCGAGGGTGGCCGTACTGTGGGCGCCGGCGCGGTCGCAGAGATCATCGAGTAGCAGGGTCCAGACGCTGGGGCCGGGTGCGATCTTTCGTGCCTGACAAAGGGACACACCCGGCCGCGTGAACAGGAGCAAGAAGGCTACAAGTGGCACAGCAGAAGATCCGCATAAGACTCAAGTCCTACGACCACGAGCTGGTCGACCGTAGCGCGCAGTCCATCGTGGAGACGGCGCAGCGCACGGGTGCCACCATCTCCGGACCGGTTCCGCTGCCCACGGAGAAGAACGTGTACTGCGTCATCAAGAGTCCGTTCAAGGACAAGGACTCCCGCGAGCACTTCGAGATCCGCACGCACAAGCGGCTCATCGACATCCATCAGCCCACGCCGAAGACGGTCGACTCGCTCATGCGACTCGACCTTCCGGCCGGCGTCCACATCGAGATCAAGCTGTAGCGGCATGACGGGCATCATCGGCAAGAAGATAGGCATGACCCAGGTGTTCGACGGCGACGGCAACCTTATCCCCGTCACCGTCATTCTGGCGGGTCCGTGCCCCGTGACGCAGGTGCGCACAGTGGCTACGGATGGCTACGATGCCGTTCAGCTCGCCTTCGAGGACTGTCGCGACAAGCAGCTCAGCAAGGCGGAGATGGGCCACCTCAAGAAGGCCGGCCTGAAGCACGGTAAGCGCCATCTTGCGGAGTTCCGCGAGCTGGTCGACCTCAAGGTGGGAGACACCATCACCGTGGAAGCTTTCGAAGAGGGTCAGACCGTGAGCGTCACCGGCGTCTCCAAGGGCAAAGGGTTCCAGGGCACCGTCAAGCGTCACAACTTCGCTCGGGGTCCTGTGACGCACGGCTCGCACAACATCCGCCAGCCTGGTTCGATCGGCGCCAGCGCCTACCCCAGCCGCGTGTTCAAGGGCATGCGCATGAGCGGCCACATGGGCGACCAGCAGGTCACTCAGGCGGGCTTGCGCGTGGTGCGCCGCGACGCCGAGAACAATCTTCTGCTTGTTCGCGGGGCAGTGCCCGGCGCCAAAGACTCAGTCGTCGTCGTCAGGGGCAGGTGACCGTGGCCGCAGACGAGATCAAGGATCAGGCCGCCGAGCCTCAGGCCGAGCCCGCCGTCAAGAAGCCGGCTCGTCCGCGCGCTCGCGCTGCCGCAGCCAAGAAGGCGCCGGCCGAGCCGGCCAAGCCGGCTGCGCGTCGCAAGGCTGCTGCCGCCGAGCCGGCCGCGGTCAAGCCTCGCGCTTCGCGTAAGAAGGCTGAGGCGCCGGCGAAGCCCGCCCCAAAGCCGAAGGAAAAGCCCGCCAAGCCCGCTCCCAAGCCGAAGGAAAAGCCCGCCAAGCCGCCCGCGCCGCCGGTCGGCCGGCTGGAGGCCGCAGTCGTGGACGCTGAGGGCCAGCGTCTGGACACAGTGCAGCTGACAGAGGCCAGGTTCGGCATCGCGGCAGACGTTAACACGCTGCATCTGGCGGTGCGTGCGCAGCAGGCCGCGCGACGTCGGGGCACTGCCAGCACCAAGACGCGCGGTCAGGTCAGCGGCACTACGGCCAAGATGTATCGTCAGAAGGGCACCGGCCGCGCTCGAGCCGGCTCCGTCAAGTCACCGGTGCGCGTCGGCGGCGGCATTGTGTTCGGTCCACACCCGCGTTCTTACGACATCAAGATCAACCGCAAGGTCGCACGCAAGGCGCTGGCCATGGCGCTGTCCAGCCGGGCCGAGACGGGCACCGTTTTCGTCGCCCGCCAGCTGGATCTGGACCGGCCCAGCACGGCGGCGCTAAACCGCCTGCTGGTCGCCATGGACATCCCGGCCCCCGTGCTCGTCGTCACTGCCGAAGAACCCGCCGTGACGCTTTCGGTGCACAATCTGCCTTTCGCCGAGGCGACCGAAGTAGTCGCCCTCTCTACGGAGCAGGTGCTGCGCGC
>Ga0182021_10008356_pt1 | contig 12267 bp, 14 predicted proteins | sample 612E3MmetaG_FD_120493 | JGI IMG/M metagenome (GOLD analysis project Ga0182021, IMG submission 120493) | Permafrost microbial communities from Stordalen Mire, Sweden - 612E3M metaG (Illumina Assembly) | ecosystem: Environmental > Terrestrial > Soil > Wetlands > Permafrost | place: Sweden...
GTGGTATATGATGAGGGATTGCGTTCATACAAGGCGATTGCCTTCATTGAAAGCGTAACAACAGTTAGCTATTTAGAATTAGGCGCAACCCCCGAAGACCAGTTTTGTGCAGACAAAATCCCGTTAGATACCTCTCTAAAAGTTCAGGAGAAAAAAATTTATGGATAAAATAAAATTTGCAATACCGAAAGGCTCACTAGAAAGAGCTACAGCGGAATTCTTCTCTAAATCAGGATTCAAAATCGGCGGAACAGAACGCACTTACCGTCCCAGCATAAATGACCCCCAAATCGAAATGAAGGTTCTTCGACCCCAAGAAATCCCTGTCTTTGTCAACGAAGGCCTCCAAGACCTCGGCATCACAGGAGAAGATTGGGTTAAAGAAAACAAAGCCGACGTCGAAATCCTCCAGAATCTCGAATACGGAAAAATCAAACTCGTAATAGCCGTGCCTAAAAGTGTCCCTGAAAAAAGCACGGTAGGCGAATTTATGGAGTCGATTTGGAGTCAGGGAAAAAATTTCAGAATCAGCACGGAATACCTCAACATTGCCTCAGAATACCTCAAGAGCACTCCCCAGTACAAGAAGAGGTTTGGCAATGTCGAACCTATGCTTGTTACCCCGTGGTGGAAAAAAGGTGACAACGCACGAGCCAAAATTTTCCTTTCCTTCGGTGCAACCGAGGCTAAGCCGCCAGAAGACTCTGACTGCATCATGGACGTAACTGAAACAGGCACAACAATTGAAGCTAACAACCTGCGAATCATAGAGACTGTCCTAAAATCGTCAGCAGTGCTGATTGCTAACAAGAAAAGCCTTGAAGACCCTGAGAAACGTGAAAAAATCTACGACATTGTTGCTTTGCTCAAGGGTGTTGTGGACGGTTCAAAGAGAATCCACATATTCGTCAACGTCAAAAAAGCAAACCTGCAAAGACTGCTCACTGAATTGCCCGCATTAAAGAACCCCACCATCGCACCGTTGGCTGACGACACATGGGTTAGCGTAAACACTGTAATCGAAAAAGACTGCTTAATCGAGTTGTTACCTAAAATCCGCAAATTAGCCCAGGGCTTAGTCGTTTATGAACCAAGACAGGTCCTAGCGCTCGACGAGATTGCACGGAGAAACGAAGATCAATGCAAAAAGGATTCAACATAAAAGTCTGGAACTCTAAAGAGCTGCCAGCCGATTGGTTTAGAAGGCAGCAGGCAGACCAGAAAGCAACACAAGAGCTTCAAACCAGCGTTCAAGCTATAATAAACCAGGTAAAAGCAGACGGCGATACGGCGCTTGTGGAGTTTGCCTTAAAATTTGACAGAGCTGAATTGTCTTCGCGTGCTCTCAGAGTTAAACCTGCAGAAATCAAAGAAGCATACACAAAAACCACTCCCCAACAAATCTCCGCAATAAAATTTGTACAGGAAAAAGTCAGCAAATTCCAAAAGCAACTGCTTACCCAAACCGACATTAAAACCGCCAGTGACGGAATATCGGTGCAGACTGTTCTGCGTCCGATTGCAAGTGTTGGATGCTACGTTCCAGGCGGACAAGCCGTTTACCCAAGCACACTTGTCATGACGGTTGTTCCAGCCAAAGTTGCAGGTGTCCCGCGAGTTGTCGTGTGTTCGCCCTCAGATGCCCAAGGGAAAGTTAATCCATTGGTTTTAGTTGCCGCAGACATTTGCGGAGTTGACGAAGTCTACAAAGTAGGCGGTGCCCAATCCATAGCTGCTTTAGCTTACGGAACAAGAACAATTGCGCCCGTCCGAAAAATCGTGGGTCCCGGCAGCAAGTACGTGACAGCTGCAAAAGTTCTGGTTTCGACGGATGTTGCGATTGATATGCCTGCTGGTCCAAGCGAAGTGCTCGTGTTGGCGGACGAGTTGGCTGATGCACGGTTGATTGCGTTTGATATGGTTTCGCAGGCTGAGCATGGAGGAGATAGCGTTGCTGGACTCATTACAACTTCTGAGGAGCTCGCTCTGAAAGTGCAGGAAAATCTGGCCAAAGTCGTCGTTTCTGCAGAAAGAAGCGTAAAAATCTCTGAGTCACTAGCCAAATATGGCTTCATTATAATCTGCAGCAGCATGGACGAGGCAATCGGACTGGTAAATCAGTTTGCTGCGGAACACTTAGAAGTCCTAACCGCAAAACCCCATGAGGTCGCTGGGAATCTCACAGCTGGGCTCATATTATTAGGTCCCTACAGCCCCGTAGCATTAAGCGACTACGGTAGCGGAACTAACCATGTGTTGCCCACAGGAGGGTTTGCTCAATCGTTCTCAGGCTTGTCAGTCTTTGACTTTATGCGGCGTGTAAGTATAGTCGAAAGCACAAGAGTGGGCCTCGAAAGAGTCAAGGACAGCATCAAGGTTATTTCGGAAACTGAAAATCTTCCCAATCATTACAAAGCAATTCAGGCAAGGTTAGAAAAATGAGCGAATCATACAAGAAATGGATTAAACAAAAACTCGAAAAACTTCAAGCAATAGACTGCTACTCCGCTGGAGCAACACCCGAAACAGTAGCGAAGCAGCTGGGTGTTACAACAAAACAGATAATCAAGTTAGACTTCAACGAGAACTTGTTCATGCCTAGAGTAAAACAGGCTAAACTTATGAAAGAGTTGGCTGATGAAATCGATTTACGAATGTACCCCGAGGAAGAGGAGATTAAACTGCGAGAAAAAATCGCGGGCTACATGAAGGTTCCAAAAGAATTCCTTGTTGTTGGTAACGCAAGTGATGAATTAATCGATCGCATTATCAGACTTTTTGTAGAGAAGGGTGACGTGGCGGTCTCGTTCACACCAACCTTCAGTATTCCAAGGCTTTGTGTTAAACGCCAAGAAGGCGAATATCTCCAAGTACCGCTCAAAAAAGATCTGGAGCTCGACGTTAAAGGAATGTTAGCTAAGTTCTCAGATAAAACAAGACTCCTTTACCTCTGTTCGCCTAACAGCCCAACCGGCACACAATACAAAGCTGAAGATATCGAAGCCTTAGTGCAAGCGTTCCCAGGCATAGTCATTTTGGATGAGGCATATGGCGAATTCGCTGACTACTCTTTTGTGCCCAGGATAAAGGAATTCGAGAACATGATTATTCTACGGACTTTCTCCAAAGCGTTCGGTTTAGCAGCACTTCGGCTCGGCTACGCCGTTGCAAACCCAGAGTTAGCTAAACTTCTGACTGAAAAAGCCCCTCTTCCATACCCTGTTAGCGGTTTTACACTTAGGATGGGCGCCAAAATGCTCGATAATGTCGATTTGATGATGGATTCTGTCAAGCAGGTGAAGAATGAACGGGTAAAATTGATAAAGTCACTCAACGAAATAGAAGGGGTACAAGCCTTCGACTCGCAAGCAAACTTTGTGCTGATGAACACCCAAAAGCCCACCGACATCGTCAACCAGAAGTTGCTTTGGAAGGGCATCATGGTTAAGAAATGCGGCAAAATCCTCAAGTACGAGAACTGCTTCCGCGTTACCGTTGGATTGCCCGAAATGAACGCTAAACTAATCGAAGCACTAAAAGAGATTGAAGGAGAAGACGAATGAGAACCGAAGAAGTCTACCGCAAGACCAAGGAAACCGAAGTTAAAGTATCCGTGAACTTAGATGGGGATGGAAAAGTGTCGGTTTGCTCAGCCGTGCCGTTCCTCAATCACATGATTACTTCCCTTGCCACCCACAGCTTAATCGACATAACCGCTTCCGTCAAGGGCGACTTAGTGCACCACAGCGTCGAAGACCTAGCCATAGGCTTGGGCGAAGCCCTAAACAAAGCTTTAGGCACCCGTGAAGGCATCACACGGTTCGGCAACGCCGCCGCGCCCATGGACTGTTCCCTCGCATTCGCCGCAGTTGACCTCGTCAAGCGCCCTTACTTCAAAATCGACCTCAAACTCCGCGGCAAAAAAGTAGAAGAAATGTCCACCGAAGACATTAATCACTTCTTCGAATCTTTAGCCCAATCGTTACAGGCGAACGTGCACATGTTCGTTGAGTACGGTAGCAACGACCACCACAAAGCTGAAGCCGCAACCAAAGCCCTCGCACTCTCCCTCCGCCAAGCCATAGCCATGGATCCAAGACGCAAAGGCGTGCCCAGCTCCAAGGGAGTTATTTAATGCCGCAAGCAGTCATATTCGACTACGGCGTCGGCAACCTTCTCAGTCTCAAAACAGCGTTAGAAAAAGCAGGGTTACCCTCGTCAATCGGCACCACAGCAAAAGACTTAGCAAAAGCTGACGCCATCGCATTGCCGGGTGTCGGAAGCTTCACCGCCGCATCCGACAAACTCGACGCAGTCAAAGAAATCCTCCAAAACAAAATCCAAGAAGGTATTCCTCTATTTGGCATTTGCTTGGGTTTGCAGCTTTTCTTTGAATCCAGCGAAGAAGGACCCGGCACAGGATTAGCACTGTTCAAGGGCAGAAACGTTACGTTGCCCAAAACCGTTAAGGTTCCCCACATGGGTTGGAACACCTTAAACATTGTGAAGCCAAACGAGTTGTTCGACGGCGTAGCAGAAGGCACTTACGTTTACTTTGTCCACTCGCTCTATCCCGTGCCCAAAGACAAAACCATCGTTTGCACAAAAACCGCATACGGAACAACCTTCACATCTGCAGTCGCCCAAAAAAACATCTACGGCACCCAATTCCACCCAGAAAAATCAGGCGATATCGGACTAAAAATCCTGAAAAATTTTGTAAAAACAGTTGTTAGGTGACTTAGAGATGCAGTTGATTCCTGCAATCGATTTAATGAACGGCAAAATCGTTCGCTTAACCCGTGGTGAAGCCAAAACCGCAAAATTCTACGAAGGCGAATTCGGTACTCCACTTGAAGCCGCAAAGCGTTGGCGAGATGAAGGCGCTGCTAAACTCCATATCATCGACTTAGACGCCGCTTTTGCGCTTGGCAACAACCAATCAGTCATCGCCGAGATAGCGAAAAACGTGGATTTACCCATTCAAGTCGGCGGCGGAATACGCAGTTTTGAAACCGCAGAGAAACTCTTCCAAACGGGCATCACTCAAGTCATCCTCGGCGCCTTAGCCTTCAGCGACTCCTCAGCAATCGGTAAAATCCAGAAAAAATTCAGTTCAGAATCAGTTATTGTTGCGTTAGATAATAAGGAAGGGCTCATAATGGTTGAAGGATGGAAAACGGCCACGGCAATGACGGTGGATGATGCTCTCGAAAAATACACCACACTGGGCGTCCATCGTTTCCTAATAACTTCCATATCGCAAGACGGCATGCTTAGTGGTCCAGACTTACAAACGCTCAGCCAAGCCGCATTGTACCCCAACGCCAAAATCGTTGCGGCAGGTGGAATCGGAAGTATGGGCGATTTAGCTGCTCTAAAAGAAATCGGCGTTGAAGGTGCGGTCATCGGCAAAGCCCTATATGAGGGACGCTTCACGTTAAAGGAAGCCATACAAAAAATAGGAGCCTAAAGGTGCCGCTTGCAAAACGAATCATACCATGCTTAGACGTTGACCATGGGAAAGTGGTTAAGTGCGTTAACTTCTTGAATCCTAAATGTGCAGGCGACCCTGTTGAAATGGCTAAACGCTACTCTGACGAGGGTGCTGACGAACTGGTCTTTCTGGATATCACAGCGTCTTCTGAGAAACGGGATATCTTGCGTGGTGTCGTTGAGGGTGTCGCTAAAGCGATCAGTATACCTTTCACTGTCGGGGGTGGTGTTCGGAACGTGTCGGACGCACGACTGGTTTTATGCAGTGGCGCTGACAAAGTGTCGGTTAACACAGCAGCGGTAGAAAACCCGAAAGTCATAACCGAATTAGCTGACGTTTTCGGAAGACAATGCGTTGTATGCGCCATTGATGCTAAACGCAACCGAATGCCCCGCGAAGGCAAAATCATGGTCGAAACGGGCGAGGGTAAGGTTTGGTTTGAAGTCGTCACTTACGGCGGCAGAAAACCCACAAGCATCGATGCTTTAGCGTGGGCGAAGCAAGCCGAGAAACTTGGAGCAGGTGAATTCCTCGTAACCTCAATGGATAAAGACGGCACAAAAGACGGCTACGACATCGAATTAACCCGAGCCATATCCGAACGCGTCAACTTGCCCATAATCGCAAGCGGCGGCGCAGGAGTACCCCAACACCTCTTAGAGGTCTTAACCGACGGTAAGGCAGACGCGGCGTTGGCTGCATCGATTTTCCACTATAACAATTACCCTGTTCCAGTTGTGAAGGATTACCTTCGTAAAATGGGGGTGACAATACGAACATGACAAAACAACAAGATTTGCTCGAAAAATTAGATTTCAAAAAAGGCAACGGACTCATACCAGTTATTGTGCAGGATACAAAAACAAAGGAAATCCTAATGCAAGCCTACGCCAACAAAGAAGCAGTTGCGCTTACCCTCAAAACCCGTAAAGCCACCTACTGGAGCCGTAGCCGAAATGAACTCTGGGTTAAAGGTGAAACCTCGGGACATACACAAAAAGTAATCTCAGTTGCAACTGACTGTGACTACGACTCACTACTATACGTTGTTGAACAAACGGGTCCTGCATGCCACACGGGCGAATATAGCTGCTTTTTCAACAAGTTACTGTAGGAAACCATTTTTCGGTTTAATTGAAAAATTTTTCTAAATTTCTTAATTTTTTAGTTATGTGGGTTTAATTTTATTGTTAAGTTGTTGGTGCTCATTGCATTCTGATAAAAACTCGTCCCATTTTCTGCTACCCTTCATTAACTGCAAATATTTCTTTACTTCAACTGGAACCGAGATATTGGCGTATTTGACCATTTTTTCCCACCTGATCTAATTCTTTAAGCTCTTTATTTAAAACCTATTCAACTTCCAAAAACGTCGTTAGAGCAGTGAAGAGGTCAACACTTTTAAACAAAAACTATCTCTAGTCTTTTGTGGATTTGTTATGTCTTTACATGAAGCGATGTTGTATGAGAGGCAGCCTGAGGGCAAAGTAAAATGTGCATTATGTGCAAGGCGCTGCCTGATTAGTGACGACGCAACTGGCTTCTGTTTAGTTCGAAAAAACCAGGGTGGCACCCTCTACACCCTCAACTATGGCAAAGCCGTTTCCGTAGGCGTTGACCCGATTAGCAAAAAACCGCTCAGCCATTTCAACCCGGGTGCTTTGGTGTTGTCAGTTGCTGCGGCTGGATGCAATTTCCGCTGCCAATTCTGCGACAACTGGATGATAAGTCAAGATCACGACGTCGCAGGCAACCTCTTTCCACCCGAAGAAGTAGTCAAATCCGCCAAGAACGCTGGTTGCCAAGGAATCAGCTACACATACACTGAACCCACCATATTCCTGGAATACGCATATGACAGCGCGAAGTTGGCGCATGAAGCAGGCTTATTCAACACGTTCGTAACCAATGGTTACACGACGCCTGAAGCCGTAAAAACCATCGCTCCCTACCTTGATGCTGCAACCGTTGATTTCAAGGGTGGCGGAGACCCTGAATTCTATAAATCCGTCATGTCAGTGCCCAACGTTGAACCAATCTACGAAACCCTAAAAGAACTCAAGCTGCAGGGCGTACACGTTGAAATTACCAATTTGGTCGTTCCAAAGATAGGCGATTCCATGGATAGAATCCGGGAAATGGCAAAGTGGATAAAAAACTATTTGGGTCCAGACACGCCTTTTCACCTCTTACGGTTCCATCCTGAATACAAATTAACGACTACTCCAGCAACAAGCGTCCAAGATATGGAACGAGCATATCTAACAGCTAAAAATCAAGGCTTAAACTATGTTTACATGGGCAATGTTCCAGGTCACCCCGGCGAAAACACCTACTGCCCCAACTGCGACACAGCCGTCATCAAACGCAACAGCTTCGACATCACAAACTGGAACCTAACAAGCGATATGAAATGCCCAGTATGCGGACAGCAAATCCCAATAAAAGGCAAACTCCACCAGAACAACCAAGGCTTCCCCTACGCACTATTCTAGCTATCTCTAACTTCTGTTCAATTGGTTGGTATGTGATTTAGGCTTAAGCCTTTATTAGTTCAAAACCCAACCTTCCAGTTGCAGCGTGCCCTACTCAATGACCAAGTACACAGCGTTGGCAATCACAACCAATTACTGGAAGCCTCACAGCGACTATACCAGCAAAATCCTTTTTGCCGTCGAAGGGAAGCTTCTGGATAACGATTTCGTTGTGGTTTCAGAAAAAGCGGTTTCAACAGCACTGGGCTGCATGGTTGACGAAAGCGAAGTAAAACCGGGTTTGACCGCGAAAGTTCTGGTAAGCTTCTGGATGCGCACTATCTGGGGTTACCCTCTTGGAATTCTTTGTAATTTTGGTCCACGTCTCCTGAAAAGGCTGCAAAATTATCCTATAGAGTCTGGTAGCCGACACAAACAGGTCGCCTTGCAGTACGCTGGGTTTTGGCAGGCTCTTATGTTTGGTTCGGAAGGTGGAATCGACGGTTCTAACCTGCCCTATTCATACGTTAGCTTACCGTTGAACAAGCCGGATGAGCCGGCGCAGAAAATTCAAACCCAAATCCGACAGCGATTGCAGAAAAATGTGTGCGTAATCATCGCTGACACCGACAAAACCTACAAGTTTCACAACTTCTTTTTCACGCCAAGACCCAATCCGCTCAAAGGCATCCACTCGTTGGGTGCAACCGCCACTTATCTTGTAGGCAGAATCCTCAAGCTCAAGAAAAGCTCCACCCCCCTGTCAGCGGCTGGTTGTAATCTTTCAGCGGCTACCGCGTTAACAATAACTAACATTGCTGACAAAGCGCGGGGTCCAGGTTCAGGCGCCACAGTTTGGGATATGGCAGCAAGGTTCGGTGTAGAAGTCAACGATGTGACCTGGGAGATGTTGGAGGCAATCCGCCATAAACCCATAGTTATCGTGCGAAAAACACTTTAACAAGGTTAATACAGCAGAAAATAAATAATCACTTAAACAAAACGGGCTTATCTGGGTAGTAACACATAAAAACGGGGTTCGTAGCTTTTTAGCGGAATGGATGGTTAAGTTATGGAAGAGACACTTCAGAAGATGGATGCATTCTTCAACCCTCACTCAGTCGCAGTAGTCGGCGCCACAAAAAAAGTTGACAAAGCAGGTCATGTAATATTCAAGAACTTCGTTGTAAATAAGGACCGAGGCGTCTTTAAGGGTGAACTTTACCCCGTTAACCCAGGCGAAGACTCCATCCTCGGCTTCAAATGCTACCAATCTATTTCTCAAATTCCCGGTGATGTTGAATTAATTGTTGTTATAGTCCCCGCTAAGGTTGTGCCTTCAATTATGGAGGAGGCGGCGGCTAAGAAAGTGAAGACTGCCATTATCATCAGCTCCGGCTTTAAGGAAGTGGGCAACAAAGAACTCGAAGACCAAGTTGTCGCAGTTGCAGCTAAGGGCAGAATCCGCGTTTTAGGACCTAACTGTCTGGGCGTTTATTATTCAAAAACGGGGATCGACACCTTGTTTTTGCCTGAAACCAAGGTTTTAACCACTGGTGAAGAAATCATTGCTACACCCCGCCCAATGCCGGGCAACATCGCTATGATTACCCAAAGCGGAGCTTTCGGAGTCGCCGCACTAGACTACTTGACTGGTCGCCAGATGGGTGTCAGCAAATTCGTGAGTTTCGGCAATAAATGTGACGTCACCGAATCGGACATCCTTCACTACCTGCTCCATGACAAAGAAACCAAAGTTATTCTGGTTTATCTGGAAGATGTTACCAGAGGACGAGAATTCCTTAAAATCGCAAAGAAGGTTACATGCAAAAAACCCGTCGTCATAATCAAGTCTGGCAGAAGTGCGGCAGGTGCAAGAGCTGCAGCGTCCCACACAGGCGCCATTGCTGGCTCCGACAAAATCTACGATGCCGCGTTCCAGCAAGGCGGAATCATCAGAGCGCGTGACATGGAGGAGTTCTTTGACATCGGCAAAGCCTTAGCCATGCAGCCTCCAGCCATAGGCAAGAACATCGGCATCTTAACTGACGCAGGCGGACCCGGCGTTATGACCGTGGACGAATGCGAATCCTTGGGCCTAACAGTAGACCGCTTCTCCGAGGAAACCCTGCAGAAGTTCCAGGAACTAAAAGACCAAAACATCATCCTAAAAATTGCAGCTACCTCAAACCCCGTGGACCTCACTGGCTCCGTAATCGACGACATGTTCGTCATGGCAGCCGACTTAATGTTCCAAGACCCCGCCGTAAACGGTATAATCTTGCTTGGGCTCCATCATATGCCCGGACTAAGAGAAGTCTATATCGACGGCATAGTCAAAGTCGCCGAAAACTACCACAAACCCATCGTCATGTGCGACATCGGCGAAACAGAAATGGCCCTCTACACCCGCGCACGCTTCGACAAACTCGGCGTCCCCTCATTCTCCTCACCCGAAGACGCAGCACGCGCCATGAAAGCACTTTCAGCATACGGCGCCTACCTAAAAAAATCCGGCTGCGAAACCGAATACATGGAAAACTTCAAAAAAACAAGTGACCCTAAACACTAATCGAAACAGCTACTTCGCAGCCGTCCGTCAACTTCAGCCGCTCCCGCAGGCAAACTGGTGCGATAATCTCCAAAACATCACTCGGGTAATTGGAAATTTTCGGAACCACAACTGCAACATCTAAATCGCCTATTTGCGCTTTGAACATTACACCTGGACAAAAACCCGTTTTGGGCTTAATCCAAATTGCCCCTTCATTTCCAAGCAAAATTCTTTTTCCAGCGCTCTCCAAATTCAAGCGAATGTTCAAGGTTCCTGCATAGGAAGAAAAACCGAGTTTTTCTTTGATTTGGTTTTTAACCCAGAGTAAACCGACGAATTTTTTTCCTTCGCCTTTGCCAGAAAAAACTGTGCCCACAAAAACTATCGGCGGCAAACTGTGCCCTCAAAAATGGGCTTACTCTTTGAGTTCTTTTAGCCAGTGAGCAACCGACTTGAGAATCGGATCCGACGTTATCTCAACGACGGGCACAATCATCCTCTCCTTCGTCTCGATAATCTGCATATACTTAGGCATCATCGCAAACCCAACAAACGTCCAGTACACCTTGTGCTTCTCAAGTAGTTCCTTCGCAACAATTGCTGTCGAAGCTGTCAATGGAAAATACAGAAAAACTACTCCATCAACCCAATACAACCCAGCCAACTTGCCGCCCGCAATCACCGAGGTGAACCGCGCAATTTCTTCAGGGCTGTTGAAACGGGTTTTCTCCATAATCACAATTTCTTGAAATGGCTCATAAGTAACTGCAACGCTCATAACATTTCACCGATAGCTAAGTAATTGTGTGGGCTGTCCCCTTTATAATTTTGCCACACCTCCTAAGAGCGATAAGTCAGAATTGGCAAAAAACCGCTAATAAGTATGTTGCTTTTAGTGTTTAAAAGTTAAAGAATGAAGAAGGGTTTGTGGACTGCTTAGCGCAGTTTCATGAGAACCATTTCAGCTGCTAAGACCATTGGTTCCCATGTTTCGCAGAGCGGTGGTGCGTAGGCTGTGTCTGCTTTGGCAAGTTCTCGGACGGTCATGCCTTTTTGGATGGCGAAGGATAGGCAGTTTATGCGTTGAGTAATTTCTTCTCCGCCGATGACTTGTCCACCGATTATGCGTTGAGATTCTTTTTCAACGACAAGTTTGACTTTGATGGGCTTGGCGCCTGGGAAATAATCTGCCCTTGTCTTGCTGCTTATGGCTCCTGTTACGACCTCGATTCGGTTGCGTGCTGCTGCGGTTTCGGTTAAGCCTGTGTTGCCCGCTTGGATCTCAAAGAGCATGGTCACCGCTGAAGCTAAAACGCCGCTGAACTGGCTGTAGTCGCCTCCCGCATTTGCACCTGCAACCTTACCTTGGCGAACAGCGATGGTGCCGAGTTGTGCGCAGGTGGGTTTGTGGGTTATGATGTTTGGGGCTTCAGCACAGTCGCCAACGGCATAGACGTCTTTTATGTCGGTTTCCATTCTGCTGTTGGTCTTGATTGCGAGGGTTTCACCTAGGGGTATGCCTGCGTCGACCGCCAGTTTAGTGTTGGCTCGGACTCCGAAGGCGCTGATGAATAAGTCAGCCTCAATTTTTTCTCCGCCAGCCATAACCGAGGTAACTTTGTTTTCTCCTAGGAATTCTTCGACTCCTTTGCTTGTGAGTATGATCATGCCTTTTTCTTGCAGGTGCTCTTGAACCATTTTCGCCATGTCCGCATCAAGAAGTTGGGGCAGTATCTGGGGCA
>Ga0182021_10008357_pt1 | contig 12267 bp, 8 predicted proteins | sample 612E3MmetaG_FD_120493 | JGI IMG/M metagenome (GOLD analysis project Ga0182021, IMG submission 120493) | Permafrost microbial communities from Stordalen Mire, Sweden - 612E3M metaG (Illumina Assembly) | ecosystem: Environmental > Terrestrial > Soil > Wetlands > Permafrost | place: Sweden...
CTCTTGATGGTGGCGATCATGCTCGCCGGCATCGTCGCCTATCGGCTACTGCCGCTGTCGGCGCTGCCCGAAGTTGATTACCCGACCATCCAGGTCATGGCGCTCTACCCCGGCGCCAGCCCCGAGGTGGTCACGTCCTCGATCACTGCGCCGCTCGAACGCCAGTTCGGCCAGATGCCGGGCCTGGCACAGATGTCGTCGACCAGCTCCGGCGGCGCCTCGGTGATCACGCTGCGCTTCAGCTTGAGCCTGACGCTCGACGTTGCCGAACAGGAGGTGCAGGCGGCGATCAACGCGGCCTCGAACCTGCTGCCGACCGACCTGCCGCTACCGCCGGTCTACAGCAAGGTCAACCCGGCCGACGCGCCCATCCTCACCATCGCGGTGACCTCGCCGTCGATGCCGGTGCCGCGCATGCACGATCTGGTCGAAAGCCGCGTCGCCATGAAGATCTCGCAGATTCAGGGCGTCGGCCTGGTCAGCATCGCCGGCGGTCGCCGTCCGGCCGTGCGCATCCAGGCCAATCCGAAGGCGCTGGCGAGCGTCGGCATGTCGCTCGACGACCTGCGCACCGCTATCGGCAATGCCAACGTCAACATTGCCAAGGGCAGTTTCGACGGCGCCATGCGCGCCTCGACCATCGACGCCAACGACCAGCTGAAGTCGCCGGCCGAATACGGCGCGCTGGTGGTGGCCTACAAGAACGGCGCCCCGGTGCGCCTGCGCGACGTCGCCGATGTCATCGAGGACGCCGAGAATGCCCGCGTCGCCGCCTGGGCCGACGATGCCGAGGCGGTCATCCTCAATATCCAGCGCCAGCCGGGCGCCAACGTCATCGAGGTCGCCGACCGCGTCAAGAAGGCGCTGCCGCAGCTGCGCGCCAGTCTGCCGGCCTCCATCGACCTCGCCCTCCTCGCCGACCGCACGGTCACCATCCGCGCCTCGGTTTCCGACGTCGAGTTCGAACTGCTGCTGGCCGTGGCACTGGTGATCATGGTGATCTTCCTCTTCCTGCGCAACCTGCGAGCGACGCTGATTCCCAGCCTGGCGGTGCCGCTGTCGCTGGTCGGTACCTTCGGCATCATGTATCTGGCCGGTTTCTCGATCAACAACCTGACGCTGATGGCGCTGACCATCGCCACCGGCTTCGTCGTCGATGATGCCATTGTCATGATCGAGAATATCACCCGCTACGTCGAGCAGGGCGAGAACCCGCTCGATGCCGCCCTCAAGGGCTCGAAGCAGATCGGCTTCACCATCATCTCGCTGACCTTCTCGCTGATCGCGGTGCTGATTCCGCTGCTGTTCATGGGCGACGTTGTCGGTCGCCTGTTCCACGAATTCGCCATCACACTGGCGGTGTCGATCCTGATTTCCGCCGTCGTCTCGCTGACATTGACGCCAATGCTGTGCGCCAAGCTGCTCAGGCACGTGCCCGAAGCGGAGCATGGCCGCCTGGAGCGCGAGACCGGGCGCCTGTTCGATGCCGCCATCGCCCAATACGGCCGTGCGCTGGAGTGGGTACTCGACCGTCAACGCACGACGCTGCTGGTCGCAATCGGCACCCTGATCCTGACGGCGCTGCTCTACATCTGGATTCCCAAAGGTTTCTTCCCGGTCCAGGACACCGGGCTCATCCAGGCCACCACCGAGGCCGCGCAGACGAGTTCCTTTGCCGCCATGGCCGACCGCCAGCAGGCGCTGGCCGCGGAAGTACTCAAGGACCCGGCGGTCGACAATCTGTCGTCCTTCATCGGCGTCGACGGCAGCAACGCCACGCTCAATAGCGGCCGCATGCTGATCACCCTGAAGCCGCTGGCCGAGCGCGGCCTCTCGGCCAGCGAAGTCATCCGCCGGCTGGCCGACAACCTGCGCCGGGTGCCGGGCATCACCGCCTACATGCAGCCGGTGCAGGACCTCTCGGTCGAGGATCGCGTCGCACGCACCCAGTACCAGTTCATGATGGAGACGCCGGACGCCGCGGCGCTGGGGCAATGGGTACCGAAGCTGATGGACCGCCTGCGCCAAGTGCCGCAACTGGTCGACGTCACTTCCGACTTGCAGGACCAGGGGCTGCAGGCCTATGTCGACATCGATCGTGATGCCGCCGGGCGCTTAGGGATAACCACTACGGCCATCGACAACGCGCTCTACAACGCTTTCGGCCAGCGGCTGATCTCGACCATATTCACGCAGTCCAACCAGTATCGCGTGGTGCTGGAAGTGAAGCCCGAGTTCAAGGTCGGCCCGGCGGCGCTGGAAGCCATCTACCTCCCCACTGCCGGCGGCCAGCAGGTGCCGCTGTCCTCGGTGGCCACGGTCAGGGAACGGGCCGCCTCGCTGGTCATCAACCACGTCGGCCAGTTCCCCGCCGCCACCATCTCCTTCAACCTGGCACCGGGCGCGGCGCTCGGCGACGCGGTCGACAACATCAAGGCCGCCGAGGCGGAACTAGCCATGCCCGCCAGCATCGAGACCAGCTTCCAGGGCGCGGCGCTCGCCTTCCAGGCCTCGCTCAGCAACACGCTGCTGCTGATCATCGCCGCGGTGGTGACCATGTACATCGTGCTGGGCGTGCTCTACGAGAGCACCATCCATCCGGTCACCATCCTGTCCACGCTGCCCTCGGCCGGCGTCGGCGCGCTGTTGGCGCTGTGGATTTCCGGTTCCGGGCTCGACGTCATCGGCATCATCGGCGTCATCCTCCTGATCGGCATCGTCAAGAAGAACGCCATCATGATGATCGACTTCGCGCTCGACGCCGAGCGCAATGAAGGCCTGCCGCCGCGCCAGGCGATCACCCAGGCCTGCCTGCTGCGCTTCCGGCCGATCATGATGACGACCATGTCCGCTTTGCTCGCCGCCCTGCCGCTGATGCTGGGCGGTGGCATCGGCGCCGAGTTGCGCCGGCCGCTGGGCGTGGCGATGGTCGGCGGCCTGATGGTCAGCCAGGTACTGACGCTATTCACCACGCCGGTGATCTATCTGGCCTTCGACCGGCTGGCGCGGCGGATCGAGAAGCGATGAACTTCTCGCTGCCCTTCATCAATCGCCCGATCGCCACCACACTGGTGACCATCGGCGTTACGCTGGCGGGCGCCATCGCCTTCTTTCTGCTGCCGGTGTCGCCATTGCCGCAGGTAGACTTTCCGACCATCTCGGTGCAGGCCTCGCTGCCCGGCGCCAGCCCGGAAACCATGGCGGCGACCGTCGCCACGCCGCTGGAGCGGGCGCTCGGACGCATCGCCGGCGTGACCGAGATCACCTCGTCGAGTTCGCTCGGCAACAGCCGCGTCATCCTCCAGTTCGACCTCGACCGCGACATCGACGGCGCCGCCCGCGACGTCCAGGCCGCCATCAATGCCGCGCGCTCGCTGCTGCCGACCAGCCTGCCGAGCAACCCGACCTATCGCAAGGTGAACCCGGCCGACGCGCCGATCATGATCCTGTCGATGACCTCGTCGACCTTGAGTCGCGGCCAGATGTACGACGCCGCATCGACCGTGCTGGCGCAGCGCCTGTCGCAGGTCGAGGGCATCGGCCAAGTCACCATCGGTGGCAGCGCATTGCCGGCGGTGCGGGCGGAGCTCGATCCCAACCGCCTGAGTCGGAGCGGCATCGCGCTTGACGACGTGCGCGCCGCCATCGTCGGCACCAACGCCAACCGGCCGCTCGGCGCCGTCGAGCAGGATGGCCGCTATTGGCAGATCGGCGCCAACGACCAGGCCAAGACCGCCGCCGAATACCGCTCGCTGTTGATCCGCTACCAGAACAACGCCGGTGTCCGCCTGGGCGACGTCGCCGACGTGCAGGATGGCGTGCAGGATGTGCGCAACTACGGCGCCAGCAACGGCCGCCCGGCGGTGCTGCTGATCCTCAATCGTCAGCCGGGCGCCAACATCATCACTACGGTCGATCGCGTGCAGGCGCTGCTGCCACATCTGCAGGCGATGATTCCGGCCGCCATCGACCTGGCAGTCGTCATGGACCGCACGCCGACCATCCGCGGCTCGCTGCGCGAAGTGGAACGCACGCTGTTGATTTCGGTGGCGCTGGTGATCCTGGTGGTGTTCCTGTTCCTGCGCCGCGCCCGTGCCGCGCTTATCCCCAGTGTCGCCGTACCCGTGTCCCTGATCGGCACCTTCGGCATCATGTACCTGTGCGGCTACAGCCTCGACAATCTGTCGCTGATGGCGCTGACGGTGGCCACCGGCTTCGTCGTCGACGATGCCATCGTCGTCCTCGAGAACATCGTCCGCCACATCGAGTCCGGCAAGACACCGATGCAGGCGGCGCTGCTCGGTGCGCGAGAGATCGGGTTCACGGTGATTTCCATCAGCCTGTCGCTGATCGCCGTGTTCATTCCCGTGCTGATGATGGGCGGCATCGTCGGCCGCCTGTTCCGCGAGTTCGCCGTCACGCTTTCGGCCGCCATCCTCGTCTCCATGGTGGTGTCACTGACCACCACGCCGGCCATGGCCGCCCACCTGCTCAAACCGCAAGTCAAGAACGCAGCGCCAGGCCGATTCGCCCGCTGGGCCAACAAGCTGCTGCGCCGGCTGATGAAGGGTTACCGACGCAGCCTCGCCTGGTCGCTGCGGCACGGCGTGTTCATGTTGATCGTCCTCGTGCTGACGATCGGGCTCAATGTCATTCTTTATCGCAGCATCCCCAAGGGCTTCTTCCCGCAGCAGGACACCGGCCGCCTCACTGGATCGGTGCAGGCCGACCAGAGCAGCTCCTTCCAGTCCATGCAACAGAAGATGAAGAACCTGATGGCCATCGTCCAGGAAGACCCGGCGGTCGACAACGTCACCGGCTTCACTGGCGGCGGCCAGCGCAATTCGGGTTTCATGTTCGTCGTCCTCAAGCCGATACGCGAGCGCAAGATATCCGCCGATCAGGTCATCGGCCGCCTGCGCGGCAAGACCGGCCACGAGCCCGGCGCCAACCTGTTTCTGGTGCCGGTGCAGGACATCCGCGTCGGTGGCCGCCAGGGCAACGCCCAGTACCAGTACACCCTGCAGGCCGACAACCTCAACGACCTGCGCACCTGGGAACCACGCATCAAGCGGCTGCTCGCGGAAATGCCGGAACTGGTCGACGTCAACACCGACCAGCAGGACAAGGGCTTGCAGACCTCGCTGGTCATCGACCGCGACACCGCCTCGCGCCTCGGCCTCAACATGCGCACCATCGACACCACGCTGAACGACGCCTTCGGCCAGCGTCAGGTGTCCACGATCTATAACCCACTCAACCAGTACCGCGTGGTGATGGAGCTGGCGCCACCTTTCCTGCAGAGCCCGGAGACGCTGAAGACGATCAACTTCACCACCACTGGCGGCGGCCAGGTGCCGTTGTCGGCCTTCGCCCGCATCGAGACGACCAACACGCCGCTGGCCGTCAATCACCAGGGCGGCTTTCCGGCCTCGACCATCAGTTTCAACCTGCCGGAGAAGATGTCGCTTGGCACCGCATCGATTGCCATCGATCGCGCCATGGCCCAGGCCGGCGTGCCGACGTCGGTGCATGGCAGCTTCCAGGGCACGGCCAAGGCCTTCCAGGATTCGCTGTCCAGCCAGCCGCTGCTGATCCTGGTCGCCCTGATCACCATCTACATCGTGCTCGGCATCCTCTACGAGAGCCTGCTGCATCCGCTGACCATCATTTCGACGCTGCCGTCGGCAGGCGTCGGCGCGCTGCTGGCCCTGCTGGCCTTCAAGACCGACTTCAGCATCATCGCCCTGATCGGCGTGATACTGCTGATCGGCATCGTCAAGAAGAACGCCATCATGATGATCGACTTCGCCATCGAGCGGCAGCGGCGTCTAGGCGTCTCTGCCGCCGACGCCATATTCCGCGCCGGCGTGCTGCGCTTCCGGCCGATCATGATGACCACCACTGCGGCCATCTTCGGCGCCATCCCGCTCGCGCTCGGCAGCGGCGACGGCGCCGAGTTGCGCGTGCCACTGGGCATATCCATCGTTGGCGGTCTGGTGGTGAGCCAGATGCTGACGCTCTACACCACCCCTGTCGTCTATGTCGCGCTCGACCGTCTGCGCACCCGCCTGCTCGGCGCCCGCCGGCCGCCGGTACCGCTATTCGAGCCGGAGATCGCCTGAGGACCTACGCCATGCGCCCCACCATTTCCACTTCTCTGCTGCCGCTGCTCCTGGCCCTGGCGGCCTGCTCGCCCGGCCCCGACTATGTACGGCCGACGGTCGAGACGCCGAGTACTTTCAAGGAAGCGGGCGAGTGGAAGGTGGCGGCCGGCGGCGAGGTACCCGCCGAGCAAAAGTGGTGGCTGGCTTTCAATGACGCGACGCTGACAGAACTGGAAGCAAGAGTCGAGATCGATAACCAAAACCTCAAGGCTGCCCAGGCGCAATATCAGGCGGCCCGGGCCGCTGCCGACAGCGCGCGCGCGGCCTTTCTGCCGTCGCTGTCGTTGGCGGCAGCGCGCAATCGCGGTGCCAGCACGGCTAGCCAGCCGGTGGCCACCGGCTATTCGCTGTCTGCAGCGCTGAATTGGGAAATCGACGTCTGGGGCCGCATACGCCGCAGCGTCGAAGCCGCCGACGCTCGCTCGACCGCCAGCGCCGCCGATCTGGCGGCGGCGCGCCTGTCGGCACAAGCACTATTGGCGCAGGATTACATCCAGTTGCGGGCCACCGAACGACAGTTGGCACTGCTGCAGCGGACCGCAGACTCTTACCAACGCTTCCTCGACTTGACACGCAACCGACTGGCCGCCGGCGTCGCCTCACCGCTCGATGAGGCCCAGGCCGAGACGCAACTGGGCGGCGCCCAAGTCCAGGCAAGTGAGGCCGAGAACCAGCGCGCCCAGTTTGAGCACGCCATCGCCGTGCTGGTCGGCGTTGCGCCAGCGGCGTTCTCGCTCGGCGAAAATGCGCAATTGCCAAGGCCGCCAGCAACCCCACGCTTGCTGCCGTCGACGCTGCTCGAACACCGTCCCGACATCGCCGCCGCCGAACGTCGAGCAGCCGCCGCCAGCGCAGAAATCGGCGTTGCCGATGCCGCCTACTTCCCGGTCCTCGATCTTGCCGGCAGTATCGGCTTTCGCAGCGGTACCCTGGCCCATCTCGTCAGTTTGCCCAACCGCGTCTGGTCTTTGGGTCCGACGCTGGCAATGACGCTGTTCGATGGCGGCGCTCGTTCGGCGGCCGTGCTGCAGGCGAGTGCCGGCTACGATCAGGCGGTAGCCACTTATCGGCAAACAGTGTTGACGGCCTTCCAGGAAGTCGAGGACAACCTGACCGCGGCGCGCCTGCTTGAAGGCGAGAGCGAGATCCAGGAACGCACGCTGCTTGCTGCGCGCCGCTCGCGCGAAATCGCCGAGAACCAGTACCGCGCCGGCATCAATGGTGCGCTCAACGTCATCACTGCCCAGGCGACGGAACTCGCGGCGGAGGTCAATGCCATCGCCATCGCCAGCCGCCGCCTGCAGGCCCATGTCCAACTGCTGAAGAACACCGGCGGATGGCAAACTGGCACGCTGCCGCAGCAAGGCGGGAAACCGCGGTAGCACCTTTACAACCGCCCCATACCGCGCCCGGAATCCGGACGCGGCAAGAACGAAAGGAATCACCAATGGAAGACTGGCTCTGGCTCGTCGAGAACTTCGAGTGGATCGTCCTCTGTATCGGCGCAGGGATCATCGCCTGGATGTTTCACCTGCGCCGCGTCGAGCTGAAGAAGCGCGGCTAGCCCCAGTCGTCACCGCCGCCGGACGAGCCATCGTCCCAGGAGCCGCCGTCGCTGACGCCAAAGTCATTGCCACCGGCATCGAAGCTATCCGGCGCGGCCAGAGGATTGCCCAGCGGCGAGGAGTCCGTCGACTGACCACTTGAGTGGTTTGCCGACTGATCGCCCGATCCGCCCATGACGCGATGCATCAGGGCTTCTCCGGCCACCATGCCGGCACCCACAGCCGCGCCGGTGGCCAAACCACCAAGGATGCCCGAGCCCATGCCGCCACCCGGCGTCGCCGCACCGGCCATGCCGCCACCGCCGAACGGTTGCGGATTGCCGCCATAAGCGTTGGCCGCCGGGTAGCCCGCCGGAGGTAGTTGTCGCGGCCGGTTCATCGCGCGGACAAAGAACCAGACAGCCGCCGCCAGGATCAGGCCCATGAACACGAGGCTCCAGGGAAACGGGCTTTGGTTCTGATGCACGGGGGCCATTGCGGGCGCCAATCCGGGTGCCAAGGGGGCTGCAACCATAGGGGCCGCAACCGGGCGTTGTGCCTGGTGGCCACTGGTCGCCAGGTGCTGCTTCAAGGCCGTCACGGCCTCCGGCTTGGCAAACGGCAGACCGGGAGCAGCGCGCTCGGCGAACGCGAGTTCGTCGCGCGCCTTGTCCACTTTCCCTTCCTTGGCCAGGATCTCGGCCTCGACATAATGGGCCTTTGCGCTGTTCGGGTGAGCCTTGAGCACCTGCACCATCATGGCCTCGGCCTCCGAGAGTCGCCCGCTGTCGACGGCCTGATAGACCTCATGCAGACTGGGATCGGCGGCCCAGGCAGCGGCCATGGTCAAGACGGCTACGCTTGCAAGGACAAGTTTCGACCAGGAATTACGCTTCATGCTGGCACCTTTCTATTGATGGAGACCAAGGCGCCATATGGTGGCGCCGGCAACATATTCAACAACACAGTTGTAACAGGAAGGTGTCAGACCGCGGATCGAGGACAAAGTGCCCTGCGCCGCCGGTCGCCAGACTTCCGCCAATATAATTCATCCCGCACCCTCCTCCGCCAAAACCTCGTCGGCCCCAGGAAAATGACCCTACAGAACAACTATCTGCACGACGTACGGGAGCAATACGAACACCTCCCCTATCCACCGCGCGATCCCCAGGATGAAAGCAAGCGCCTGATTACGACCTGGCTGGATGATCTGCCCATGATCAACCACTATTGTTATGCAGGAAGGCAGTCGTTTCGCAACGGCTTTCGCGCCCTGGTCGCCGGGGGTGGCACGGGCGACGGGACGATTTATCTCGCTGAGCAGCTGAGAAATACTGGCGCTGAGATTGTACATATTGACCTGAGCGCAGCAAGCATCGAAATAGCGCAGCGTCGGGCGCAAGTACGCGGCCTCGCTAATGTGCGTTGGCTCCATGGCTCGTTGCTTGATCTACCTGACCTGGACGTTGGCGAGTTTGACTACATCAACTGCAGCGGTGTTCTGCACCACCTCGCCGATCCGAACGCCGGACTGGCTGCGCTGCTCAAGGTCAAGAAGGCGTCAGGTGCGCTTGGCGTGATGGTTTACGGCCAGTACGGGCGTACGGGTATCTACCAGATGCAGGAATTGCTGCGTCTGATCAACCGAACCACGGCAGAGCCCGCTGAGAAACTGGCGACGGCAAAGGAAGTCCTGAAGACTCTGCCACCATCGAACTGGTTCAGGCGGGGTCAAGATTTGCACCGAGATCATCTTGTCTTTGGTGATTCTGGTCTTTACGACCTGCTCCTCCATAGCCAGGACCGTGCCTATACCGTGGAGGAGATATTTCGCTGGTTTAGCGACGGCTACGGTTTGCACTTGCAGTTCACCGATGTTGGCAGGGGGCGATCCTCGTACATGCCAGACATGCTGGTGGGACCACACTCACCCGGGTTCCTGGCCGACGTTTGTGCCCGGCCGTTGCGTGAGCAGTATGCAGTAGCCGAGTTGTTGAGTGGCGCCCTGACAATGCACTCCTTCTTTGCCACCCAGTCAGCCGCAAGTGTGGCTCCCTACGGCGACGCGGAGCAGATTCCCTTCTTCTTTCATGAGCCGGTGACGGGCCCTCAGCTGTCCGCACTCATCCACAAGAGCAAGGTAGCCCCTTTCGTGTTCAATCATGCCCACACCGGGATCACCAAAGCCGTGGATCAAGGGAAGTTCGGCAAATTCATCCTGAAATACATCGATGGCAAGCGGCCATTCGCAGATGTCTTCGCACTGGTCAGGGCCGAGGACCAATTCAAGCGATCACCGCCCGGCGACACGGAGCTGTTCGCCGATTTCCAACCCCTTTACGACTTTCTCAATGCCATCGACCGCCTGTTGCTCCAACATCCGTCAGCAGCCGGCTAGTCGCCGGTGAAGACTGGTTTGCGCTTTTCCTTGAACGCCTTGATGCCTTCCCGGTAGTCGGCGCTCTTGAATACGCGGTGACGCAACTCCTGAATTCGCTCGAAGATTCCCGGCTGCAATGGCGCCGAATCGCTCAACATGCGGAACTGTTCCTTGGCCGCCGCCACGGCGAGAGGCGCCTTGGTGGCGATTCCGCGCGCCAACTCCAGCGTGAATGCTTCCAGCACCTCATTCGGAACAAGGTGATTGAGGATGGACCAGTGCAGCGCTTCATTCGCCTTGATCGGCCGCGCGGTGAAGATCATTTCCTTGGCCGCATTCAGGGGCAGGCGACGCATGAAGTTGAGCGTGCCGGCGGTGTTGTAAGGCAGCCCCAAATTTACCGGCGTGATGGCAAACGAACAGCTGTCGTCGCCAATCACGATGTCGCAGGAAAGCACCAGATCGGTGGCGCCGCCCCATACCGAACCATGCACCATGGCAATCACGGGCGCCGGGAAGTGACGCACGGCCCGGAGCAGTTGCTCGAGTGGATCGGAATAGAGCAACGGATCCTCGCCCAGAGGAAGTTCGGCTATGTCCGCACCAGCGGACCAGACGCCGGTATCGCTGGCGGCGCTGAGGATCAGGGCCCGCACCTTGGCAATGGCAAGCGCATCCATGCCGGCCAGCAGTTCGTCGATGAGGGCCGCGGACAGGGCATTGCGCTTTTGCGGATGATCAAGCTTCAGGAAGCCGATGCCATCCAGGTGTTCGGTGATCACGTGCATGAGGCGGCTTCCTTTCAGGCGGGTACGGGCTTGCGCGCGATCAAGCCGATGAGGGCTGACTTGCCCTTATGCCCCGCGCCTTCCGCAACATCGTCCTCGTATTCGGCAAGTTCTTCGATGATCCAATCATCAAATGCCTGCCGCAGCAAGTCGGCCGTGTACAGGTTCTCGACCGCAGAGGGGCCGCCGGTGCGATATTCGAGTTGTTTCGGCGTATAGCCATGCAGAAGTATCCGGCCGCCCGGGCGTGTCACGTGCTTCATGGCCGCGAACTGGCGCTTGCGTTCCTCCGGCTTGGCGAACTGAATGAAAATTCCTATCACCCAATCGAATGCGTTCACGAATCTTTGCGGTGGCCAACTCGGCGAGAGAATGTCGGCAATGACGAAATCCACCTTGCGGTTGCGGCCAGCGGCCAGTCTTCTCGCCTTCTCGACGGCAACGGCAGAGATCTCCACGGCCGTTACATCAAGGCCCTGGTCGGCGAGCCAAACGGAGTTTCTGCCTTCCCCGTCGGCAATTGACATGGCAGTAGCGCCTTGTTCCAGCAGTGCTAGCCGCCGAGCGAGAAAGCGATTGGGTTCCGTGCCGAAGACATAGTCGTCGCCGGCAGCGGCATAACGGGCGTTCCAGTGGGCTTCGTGATCCATACGCTCCAGGCCTTTTCGGCGTTGACAAAAAACCGCGTTGCTCGGGCTGCGCCCTGATTACGCGATGGCAGCCAGGGCCTTAAGGATTAGGGTCGAGGTCATCTGTGGCTCCAGTCGAGGTGATTCGGAGATTGCCGATCATACGCCGCCGGCGCTGCCCTCGATGGACGGCAGCGCATCAGGGATTGCCGGCACCAATCGGGCTCCGCATAATGCTGCCATGAAGATCATCGTCCTGGCAGCACTGCTCATCCTCTCGTCGGCCGCTCTGGCGACCGCAGGCGGGCCGACACCGGTCGGTCTCTGGCGCGTGATCGACGATGTCAGCGGTGAAGCAGAAGCCCTGGTGCGCATCAACGAGCGCGACGGCGTCTATGAAGGCACGATCATCGAAGTGTTCGCCCGCCCTGGCGTCGCCCCCAACTCAGGTTGCGAACTCTGTCCAGGCGAACGCAAGGACCGGCCAGTCAAGGGATTGACCATCCTTACCGGGCTCACCCGCCACGGCGACACGTATGACGGCGGCGAGATTCTCGACCCGGACAGCGGCGATCTCTATCGCTGCACCGTCAGAGTTTCCGCGGACAATGACAGATTGTTCGTCCGCGGCTACCTGGGCTTTTCGATCTTCGGCCGCACGCAGACCTGGCTGCGTCAATGACTGGCCCGGCAGCGATCACCCGTTACTTTGGGGGAATCGAACTTCAATGCGCGTTCCCTCTTCTGCCGAGGAAAACA
>Ga0182021_10008359_pt1 | contig 12265 bp, 8 predicted proteins | sample 612E3MmetaG_FD_120493 | JGI IMG/M metagenome (GOLD analysis project Ga0182021, IMG submission 120493) | Permafrost microbial communities from Stordalen Mire, Sweden - 612E3M metaG (Illumina Assembly) | ecosystem: Environmental > Terrestrial > Soil > Wetlands > Permafrost | place: Sweden...
CGCGCCTTGGGGATCGACGAGGAACATCTCCTTCTTGGCCGGATCCAGCCGTCTCCAAGTCTTCTTCCCTCCATCAAGGACCACGGCCCCGCGATATTCATGGTAGAGGGTAAGGCCATCCCCAGCCTGATCCTGTCCCGGGACGCTCTCCCCGTCCCAGTCCTTGTCGTAGTGGGGAATGCCCTTCTTGGTTTCCCATGCGTCTGCGATGTGGTTCCCGTCGTCGTCCCGGGGGATCGCGAGGGCATAGGTGTTCGTCGGCTTGTAAATGGCCTTCAGGCTCAACTCGTCGCAGGTGGCCTTCAGCGTCCCGTAGGCCGCGGGATCCCGGCTCTCCAGGCGGACCGTGGCGACGGACACGGCCTCGGTGGTCTCGGCCACATCGGCCTTGTCCGCCTGGGAACTGGTGACGGTGATCCCGGGCAACTGCTTGTCGGAGAATCGGAGATCGGCCTTTTCCTGGCCGCCTTGGGGAAAATTGAGGCAGAAACCCTTGCTCCTGCTCACATCCTCCAGCGTGAACCGGATCTTGCCACTGCGGCCGGTGTTACCGTCCTTCTTTGTGACGATGCGGACCGTGACCGCCAAGGGCTTCCAGCCAGGTTCTGCGGGGTCGAGCGCAATGCCGGGCATGTCCTCTTGGCGGGCTGCCGGGATCCATTGGTTGTACTCATCCGATTCATCGAAGATCATCTCATCCCCGTTCTGCTCCCAAGGCTCCAGCCTCCAGAAGAACCGCGTAGGCTGGCGGCAGGCGGCCCCGATGACATCGCCGGCGGCCCCGGGCACGAGTTCGATAGGCTGGGCTGCCTGTAGGATGTTCCCGCCAGGCGTCGCGGTCCCCGTGATGTCCTGGGGCAGGCCGGGGATCCCGTCGGGCGTCGAGCAGAGGGTGAGTCCCCCCTGGGTGGTGCTCGTGGGCCCTCCCTTGTGCTCCTGTGTTACCAGGGCGTTGGTCGTGGTCGCGCCGCCAAAGATGCGGTACTCGCCGGTCTTGAGGTTCAACTCGAAGCGACCGTCCCCGTCTGTGACCCCGCCGCCTTGGAGCGAGGACTTGAAGTCGGAGTCCGGGCGGCCCTTGCAGATCGAGTGCTGCTGCTGGGACAAGGAGAAGGCCAGACTGCCCTCGGGTTTGGAGCCCTTCTCCAGCGTCCACAGGGCGTGGATGCCATGGCCCCGTTCGCTGCGCACGAGCTTGAGGCTCACCTCGGCTCGCAGAGAGGCGTCTAGGGTGGATGTCGTAGTGCAGTCCCCCTGCTTCTCCTGCTTGGTCCAGCTGTCCGCGGCTGTCCAAGTTAGACGCAGGCGGTAAGACTTGTAGGCCAGGTAGCTGTTCCACTGGTCGGCCTGGGGAGCTGCCGCGCGGACCACGCCCAGGTTGGCCAGTAGGATTGCCAATAGCATGAAGGGGGCCCGGCGCAGGCGGGTCTGCGGGCGGGAAAGCGCGAGTGGCTCGAATCTCATGGGCCTTCTCGCAAACGCTGCGGTTGCGGCCGACCGAAGAGAGAAAATGCTCATCGTAGGCGGAGTCTCACTAAACAATCAGTATGCGTTTATGCTTCGGGTGTCAGTGTGGCGGTCAGGGCCGGTTCAATCCCCATCGCTGTGCCAGCGTTTGCTTCCCCCGCCTCATCAGACGAACGCGCTAGGTCGCCGCGCTCTTCTTCGAGAAGACCTGCCGGGCCAAAAAGACCATCCCGACCGCAAGCGCGACCAGGGCAAGCGCAAGAACCGGGCGGTAGGACAGCCATGCCAAGGCGATCGTTAGAAACGACAGCGGGAGGGCCACCATCATGGCAAAAAAACCTATGCCGCCGCGAAGGAAGCTCCCCACGATCGGGATGACGTCGGCGAATGTCGCCAGAGGGTTGAAAATCAACCCGAGACCGAATGCCATGAGGAGAAAGGCGATTAGGCGCAGAATCCACGTGAGCATCCTGTTTTGGTCTTCCGCCTGTTTGAACATCGAGTCCGCCGAGACGGTCCCCATCTGAAGGAGTTGAACCGAGTAGCCGCTCTTGGACCGATATTCCTCGAGCGAATGTTCGACCTGGCGAGCGATGATACTAACCGGCATATTTGACGGCGCCATCGTGTAGCTGATGCGGTAATCCCCAACTTGTGGATTGTTTGCATCGGCCCCGACAAAAAGCACGCCGTCCGAAAGGATCTTCGCCTTGCTCCGAATCTCCGGCGGAGCCTTCGCGAGATCGGCCGGTGCCACGGCCACACGGTCCGCCGCAATGATCGCACCGATCAATGTCGGATTCAACGAGAACTCCCCGACCTTCACTTCCCTGGCCTTGATCGTGCCACTCTCATAGGTCATCGCCGGATTGATGTGCCCTTCGGTCTTCTTAAATCGTGAAGAATCGTGCGCGGTCGATGACCAACTCTTCTTATAATCGTAAGTTGTCACGGTCTTCTCGCCACCGCCAAGCTCCTTCTCGCTCTTGGAATGCTCCTCTTCGGTCCATTGGAACATCTCCACCCTGCGCTCCAGTTTCACAGCGTTGCGGCTCAAGTGGGTCAGATCGCAGGCAACCGTCTCCGCGGTGGTTGCTTCGCCGGTCAAATGAACCAGTCTGCCCTTATTGGCTGGAAGCACATGCGCTCCGTCGACAAGCACGACGCTGTTGCGTCCTTCCGTCAACGCCCGGGCGGTCTTAACCGCACGTCCTTCGTTCCAGAACAGCACTGGGAATGCGATCAAGAAGAGGAGGGCGCCGACTGCCACGCCCTTGATGCTCTCGATGAGTCGACCACCCCAAGATTGGGTACTGATTTCAGTGAAGGAATCGCCGTCAGCCATGATGAAACTCCTGGTAGGGATTAGGGTTTTCCGAAAGCAGCCTAGCGAAACCGAGCATTCTCGAAGCTCCTCCTGTCGTCAATCGGAAAGCCCTGTTCATCATGGGGTTCATTCCTCGTTCCACGACATTGATCAGCGCTTTCAGGAACGCTTTGCGACCTATTGCAAGAAACTATTTCGTTCCGACCGCGAACAATTTCATGGGCTTGTCGATAGGCCTTGACGGCGGCTGTCCCTCGCTGAGTCGGTAGGCAGCGGTCGGACGCCCCCCCGGGGTGCGAAGCGCGCTTCCCCGATGTTACCGGCCCGAGATAAGGCTGGCAACACACCGGCCGATTTCGTGAAGGACAACGGCGTCGGTTTCGAAATGTTCGACGCTCCGAAGCTATTCGGAGGTGTTTCCGCGTTTGTATCACGCCCACGAATTCGAATGCACGGAAACAGGCCTCGCACCCTCCAGTCCCGCGGCAAATGCCCCCACCGCTTGGGCGCGTCACCGCCGTGGCCCGATCCATGCGCGTTTTCGTTTGCCGCGCGAGCAACCACCCGGAATTGTGCGGCGGTTCGATTTGAATTCGCGGCCATGAATCGTTACCCAGTTGGTCCGCTCCACCGTCCTCGGCCGCGTTAAGGTTCTTCGAAGCCCAACGCTCTAACAGCGAAAATCGCCATGAAATTCCTCGTCGCAAGTCTCCTCGTCCCGATGTTGTCCGGTTGCCTCTGTGCTCAAAGTTCGGATTTTTTCGATCTGGTGCAGACCGGCAAACCGGAGGAGGTCCAGGCCGCGATCGCACGTGGCGCCGACGTCCGGGCCAAGGGTGATAACGAGGCGACGCCTTTGCACCTCGCGGCCCAAGCCAACAAAAATCCGGAGGTCATTGGTCTCCTGGTCAGAGCCGGCGCCGATGTCGACGCGCTGGACGGTAATGGTTGCACCCCGTTGCTCGACGTTCTCTCAACCACCGAGAAACACCCTGCGATCGCCCTGGCGCTCGTGCAGGCCGGGGCCAACGCCAATGTGGTCGACCGCAACGGGTATACTCCGCTCGGCCTCGCATTGGGAAAGAAATATTCCGCGGATTTCGTGCTGGAATTATTGAAGGCCGGCGCCAAGGCCAAAGGCGGAACAAGAGAACCGCCTCTGGTTTCGGCAACCGCCAACAAATACCCTGTCTCCGTCATTAAGGCATTGCTCAAGGCCGACGCGGATCCCAACCAAGCGAACCCCAACGGGATTACTCCATTGCAGTCGGCCGCGATGAACAATGCCGCTCCCGAGATCGTCGGAGCGCTTCTTCAAGCGGGAGCGGACCCCAAGACGAAAAACAAGGACAAGGCGAACGCGCTGATGCTTGCGGCGGCAGACAATCAGCGTCAGGAAGTGATATTCCTTCTTGCGAGGGCCGGAACCGATCTGTCCGAAAAGGACGCCAACGGAATGGACGCGCTTCTCTATGCCCTGTCTTACGGCGAAGTGAATCATCAGGACGCTCGTATCGCGGTCGCGCTGGTCCGCGCCGGCGCAAACATCAATACGAAAGATCCGAGGGGAATGACCCCGTTGATGTATGCCGTCGGCAGCGCCAACGCGCCGAGTTTGATCTTTGCCTTTCTGGGTAGCGGCGCGGACGCAAAGATCAAGGATGGCACCGGCAAAACGGCGCTCGATTACGCAAGGGAAAATCCAAAACTCAAAGGCTCGGATGCGATCAAAGCGCTCGAAAAGGCGACAAATTCTTGACACGCCATCCGCCGGATTTCCGGGAAAGTCGCTGGCGTTGCCGCGGTTCGCCGGTCGCGGTCGCAACCGGGCGTGAAGAAAGGCGAATGCGTGCCTGCGAGTGCCTTCTCGAAGTCAGCAATCACCATGCCCTACAAGTGCGAGGACAATGCCGTGGCGAAGGAAAAGCCAAACCACGTCGCCTCGCTGAGCTGCCAAGGCCAATTGAGACCTTGGAGCTGGATTCATCGTCGGACGAAGCCCTGACAAGAACCCGGCAAAGACCGGACGGAGAGGCGGTTTTCCTTTCTCATCTCGAACACAGAGCGGGCCGATGGTCATCGGCGACTCGAGTATTCTCCGATTTGGGAGTGATCGCCCTCCGGATATGTGCTACACGACTCTTGTGAAATCGGCCACCGCCAACCACGGGCGATTTCCTTCGACCCGTTGGACGCTGGTGGTGCAGGCCGCCCAAACCATCAGCCCCGATTCCCAGCAGGCGTTGGAGGAACTTTGCCGCACCTACTGGCCGCCGCTCTACGCCTTTCTGCGTCGGTCCGGATCGGACAACCATGAGGCGAAGGACATCGTCCAAGGCTACCTTGCCCGGTTGCTCGAGCGACAGGACCTTCGCTCCGTGGCTCCTGCACATGGGCGCTTCCGCTCATACCTGCTGGCCGGGTTGCGAAACTTTCTCGCCAGCGAATACCGTCGAGAAACGGCACAAAAACGCGGCGGTGGTGCGGTGCTCTCCTTGGAAACGGAGGGGCTGGGCGCGGAGGCCTTTTTCGATCGCGATGGAGTCGCACCAGACGAAGCCTACGACCGTAGCTGGGCCGAGACCGTGTTGCGCCGCGCCCTTCATTCCCTGCAGGCCGAATACACCGCCCGCGGGCGAAGCGCCCTGTTCGACGTCCTGAAGCCGGCGCTCACCGGGGACACCGCCGACGACCACGCCACCTGGGGGGGCGCGCTCGGTATGACCTCCGGCGCAGTGGCGGTGGCGGTGCATCGCTTGCGCCTCCGGTTGCGTGAACTGGTGCGCCTGGAAGTGGCGCAGACCGTGCACGATCCGGCCGACATCGACGAAGAGATGCGCACCCTCAAGTCGATCTTGTCGGAGTGAGTTGGTCGTAAGATTCCGCCATTTCCTGCGCTCCTTTTCCCGATGAGCGATAACGCAATCAGTGAAACCCCGCGTTGTCCCCGCTGCGGCGCCCGCCTTCCCGACGAGGGCGTCTGTTTGCGCTGTGCGAGTACGATCGCCTTCGGGGCGGAGCTCGAAGTTCCATCTGATTTCCCGTCGTCGCTCGGAAAGATCCGCGCTTTCGGAGACTATGAGTTGGTGGAGGAGATTGCCCGTGGAGGCATGGGGGTGGTCTACCGGGCGCGCCAGCTCAGTCTGAACCGCGAAGTGGCGGTCAAGCTGATGCTGCACGGGGCACTGGCGGCTGCTGCGGACGTTGAGCGTTTTCACGCCGAAGCGAAAGCCGCCGCGGCGCTCAGTCACCCGGGGGTTGTTGCCATCCATGAAGTCGGGGAGTGGGAAGGCCAGCATTACTTCTCGATGGATCTCGTGCTCGGGCAAAATCTTGACGAGACGACCCGCCCGGGTCCCCTGCCGGCGCGCCGGGCCGCGGAGCTCATGGTAGGTGTCGCCCAGGCGGTCGAGTACGCCCACCGGCAGGGCGTCCTGCACCGCGACATCAAACCGTCCAATGTGATCGTCGACGCCGAACACCGGCCGCACGTCACAGATTTCGGGCTGGCGCGGCGGATCCATGGCGACGCGACGATCACCCAACCCGGGCAGGTCGTGGGCACGCCGGCCTTCATGGCGCCAGAACAGGCCGCCGGGCTGGGCCAGGCGTCGGGTGTGGGAGCCGACGTGTATTCCCTCGGTGCCTTGCTCTATCATCTGTTGACCGCTCGCCCACCCTTCGTCGGACCAGGTCCGGCCGACATCCTGCGCCAGGTAGCCGAGGCCGATCCCGTCGCGCCGCACCTGCTGAATCCGGAGGTGCCGCGCGATCTGGAGACCATCAGCCTCAAGTGCCTCGCCAAGGAGCCCGCGGCGCGCTACGCCACCGCCGGCGAATTGGCGGACGACCTGGAACGATTTCTGCGCGGCGAGCCGATCCGCGCTCGGCCGATCAGTCGCCTGGGGCGGGCGTGGCGTTGGTCTAGGCGCCGCCCAAAGGTCGCCACCCTCCTCTCGGCCTTTGTGGCACTCGTGGTCACGGTGGTGATCGGATCAATCTACGCAGCCGCACGCCTGAAAGAGGCACAGCAACAGGAAGTCGCGCTGCGCCAGGAGTCCGAAGGCCGCCTCCGCCAGGGTGAGAAGCTGATCGAGTTCATGCTCGGGGATCTTGCGGAACGCCTGCAGCCGGTCGGGCAACTCGAGGTTCTCGACAGCACCATCGCCGAAGTGACCAAGTTCTATTCCCAGGTGCCTCCGCAAAAGGTGTCGCCCGACGGAGAGCGCATTCGAGCGAAAGCGATGCGGGAGCTGGGCAATATTCGTTTCTCGCAGGGGCGTTTTCCCGAGGCATATGCGAATTACGCTCAGTCGATTGCCACTTACCGCGAACTCACCGCCCGCCATCCGGATAATCTCCAGTGGCAGTTTGAGCTGGCGTTGGCGCTCAATGATCTCGGCTGCGCGTACGGTTTACAGAGCGATTTCACCAAGGCCATTCCCATCGTTGAAGAGAGCCTGCTGCTCCTTCAGACGCTCGTGTTACGAGAGCCACGAAATACCCGGTGGCTCATGTGGATGGGAGGCATCGCGCAGAATCTCGCCCTCGCCACGGTTTACCAAGGAGACTTGGTCCGCACCGGGGAACTTCTCCGGATCGCCGAAGACGCGGGGCGCAAATGCGTCGCCGCCGACCCCACAAAGGCGAAATTCAAGGAAACCCTTGCCCTCACGCTCGGCACGCTCGGCGACTACCTGAAGAAGGCCGCCAAAATCGATGAAGCGATGAAGGCCTATGACGAGAAGCTGCAAATCCTCGGCAACCTCATGGCGCAGGAACCGATGAATCAGCGATACCGTTTCGACTTCGCCTTTGCCCTGAGCCAGCCCGCCGCAATCGATCTGGATCGAGGTCGCTTTCCCGAGGCCCGCGAGGCGCTGCACCGCGCCACCGGGATACTCGATCCGATGATCGCCGGGGACCCTACCAACCGCGACTGGCAGATCATTCGGATCAACCTCCTCATAAACCTTGGAATCGCGCACCACGGAGCGCACAATACGGGTGAGGCGCTCGCGAGTTTCCAGAGGGTCTGGGATCTTTCCCACGAACATCCCGAGATGCTCACGGCTTATCCCCGCTGGGCCGCCGACTGCCGCCTTGCCGCGGTCAAGGCTCGGGAGTTCCTCCTCGAAAGCGCAACCACCGCCCGGACCGCAGGCCATTCCGACGAAGCGGACGCGAGCGAGCGTCTGGCCGCCGCGTGGCAGGTCCGGGCGGCTACGCTGCCCGGTTCGTAGGTCGCGGTGCGGCGGCTCGAAGCGGGGCGCACGACCGCCGCTGGAACTGGAGGCACGAAGACTCGCGAAACGCTGTAAGAATCTCGGCGAGGTTGCGCTCTACCCCGTGAAAGCGCCGCTCCCAAAATACCAGGTGGGAGGCCGGGCGCCAACGCGACTTTGCCCAGGTTTTGATCCAGTCATGAAACCCAACCCTCTTTCCATGATTCTCGCGCGGGCCTTCCAGGCGCTGGTCGCTGCGCCGGTGGCGGTCTTCCGCCTGCCTGGCAATTCGCCCCTCTCGGTAGAATTTCATTCTCGGTGGATGGGAGCGGGGCTCGGGATCGACGCCCGGCCGACCGAATTGGAGGGGGGCGGTCCGGACGACGCCGGTATCACAGTCGGCGAACTGACCGAAACTGCGCGGTGCGCCCGTACCGGTTTGGATGAGAACTCCGTTTTCTAAATTGACTCTGCCTCCCCAATCCCGCGGGCCCAGTCTAGTCTGTGCCACGATGGCCGTTGTCGTTGCCGCGGTCATCGCCGTTGTCTTCGCGGCCCCGATTCCGGACGGCGACCTGTTCTTCCATCTGGCCTATGCCCGCCAGATGATCGAGCACGGCACGCTGCAACTCGATCACACCGCGTTTTCGTGGACCCCCGCCAGCAACCAGATGATCTACTGCGCCTGGGCGAGCGAGTTGATCCTCTACGGACTCTGGACCCACGTCGGCCTCTGGAGCCTGTTCGCCCTGCGTTACGCCGTGATCGTCATCGCCGGCGGACTGGCGTGGGACTTTGCGCGGCGGCTGAAACTGGCGGACTGGCCATTGACCTACTTTGTCTTGCTCGCCGCTGCGCTGGCGGCCAGTGCCGGGACGCTGCTGAAGCCCGAACTGTTCTCGCTGTTGTTCATGAATCTGGCGGTTTGGGCGTTCTTCCGCGGTCGGCTGGTGGCGCAGCAGGGAGCGTCACCGACGAAATGGTTCTATCTCGTACCCTTCGCCTTCCTGCTGTGGGTGAATTTCCATGGCGCGCATATCCTGTTCGCGCCCTTCCTCTTGGCAACAGCGGCAGGCGAGGGTCTGAACCAAATCAACTCCCGGCCCAATCGACTGCCCGCGCGAGCCTACAGGCACCTGTTGATGGCGTGGGGACTGTGCGGTGTCGCAACGTTGCTCAATCCGTATGGGTTCCGCTATCCGCTCCAGCTCTTTCAAGAGAACGTCCTCGGCCGGACGCCCCGACCTGATAGCGTGTGGAACTCGGCCATGCGCTCCGTGTTCGAGTCGGCCGAACCGGGATTGAACCTGCCAGAATTGGGCGGGGTGATGGCAGTCCTCTTAATCGGCGTCGTGGTCTGGCGGATGCGGGTCGCACCCCGCCGGAGAGTCGCGCTGGATTTCACGTTTCTGCTGGCGAATCTGGCTTACGTGCCTCTGTTCATCGTTTACGTGCGGTCGACATGGTTCTGGGCGCCGGTGTTTGCCTACAGCTTCCTCTTTGCCGCGGCGCAAGCGCGTGACTGGCAGCGCACCCGCGAGCAGCCTGCCCGTTCGCCCGGTGCGGCCTGGCGTCGGGCGGCGCTCGCCGGCACGGTGGGCGCCTTCGCCATCCTGAGCTGTTCCGCGGTATGGACGGCCTGGCGGCATCCTTCCCCGCGCAATTGGCTGGGCTTCGGTCTAAGCTACGTGAATCCGGTGCCGGAGGCCGAGTTCCTGGCCGCCTCCAAACTCGGGCCGCGGCTGATCAATCTTTTCGACAACGGCGCCTACCTGCTGTGGCGGCTCTGGCCCCGCTACCTCGTGATGACCGACCAGCGCTCCTTCCCGTATTTGAGCTGGTTCGACGAACAGTACCAGTTTTCCAAGGGTGAAAACTTTGACGCGTTCCTCGCCGCCCACCCGGCGGATGTGGCGGTGATCGATCTGGAGCGGAAACCGGTGTGGCGAGAATTCCAGCACGCCAAGGGCTGGAAGCTGGCGTACTACGGCCCGACCGCAGCCGTGTTCGTGCCCGACTCTGTGGCGCCGGGACAACTGGCGTCCGACGTCGTCCCGGAGCGGTTTGCGCAACTGAAAAATCCGGACGTGGCTTTCCTGGTCTTCCGCTTCGCCTGTGCCGTGGCCGATTACCCCACGGCGTGGAAGGCCGAGGAACAACTGCGCACACGGCTGCGGTTCCAGGCCGATCCGGAGGCCCTGCGCATCACCCGGGAATACCGCACCGCGCACGAGGCCTTGCGAGAGCACGACTACGCGCAGGCAAGGAGGCTCTTCCACTCGGCCGTGCCGGGACTGCCTTGGAGCGACCGCGACCAGTTGATTGACATCTTCCTGAAGAACCTCGAGCACTGTGATCCCAAGGCCCCGGGCGGTGACGCTGGCGTCTACGAGGCGGCTTTGTCCAAACTCGCCGCCGCGCCCTGAGCGATCGCCTCCCGAATCGAGCTTTGATCGACAACCGATGATCTACATCAGAGGAAACTCATGAAAAAGCACCTGCAATCCATCCGGCGGCTGGCCGCGGTTTTCCTCGCCGTTACCGCCCTGGTAGCGACAACATTCGCGGGCGAAACGCTCATCTATTTCTCGTCCCTGGACCGCAGCAATCCCCTGAAGGTGTCCGGGACGCTCTATCTGCCGGATACGCCCCGTGGCCCGTGCCCGGCCGTGGTCATGGTTCACGGCACCAGCGGGATCAACTCCGTTGGCGCCTTCTACCGCGACTCAATCCGCCGGGCGGGGATCGCCGTGTTCGAGGTGAATTTCAAGACCGGGATCTACACCGGCCCGAAGGACCGACCGGCGGCCGCCACCCTGGTAGCGCTGGGTTTCGCCGCGCTGAAAGAACTCCGGAAACTGCCGAACATCGATCCGGACCGGGTCGGCATCATGGGGTTCTCGATGGGGGGACACCTGGCAGTGAACGCCGCCTTTGAAAAGAACCGGAAACTGTGGATGGGCGCAGAAAAGGGGTTTGCCACCCACGTGGCGTTTTACCCGGTGTGCAAGAGCTTCCTCTCGCAGGGCGACTGCCAGCCGACCGGCGCTCCGATGATCATCTTTTACGGGACCAAGGACGCCTATGGAGAGGGCGAGAACGTCCCGTTGTTCAAGCGCTTGCTCTCGAATAAATATCACTTCGAGGTGACCGCGATTGAATACGCCGGCGCCTGCCATGACTTCAATCGGAACGAGCCACCCCTGAGCTACTACGATCCCGCGGCCATCGGTGGAAAAGGCTACATGGAGTGGAATGCCGATGCCGCGAATGACTCGTTGCCCCGCGTCGTGGCATTTCTGCGGCAGAGCCTCGCCGCCAAATAGCGGCGGCGCGAATCGCCGCGCCAACGTCGCGCAAGGGACGGGGCGGGCGGACATCGCCGGCCGCCGAAACGGGGTTTCAGCACGCACGCACGCCTGCTGCCACGCCGCTTCCCAAAGAACCCGCGAAAGGCTGTAAGGATTCCGGCCAGATTGCGCTCAGCCATGAGAACGCATTTTCCTCAACTGTTGATTCCAACCTTCCGGTCCCTATGAAAACACTCCCTTCCCCTCTCACTGCGCTCGGTCTGATTTGCCTCTGTTTCGGAGTTTCGCCGGCCTTGGCCCAAGTCGATGGGGGCGGCCACAACACGACGACCTACACGACGTCGACCAAGAATATCTACGAGACCACCTACGTTCCGGTCAGCCAAAGCGTCGACCAGTATTCGACGGAGATCAAGGCCCTGCTGAACGGCAGCACCGTCGTCTATGATCAGACCCTCACCCTTGCGTTCGCCGACCCCGCCGTGCAAGCGGCCGTCCAGGCAGCCCTGGCAGCCCTGGCGGCGAACAACGCCGATCTCGGCGCACCGGTCCTGACCGCCCCGACCACCTCACTGCTGAGCAGTGTGACCGCCGACGCCGACCCTTTGGTGACGACCAACGTTTCTTTTGCCACAACTTTATACATCGGGCCGCAGACGATCATGATTGGTGACAATCAGAGCCAGCTCTTCCCCATTCCGCCAGGGAGTCAAGACTTCGACACCCTCGTCACTTCGGACATCTCGAGCCTGATCAATGTCGTGACTACCAATACGTATCTCACGACACAGTCCTACCTGCTCGACGGCATTACGGCGCCGATATCGTCGGTCCCCGAGACGGGTTCAACTCTACTGCTCTTCAGCGGGAGCCTGGCAGCGCTGGGTTGGTTGGTCCGCAGGAAATTGCCCGCGATGCCACAACAGTTTTCCTGA